>Ga0100378_1002474_pt1 | contig 18384 bp, 20 predicted proteins | sample CryGeymeta201502_FD_81535 | JGI IMG/M metagenome (GOLD analysis project Ga0100378, IMG submission 81535) | Groundwater microbial communities from Crystal Geyser aquifers in Utah, USA - Crystal Geyser metaG 2015-02 | ecosystem: Environmental > Aquatic > Deep subsurface > Groundwater | place: USA...
ACGCACCAGCATTAAAATAACACTGTCTTTAAAATGTCGCTGCTTGAAGCTGATCATAAAACATCCAAGTTCATCTGAAATAGGCTTAGTCTAACCGGTTCACGGTTTTTTTGCGACAGAACCTCTCTTACTCTACCCAGTGTCATTATTGAATGTATCTCTATTGAGACCTATAATAAAAGCATAGGCTAATGTTTGGAGAACAGATTATGACTCATACTTCAATGTTGCATGTTCGGGTGGACGATGAGCTGAAAGCTGATGCAACAAAAAAGCTTGCTAATTTTGGTTTAACATTATCAGATGCTGTGCGAATTTTGCTAACTCGGATTACTAAGGAAGGTGGGTTACCTGTTGGATTAACGGCTGATCCAAAAGCGCACGATGCTTGGTTCCGTGAACAGGTAAATAAGGCCTTGGATGACTCGGAGCCTACTGTTTCGCATGAGCAGGTTATGGATGAAGCACAAATGTCAATTGATAAAAAGAGGCAACGCCGTCGTGCTTAAACTCGAATGGCTGAAATTGGCGCGTTCAGATCTTTTGGCAATTGTAGATTATATTTCTGATGATAACCCAGATGCGGCTCAACGCGTAAAAGATGATATTGAGAAGAAAACTTCTAGGTTGATAGCGTTTCCTAAAATGGGACGCCATGGTCGAGTGAAAGGGACGAGAGAGTTAATCGTGTTTGCGAATTATATCGTTGTCTATCGAGAAAAAGATTTCTTTATTCAAATACTTCGTGTTTTACACGCAGCACAACAATGGCCAGAAGCTTAATAAGAGGTTCTTGAAAAAAAATCACCAAGGGCTACTGAAAATCGTTTGAGCTGTTCTTTGTCGCTTGTGCTTTCTGAGAGAAAAAATACATGTGGTTTATTTTTTATGAATTCTTACACAAGGGCCGTTTTACCGATACGACGCTTTCCCCATAAAACGAGAAATTGAGGATCAGGACTTTGCCACTTGCTTTCCAAAAATTGAAGCTCTTTTTCTCGATTGGAAAAGATTCTTTTAGTTGGGAGCCTGACATTTTCATATCGTTACGACAGCTCGTCGCTTGTCCGCTCGTCCGGTTATGTTTGACTTATTTATGAATATAAATTATGATGACAAGTATCATCTGATGATATTTTTAGGTTTGTTGTGAAGCTGGATCCAGGATTGAATGTTTTGCTATCGCTATTTTTTAAGTGAAGTTAATTCGATTATGACTCAATTGAATGACGGAGGTAATAAAAAATGAAAATTCTAAAAGTTGGTATTATGCCACGAGAAAATTTCCAAAAACGTTTAATGGATATTGCGTCGGGACAACTTAAGCCTAAAAAAAATGAACCAAAAGTTTGGTTTTCATCGATCAAATCTCTAAGTGAAGTCTTGAATGAAAATAATTTACGTTTGCTCCAAATTATTAATGAAAAGAAACCGGCTTCAATAAAAGAGTTAGCTTGTATTACGCATCGGCAACCAGGCAATTTGAGTAGGACGCTAAAAACAATGGAGCGTTATGGTATTGTTGAATTCAAGAAAAGCGGAAAAAACTCAAGGCCAATTACAAAAGCTCTTGAGTTTAATATTGAATATAACGCCTTGTTGGCTTGTTAGTGATCAGACGAGTGACTAAATTGTATGCTTATGTAACGTTACACCTGCTGCCCGATACGCGCGATAACGGACGCGTCCAGCTTCTTTTGCGTCATAAGCAACCACATCAAGCACGCGTTCAAATGGTTGATAATGTTCAGGTGTGTTTTCTCTTAGATTAAGTAATAAATTAAAGTTTTGATCTTCTGCTGGCATGCTACCCGCGCTTATCTGAATCGGTGGGTTTAAGCCTTCGGGGGCCTCTCCCGCGAGACTATGCGGGAGAAAGCTGTCGTCTTGATAGGTCCAAAGATAGGTATCTAACTCCCTCGCAGCCTGCGCATCGGCACACAAAACCCAAGAACGTAAACCGCCTGCATACGCTTTGGCAAGCAGGCGGGAGGCAACGCGAAAAAGTGCGTCTGGATGCTCATCTTCAATCACATAAAAATCAACGCGCACGTGCAGCCTCGCGTAAAACCGCCATCAAGAGCGGCACAGGACGTCCTGTGGCGTCGTGTTTTTTACCTGTGTTCCAGGCGGTGCCTGCAATATCCAGATGCGCCCAACGGAATTTTTTGGTGAAGTGCGATAAAAAGCATGCGGCTGTCACACTGCCTGCTTCGCGATCGAGTGAGGCGTTGATCATATCAGCCACTGGGCTTTCGAGTGCGCTTTGGAAGCTTTCATCGAGCGGCATACGCCAGACAGGGTCGTTGCTTTCAATGGCCGCTTGCTCAAGTGTGTTTGCAAGGTCTTCATCTTCCGTCATAAACCCGCTTGCCCAGCGACCTAGTGCGATTAAAATTGCACCGGTTAACGTCGCGATATCAAGCACAAAACGCGGCTTGAACTGCTCAGCATAAGTTAACGTATCAGCAAGCACCATACGACCTTCGGCATCGGTGTTGGTGATTTCAATGGTTTTACCGAGCATGCTTGTGACCACATCCCCAGGTTTGGTCGCCTCACCATTGGGCATGTTTTCGGTACACGCGAGCAAACCTACGAGATTAATCGGCAGCTTCATCAGTGCGCACGCTTTCACTGCACCGAGTACACTTGCGGCACCGGCCATGTCGTACTTCATTTCATGCATGCCTGCAGGGGGTTTAAGTGAAATCCCGCCCGAGTCAAACGTCACACCTTTACCCACGAGGACAACCGGGGCTTCGTCCCCTGCACCGCGGTATTGGATCTCGATAAGCTTTGGTGGCTCAGGGCTGCCTTGGCTGATGGCAAGAAAGGCGCCCATACCGAGTGCTCTCATGTCTTCTCGCTCAAGCACGCGGGTGCTCAGCGTGTCATGTGTTTTAGCAAGGGCAACCGCTTCGGTGGCCATGTGTGACGGCGTGCAATAATTGGCCGGTAAATTAGCAAGTGTCCGTGCCCAAGCAACGCCTGCGGCCGTAGCCGTTGCGGTTTTGATGGCGTCGTTGGTTGCGCCTTCTAGATAAAATTCTACCGATTCAAGCGCATAGGGTTGTTTTTCTGGTTCGCTTTTGAGATACGGTGGTTTGTAAGCGCACGCATCTAATTGGAGTAACGTGTGTTCGATCTGTTGATTAGGTGTTGTGTTTTGAGCTTGGGGGATGCACACCGTGGCGGCAGCTATTTTTTGTTGTTTTAACGCTGAATAGGCTGTCTGACAAAGCTTTGCGATGTGCCTCGAACGAAAAGCGGCTTGTTCACCACAATGCAGGAGTAAGATAGTGTGTTCGTTATGAAAATGCCACAGACTGTCACCACGTGTCGTTAATTTTTTACACGCCTGTTCGAGATTCCATGATTTAGCAAACGCAGGTAGAGCGCTATCTTCAAAAAATCCAAGCACAAGGCATGTGTTTTTATCTAAATGATCAAACGTATTATTTTGGCTAAGTCCATACATGAGGTGAGCTTCCTATCGTGTTATAGTGTACGAAGAATTTTTATTTTACCGGGGCCTGATATGCTTGGCTACCTTAATTTTTTGTTGGGAACGCTGGGATCGTGTTAATTTTTCGTTACTTAGCCAAAGAAGTGTTCACCACACTGCTTGCTTTAACCAGTATTTTGTTGCTTATTTTTATGAGCAATCAATTTGTTCAGTATTTATCTCGCGCTGCGAATGGTCAAATTCCGGCGATGTTTATTTTAAAACTGATGGCACTCGAATTGCCGATGTTTATGGGCTTGTTACTGCCGCTTGGCTTTTATATGGCACTTTTGCTTGCTTATGGGCGCTTATATGCCGAAAGTGAAATGACGGTGTTGCATGCTTGTGGTTATGGCCCACCCCAGCTCTTAAAGCACAGTTTAGTCATGGCGTCCGGTGTGGCGGCGATTGTCTTGGTGATTTTATTGTGGGTGAATCCCGCGATTGCTATCGAGCGCGTTAAATTATTACGCAGCAGTGGCATTCAAGTGATGATCAAGACTTTAGTCCCCGGCACGTTTACCGCGACTTCTGGTGGGAAAGATGTGTTTTATGTAGAAAATATGAATCAACATCATGATCGAGCCGAGGGCGTATTTTTAGCACGATTAAATACAAAAAAAGGTGAACCACGTTGGGATGTTTTATGGGCGGATGAAGCGTATGCGACACATAATGCAAAAACGGGCGCACATGATTTAGTGTTGCTGGATGGTCGCGCGTATCAAGGCCAGCCAGGCCATGCTGATTATCAAGTGGCGTCGTTTAAGCAATATGAAACACGTTTGCCCGAGCCTGTATCTTCACCGAAAGCCGGAGATTTACGATCGGCCAATACCGCTGATTTATGGCCCCTAGGTCCGGATGATCATGCCAAAGCCGCTGAATTGCAATGGCGTTTTTCTATCCCACTGATGGTGCTCGTACTCACTTTGGTTGCGGTACCGCTCTCTCGGGTGAATCCGCGTGCCGGAAAATACGCACGGTTATTGCCGGCGATTGTGTTGTTTATTGCATATGCCAATTTTATGTTTATGGCGCGAGATGCCGTGGCTTCTGGCAAACTGCCGTTATGGCTTGCGGTGATTTGTTTGCACGGCAGCATGATTTTGATTGCCGTGGGGTTGATGTGGCGCAACAGGAAGAAACCGTCATGAAATTGCTCGATCGCTACATTGCTAAAACTGTTTTAGCCTCAATTGCATTAGTGACTTTGATGCTGACAGGTTTACAAATGTTTATTTTATTTGTCAACGAGTTGGGGGACTTAGGTCGAGGAAGCTACCATTTGAGTCAAGCACTCCGTGTCGTGCTGCTCGAAGTTTCCGAACAAGTGTATTTATTTTTTCCTGTGGCGTGTTTGTTAGGCGCTTTGGTTGGCTTGGGCAATTTAGCAACACACCGTGAGCTTTTGGTGATGCAGGCCTCCGGTGTTTCAATTAAGCGCGTGACCTGGGGCGTATTAAAAGCTTCTGTATGGGTGATTGTGTTTGTGACCCTGCTCGGCGAAGTGCTTGTGCCGCAACTTTTAGCGACCTCGCATGATATTAAGAGCCAGGCTTTAACCAGCGGTCAGGCGGTGCGAACCCGTCATGGTGTTTGGTTACGGCATGAGAATAATTTTATACTCATCGGGGATGTGCTAGAAGATAATAATTTGCGTGATATTGTTCAATTTCAATTTGATGCAACGCATCATCTGCGCTTTACCCGTAAAATCGATAGGTTAGTTAAGCATGATGGAGCTTGGGAGGCGCAAGGTGTCCAAGAAACAAAATTTGGCTCACATGAAACGTATGCCAAACACTATGAAACCATGCCTTGGGATATCCCTCTTGATTTAGCCGTTTTAAAATTACGTGGTGAAACACCTGAAGAAATGAGTTTTAGCACACTTCATCACTATGTAGCATCACAGCCGGCATCACCGGCACTTTTTCCTTATAAACTCGCTTACTGGCAGCGTTTGGTTCAGCCGTTCAGTACGGTGGTGATGATGATTCTTGCGATCCCTTTTGTGTTTGGACCGCTGCGCTCATCCACGATGGGGGCTAAATTATTAACAGGGGCAACCGTTGGGTTTAGTTTTCATTTGGTGAATCGTTTTTTTGGTCCGTTTAGCCAAGTGTTTTTGTGGCCACCTGAGGTGGCGGCTATTTTACCTACACTGGTGTTTGCGTTATTAGGTTTGTATTGGATGGGGCGTACGCGGTCATAAAATACGTTGAGGAGTTTGTCATGATGATCGATAGTATTCGTGCGTCGCAATTGCGGCATATCACGGAATATTTACTGCATCCTTTATGCATAGGTTTTGTTATCGCTGTTATATTAATTGCTTGTTTAGTTAGGCAAGTTGGTGATAGTAAATTAATTGCGCTGGGTTTAGGGGGGCTATGTCTTGGGATTCTTGTTTTAAGCACGTCTTTTTTGCCACACAGGATGAGCGTTAAACTAGAAGATCAATACACACGTGTAACTCAGGTTGATCCAAATATTCATTGGGTGGTGGTGCTCGGGGGCGGGGTGTCTGGCATAAAAGCTATGCCGGCAAGTGATGCCTTATCGAGTGCGAGTTTGAGGCGTTTTTTAGAAGGCCTACGCGTGTATCGCCAACTACCAGAAGCGAAGATGATTTTATCAGGTGGCAGCAGACGAGGCCTGCAATATGCTGATTCGGTGCGTTTTAACGAGCTGGCAGATCTGTTTCATGTGCCTGCTTCGGATCGGGTGCTTGAGAGGGATTCACTGAACACGGCGGATGAAGCACGTCTTACAAAAGCATGGTTAAAAAACGAACCGTTTTATTTGGTGACGTCTGCGATCCATATGCCGCGATCCATGGCTTTGTTTGAGCATCAAGGCTTGCATCCCATTGCGGCACCGTGTGATTACACGGGTTCTCAATATGAAAATAAGATATACTTCGACAGTATTTTTCCTAGCCTGAACAATGTCATGAGTTTTAATGCCGCATGGCATGAATATTTAGGGTTGCTTTGGGCGAAAGTGAGAAAATTACGGGCTTAAAAAATAATGCAATAACGCACACTTTTCTAGGTAATAAAAAACTAGGTAATAAAAAATAGGTAATAAAAAATGAAATTTGATTCTGAAGATGTTCGAATGCAACACCCACAAGCGCAGCATATACCGTTTGGCCCATGGTTTTGGTATTTTAATAAGGAACTGTTACCGCTTCAACTTGAGCTCATGCAGGCATCATTGAATCATCTAGAAGATGATTGGATCGAAAAACTCGATAACAAGACGTTGCAATTATTATCGCATGACAGTAAACAGGCTACGTGGTTATCCGTCGCTTATGGTCATCCAGATATCCAGGATGATGTGCTGCTACGTTTTGCCGAACATTTAGGTCTTTCAAATGGTGATGTATTTAGCCTTGCGGCGGTCAGCGGTAACGTGAGTCTTTTGGATAAAATCGCCGAAAATAATCCGAACGACCTCAAAAATTTTATATTAACAGATAATTTTACTGTTTTTATAAGAGCTGTTTCAAACGAGCAATTTGAGGTTATGATGCGCCTCATGGAGCACCTTAGAGCATGTGCTCCTGAACACGAGCAGGCCATGATTGCTGCCGGGGGTTATTATGCTTTTCGCATAGTTGCTGAATACAATCAACTTTCGATGATGAATGATTTTATTGATCGTGTTGCCCCCGAGTTCCTCCAAGAAATGATTGCCTGCATGAATTATCCTGCTTTTGTGGCGGCGGCAGGGCTGGGGCATCTTGACGTGATGAATCGTCTTATTGAGTGTGTTGCTCCCGAATATTTGCAAGCAATGATTGCGACGGACGATTATCTTGCTTTTCAACGTGCTGTTGAAGAGGAGCATGATTTAGTCGTAAATCGTCTACTTTCGTTCCCCTTCATGTTCGCCTATGCCGAAATATATGGCGAAGAATATGGAGAATACACGGATCCTTTCGTTCGAAAACGACTCGAAGATCTGGAGGAACGTTATGCCTCTTTTAAGGAAAACAACCCCCAGGCCGTGTTTGATATTACTGATCCCGAAGAAGCTAAACTTTGTTTTTATATGGTTAGAAATCTTATCCGAAGGCATACAAGAAAAGAGTTTGATGACGAAACGTTCTCTGAATACATGGTGATTTTTCTGGGTATTCCCTCAGTCCGGGCTTTATTGCCTACCGAAGTCACACCGAACCAACCCGACGAGCTTGCGAGATTTGCGAGGAAACAGCGTAATATTCTGGCGATGATGCTATTAGACGGAATACCTAAGCTTCATGAGCTTATCAAGGTTCATGATTTTGACGCTGATGCGAAAGAGGTCACAAGCGCATTTGACCCATGTGTCGAAGACAAGCCAGAAGGGCAGAAGAAAGCACGGTATGCCATGTTCCAACCTGCACAGCCAATCACCTCACATTCTGAAAACGATGATGATGATGAGGAGCTGGAGAGCCTGGAGGAAGAAAAGAAAGCGATGTGACTATCTGTAAATCTAACATGGGGACGGTCTCGGCTAGATCTGCTGTGGGCGAAATGAAGAAAAATCAGGGCTTGATGTCGCTATCTTGCCCTGGTTCTAGGCTGTTATCAGGATTTTGTTCAGGGCTTGGTTGAAATATCGAGAGTCTGAACAGCTCTTCTTTGAGTTTTGTTTCAAAAACACTCATAGCATCAGGATTTTTTTGATGAAACAGTTTTTGATAAGCAAACACGCCACCAATACCAGCACCGAGACAAAAGGCCATAAACACGGCAACGGTCTTGAGAAAAAGCTTCGCTCGAGGATGTTGGTCTTTCTCAAAAATCGCTTGGTTATCTGATATGAATTTAAAAAATAAGGTAGCCTTGATAGGGTTGGGGTCATCTTCTTCTTGTAGGATTTTATCTGCGGTTGATAAAATATCTATTTTTTTTGGCGTTTGTTTGTTGCGTGGATCTTTTTTAAGTTGTTCTTGCAGATCGTTAATATACGCCACACATTCTTGATGCATACGTTCGAGTGGTTCTTTGAGTGGCTTATTCAGCGGTTCAGAGATGATGTGGAGTAGCGCACTTTGAACGGTTGCAAAGATGTAGCCATTCATTTCTTTTTCATGGGTGCGCCATGTATATAAGTATTGATATAGATCCAGCAATTTATCTAGAGTAAGCGCTTCGGGTTTATAGTTTTTCTTAAGAAATTCAACAAGGGCCGGCAAGAGCTCATCAGCACCCTCATTTTCTTTTAAAGTAATCTTAGCGTTCGTAAATAAACTTTTTAAATAAAGCCATTGTTCTTCGCTGGTGGTTTTACTGAGTATATCGTCAGCTAAAGAAGGCATGATGGTCACCAAATAAATTATGCTCTCATACTGTTATCATAGACTATTTTTCGAGAAAGTGTTAAAACAAGCACAGCGCAATACGCTATCCAAGCATGCGCAGGAATGCTTGCTTGCCAGGCAATGTAGGGCATGGCAAGGGTTGCAATCACGCCTAAAAACCAAGATAACATGCTTGGGTATTTATTTTTTAGTAAGGCATAAATTGTAATCAATAAGCTTGCGAAAAAAGCGCCGCCGACCACATCGACGAGTGTATGATAGTCAAAATGCACCAAGCCAAAACCTACGCCTACAAGAATAATACCGATGAAAATACGAAGGTATGTGTTTGCGTAGTTTAAGGCAAGCCAGCCATAAACAACCGTGGCAAGTTGCATATGACCACTAGGAAAAGCAAAGCCTGCATGGTGAATGCTCGGATGAAGAGGAACTTGAAACGTTGATTTGAGTGCAACGTTGATAAGCATGCTAAAAAACATCAGGCAGCAGGTATGATAAACAAGCGGTTTATTAAAAAAAATAAAACCCAGCACCAACATGGGTAATATGATTTCAATATGACTGAAGCCAAGAAAAAAGCGTGCAATTGTATCTATATTATTGAATGGCACGTAAGTACCCATCCAGAAAAATCAAACGAAAAGTCGGTTGATAAGGATCGGAGCTATAAATCCAAGTAACAGGCTTGGTTTTGCTTTTCACGCGACGGTTCACAAAGGTTTGGTTGACATGGGATGGGCTTCCGCAGGCCGTGAAAACGGTATCGGCCAAATCGCCGACGGCAAACGAGCGGTTGTTGCAAACGCTGGAGGCGTTCGTGCTTTCACCGTTAAAGCGAATCGCCGTGATTTTTTGATCGATAATATCCACTTCAAGGCTTGAGCCTTGGGAACCAATCGGTAAAGACCACATACGATACACAAGCTTGTAGCCCTCATAAACTGGATTAGGGTTAAGTGTGGTGTAAATTAATTGGGTCACAGGCACTTGTTCAACGGCGGATTCTTTTGATTTTTCGATTGAAGAAGGTTGCCCACACGCTGCCAGCGCTTCGGATTCTGTCATGCCAATGCGAACGTAGCCATGTTTTTGTGGGCAATAAAAAGGGGCTTGTTCTGCAAAGCTTGTTGTCGTGATGAGAAGCAGACTTAGTAGGCCGATGTGTTTTATTATTTTGGTCATCAGAACACCCAGTCGAAATGATATAGGTTGATTTGATTATAGCTCAGGATTACCAAAAATACCTCGTCCAATCCGAATCCAGGTGCTTCCTGCACGAATGGCGGCTTTAAAATCATGACTCATGCCCATTGAAAGGCTATCGAGTGTTATCTGTAGATTTTTTGCCAAAATAGCCTGTTCATGGGCAAAGCTTTTAAATTGCTCGTAAGAGGCATGTAGATCTGTACATGGTTTAGGAATAATCATAAGGCCACGTAAGCGTAAACGCGGGCAGTTAAGTACAACACGGGCGAGTGCCTCAAGATCAGTTAAAGCAATACCAGATTTAGTGGCTTCGTTATCTAAATTAACTTGTAGGCACACGTTGAGCGGGGGCAATGCATCTGGACGTGCACGGTTTAATTTATCCGCAATATCTTCACGAGATAGGCTGTGAACCCAGTTAAAATTTGTTGCAATAGACTTGGCTTTATTGCTTTGTATGGGGCCAATAAAATGCCAGCAGATAGGCAGTGCTTCTAAGGCACGTATTTTGTCACGCGCTTCTTGCCAGCTGCTTTCACCAAAATCGCGTAGACCGGCATCGAAGGCTGCTTGAATGGCTGATATAGGATGTTTTTTACTGACCGCAAGCAGGTGTGTTGAACCTGGCGTGCGTTTGGCATCAAGCTCCGCAAGACGCATGGTCTCGCGGAGGTGTTGTACTCGAGTATCTAGACGGTTTGACATGGTGATTTAGTTAGCATGGCAAGCATTTTTTTGCTGGGTGATTAAGCCTTGAATGCCTTCTTCTGCAAGGGTCAGCAGGGTGTTTAGCTCATCACGGCTAAAACTGCTGTCTTCCGCTGTGCCTTGAATTTCGATAAATTGTCCGACTTCGTTCATGACAATGTTCATGTCAGTTTCGGCGAGCACGTCTTCAGCATAGTCTAAGTCCAGTACGGGTTGACCGCGATACACGCCAACAGAAACCGCAGCAACATAATTAAATTCAGGCGCTTTTTTGAGTTTGTTATGTTTAACGAGCCAGTCGATGGCATCACGCAAGGCAACGCAGGCGCCGGTGATCGCCGCTGTTCGTGTACCGCCATCTGCTTGAATCACATCGCAGTCAAGTGTAATCGTACGTTCACCCAGTGTTTTGAGATCAACACACATGCGTAGTGAACGACCAATAAGGCGTTGAATTTCGAGGGTTCGTCCGCCTTGTTTGCCACGACTTGCTTCGCGATCGTTACGATCGTGGGTTGCACGAGGCAGCATGCCGTATTCTGCGGTAATCCATCCTTGATTTTTGCCTTTAAGAAAACGAGGAACGCTCTCAAGTACCGAGGCTGTGCAGAGTACACGGGTTCTACCAACTTCAATTAAAACTGAGCCTTCGGCATGATCGGTGTAGTGTCGCGTGATTTTGATGGTTCTTGGCTGATTTGGTTCACGGTGACTCGGTCGCATGGTAAAATCCTTCACATAAGTGGTTTTAAGTGGTTTATTGATGTCTTGATGCCGCAAAGTATAAACGTTTCATAGGGTAGATGCACCTGATAGATTTTATTTTGGGAGAGTTTTGTGGTCGAACAAGCGCGTGGCAGTCTTTTTATTGTGGCGGCCCCCTCTGGCGGGGGCAAAACAAGTTTGGTCAAAAACTTGGTGGATAACATGCGAGATATCACCGTTTCTATTTCGCATACCACGCGCGATCAGCGACAAGGCGAAGAGCATGAAAAACATTATTTTTTTATTGATGAGCCCACGTTTTTAGATATGGCACGTGCCGGTGAATTTATTGAGCATGCTTGGGTGTTTGATTGCTTGTACGGGACATCTAAAATACAAATACAAAAGCAGCTGGCGCAGGGGATCGATGTTATTTTAGATATTGATTGGCAGGGAGCTGCGCAAATCAAGCAGATTTTTCCTGATGCCGTGAGTATTTTTATTGTGCCGCCATCTTTGGAAATTTTAAAACAACGGCTTTTGGCTAGGCAGCGTGATAATGTTGCTATTATTGAAGACCGTATGCAACGCGCGTGTGATGAAATGAGTCATTACGCTGAATTTGATTATTTAATTGTCAACGATGATTTTGATAAAGCATCGTTAGAATTGCAGGCTATTGTGCTTGCTAACCGCTTGCGGGTATCCAAACAGATGCAAAAACAGCAAGCATTGCTTTCATTTTTGCTTGCATCACAGTAAACTAGACTGTTTTCTTTGTTTCTTTTTCTATATAAAGGGTAAATTATGGCACGTGTTACAGTAGAAGATTGTCTAGAGCATGTTGAAAATCGATTCGAATTGGTGATGGTTGCGGCGAAGCGAGCTCGACAAATTGCTGTACGTGGTGAGCAACCTATGGTCGAATGGGAGAATGATAAGCCTACTGTGGTTGCGCTGCGTGAAATTTCAGAAGGTTTAGTTACGGCAGATATTCTCAACGAAGATTAATACTTTTTCAGTGAGGCCGGCATGATAAGGAGCGTCAGCGAAGATCATTTCAAGGAGTTACATAACGAGCTGTTGTGTTACCTTGATGCTGAGCACGTTGAGTTGTGTCGTCAAGCCTATGAACTTGCAGAGCAAGGTCATGCGGGTCAAATGCGCCGTTCGGGTGAGCCTTATATTACGCATCCTGTTGCGGCAGCACTTAACCTTGCCCAAATGCGTCTGGACTACCAGACCATCATGGCGACCTTGCTTCATGATGTGATTGAAGATACGTCGGTCAGTCATGAAGCGGTGGTTGAAGCCTTTGGTGAAGAAGTGGCGGCTTTGGTTGATGGTGTGACCAAATTAACCAAAATTAAATTTGAATCACGCGCCGAGGCACAAGCTGAGAATTTTCGTAAGATGATTCTCGCTATGGTGAAAGATATTCGTGTGATTTTAGTCAAACTTGCCGATCGTCTGCATAATATGCAAACGCTGGGTGCGATGCCTGCAGCAAAGCGCAAGCGTATTGCGATTGAAACCCTGGAAATTTACGCACCCATCGCGAATCGTCTGGGTATGCATGCGATGTATACCGGTCTTGAAGATCTCGGTTTTAAAGCTTTATATCCCATGCGTTACCGAGCGCTTAAATCTGCCGTTGAGAAAGCCCGAGGTAACCGACGAGAATTAACGCAGCGCATCGAGCAAGATTTGCAGCAAGCGCTGGATGCACTGTCGATTCCTTATGAGAGCGTGTTTGGTCGTCAAAAACATTTATACAGCCTCTATCGAAAAATGCGTTTAAAAAAAGTGGCGTTTTCTGAAATTATTGATGTTTTTGCCTTTCGTGTGATTACCGAAGATATTGACGGCTGTTATCGCGTGCTCGGTGCATTGCACCGAACCTATAAACCTGTCCCGCAGCGATTTAAAGATTACATCGGTATTCCCAAAGTTAACGGGTATCAATCGCTACATACCACGTTGTTTGGTCCGTTCGGTGTCCCGCTTGAAGTTCAGATTCGAACCCGTGCGATGGATAGCGTTGCCGATAATGGTGTAGCCGCGCATTGGATTTATAAATCATCCGGTGCGGACGTCAACGAAGCGCAATTGCGTGCACGAGAATGGGTGCAACGCTTGCTGGATATGCAGCAAAACACCGGTGATTCGTTAGAGTTTATTGAAAACGTTAAAATTGATTTGTTTCCTGATGAGGTATATGTATTTACACCTAAGGGTCATATTATGGAGTTGCCTAAAGGGGCAACCCCGGTGGATTTTGCTTATGCCGTGCATTCCGATGTAGGCAACAGCTGTGTTGCAGCCAAAGTGAACCGTCGCTTAGCTCCGTTAAGTATCCCGCTCACGAATGGCCAAGCTGTGGAAATTATTACAGGAGCCGAAGCGCATCCCAATCCTTCATGGCTTAATTTTGTGGTCACCGGTAAAGCACGGAGTAATATTCGCAATTTCTTAAAAAGTCAACAACGTGCTGAATCAGTCAGCATGGGGAAACGTTTATTGGAGCAAGCGTTTTCTGAGCTTTCCAGTGACTACAGCAAAGTGCCTGATGAGTCGATGGAAGCTTTGTTGCGTGATTTACAATTTAAAGCGTTGGATGATTTATTGTATGCCGTAGGTATTGGAAATCAAATGCCGATGGTGATTGCAAAACGCTTGGTCTTGACGCAAGATGGCGATGCCCTTCGGGCAACATCAGATGGCGATCCTTTGGCCATCAAAGGAACGGAAGGTATGGTGGTGCATTTTGCGGAATGTTGCCAACCCATTCCGGGCGATAATATTGTCGGTCGTTTTCAACAAGGATGTGGTATTTTGGTTCATTCAAGTGATTGTGCGGTGGTTAATCAAGGACGTATAAGTCCCGAGCAGTTTATTTCGATGCGTTGGGATGAACACGTTCAAGGTGAGTTTTGGGTTGATATTACGGTCGAAGTCGCGAATCAACGCGGGGTGCTTGCGATGCTTGCGACCGCGATATCTGAGGCGGAATCGAACATTGGCAATATCACGGTTGATCCGCGTGATGGTCGGCATAATGCCGTCACCTTCTCTGTGAGCGTACAAAGTCGTACGCATTTGGCGCGTGTCATGCGTCGCTTGCGTGCGAATAATCGTGTGACGCGAATTTATCGTAACAAGCAAGGGGCATCATGAAAGAGGCCATACAAACACCCAAAGCTCCCGAGGCCATTGGAACCTATAGCCAGGCGGTTCGTGTGGGTCATACTGTATATTTATCCGGTCAAATTCCGCTTGATCCTAACACCATGACGTTGTGCTCTGATGCAATAGATCAGCAAATCACACAGGTTTTTGATAATTTAACGGCCGTATGCCAAGCTTCAGGCGGCAGTCTTAACGATGTGGTGAAGCTTACGGTGTATTTGACGGATTTAGCGCATATGCCGTGCGTTAATCACGCCATGGAACGTTATTTTGTAGAACCTTATCCAGCTCGAACAGCCTTTGGTGTAACAGCCTTGCCACGTGGAGCGGGTGTAGAAATAGATGCTATCATGGTGAATATTGACGCGTGAGACGCATCGTAAATTTTCTAAGAGGTTATTAGTTATGGGACTTGTACTCTTTCTTGTCGTATTTTCAGCTGTTTTTGTTGCGTTTACCGATGAAATCACAAAGGGACTGAAACGTTTATTTTCCGTCACTTGGGTACGTGTGCTTGTGCCTATGGTGCTCGCATCGTTTTTGTGGGTGTGGTTTGATGAAGAAGTTCTTTCGATTTTAGCCTACTTTCAAGCAAACCTTGCATGGTTTACGGTGAAGTTTACCAGTATGCTACCTCATAAAATCACGCTGTTTACTGGACGCGTTTTAAGTGTGTATCTTCCGGCAAGCCTACCCGCGTGGCTTTTGTATTGGAAAATGACACATGTCCGCTCATGTGAAGCCAAAATAAACCGCGTATCCAAGCTCTATGTGTTGAGCTGGTTGTTTTTTTTCATACTGGTTGTAGCTTAGTTTTCCCTCATCCATATTTTGAATATACTCCGAATGCATGAGGGAGAGGCAAGGCTTTGATTATGTATTTTTATTTTTTTGCGGTGCCGCAATCACTTGCATAATACCCAATGATCCTGATTTTTTGAGTGCAATTAATAAATTGACGTTAAGCGTTTGCAATAATTGTTTGTCTTTATTCTGATAGGTGACTTTGAGTGGCATCGATACTTTCCACTGTTTGTCTTTAATGTTTTCAACGTGTATTTCACCGTCGACTTCACTGCTGACGTTTAAATTGTTGGTGCGAATGGCTTCAAGATTGCCGGATGTTTTGAGAGCTTCGTTAAAGGCTATCCAACCTTGCTCGGTGTAACATGATTTAAGCGCTTCAAGTTCGTTATTTATCTTTTCTGGTGCAAATTGAAAAGACTGAACTAATGCTTTTTTTGCCCATGTTGTGATGAGGGTTTGTTCGATAGATCCGGTTTCTTCTGGGATTTTATATTCACAATTAATTGCGGCAGGTGCTGGAGGTGCTGTGGGCGACGCTACCTCTTCGGCAAAGCTTAAGGTGGGTATTAAAACAAGTAAAGCGATGGCATGTGACGTTTTTTTCATTGAAACAACTCCTTTGTTCGCATGAGTTCTTATCATGTATCAAATGGAGCAATTTTGCCAGTTTTTATGATTAACTAAGATCTGATACGACACAAGGTCTTAAAATTACAGGTTTGGCAGGTGCTTTTTCTAGGGGGGTGCGGTACGCTGTGCCCCATTTGATATTCATGGGCGAGTGTTGTCAGTCGTTGGTGCCAGGTGTGCTGATAGGTTGACCAAGATTCATTTTCTTTGATGGTTTTGATGCCTTGGATGTCTGCCGTGTTTTCGTTTTCAGTCAATCCTCTGCAAGCGGTTTGACCATGCTTGAGCTCAACAAACAGTAAGCCGCGAATGGCGTCATCCAATAAAGCATACAATAGCAGTTGAGGTGACTCCGGACGTTCCTCATGCCACGGTAGCGGTGAAGGCAACCGGCTTTTGTAGTCTAACACCCATTTTTCACCGGTATGAAGACGATCGATGCGGTCAACGCGTACGCGAAACACAAGTTCACCCAGCGTGAGGTGATAATTTTCTTCGATGGCCTCGATATCAAAGGCCGGACGGGCTTTATCCCAGGTCAGGCAAGCATACACTAAGCGTTTTAAGCGTTCATGCTCAACCGTTTGCATAAGTTCTGGAAACGAGGTGGGTTTATTGGCTTTCATGGGCGCGAGTGCAGTTTGGATAGCCATATTAATATATGTTTCAAGCTCAGCCTGATGACATGTGATAAGCGCACGCTGCGTTTTAAATTTTTTCCAGAGCTGTTCTAAAATATGATGAATCACTTGCCCGCGCAGCATCGCATCAGGGCCCTCTGTAGGTTCGGGGGGGCTGGTGGCTTTCAGACGATGCGCTGCAAACGCACGAAACGGACAGAGTGCTTGGTCTGCAAGGCGTGCGGTACCGCCGGTGCGAGCGTCTTGTGCTGTTAATGGATAACAGTAGGGCTCTTGTTCTGTGAGCAGTTGGGTAGGTTTCGTAAGATGCGTTGGTGTTCGCGCCTTGGGTAGTTCAGGGTAGTTTAAAATCAATGGACTGGGTAAGGTCGGTATATCACCGATAAGTGCTGGATAACTCAAGACTTGTTCAGCGCTCGCAAGCTGTAGGCGTTTGATGCGCTTTTCGGCAAGACACTGCTCCCGCGAAGCATTAGCATAAGGCATGTCGAGCTCGCGTTGTAACGCAATGGGAATAAATGCGGATAAACGGGTACGTGTTGGGAGCTTCTGATCCGTTGCCCCGGACATCCAGACAGCATCAAACGTACAGCCTGAAGCTTCGAGCAGCCCTAATATTTGCACGGGGGCATCTGATTTTTCTGGTTGGAAGATCGTATTTTTAGCTAAATCATGCAGCGCTCGAAACGCTTCTTTGGCGCACATGGTAGGCGTGACAACTGAAAGTGCAATAAAATCATCCATGAGCGCAATCAAGCGTTGAAAGCATTGGTACTGCGCTGAGGTTAAGCCGGCTTCACCCGGAAAGCCAAGCTGTGTTAATCGTTGATAAAAAAGACGTGCCCAGGCAAGCGGTGTTGCTGTTGTTGGGTAGCTTGTGAGGGTGTTAAGCGTTTCCGCCAGGGCTGGGGCTGATGTTTGTATGGCGTGCTTAAAACGCACAAAAGGAATACGTTGTTCCTGTAAGATTGGAATATGATTAAAACACGAAGCGCGTGCTAAAAACTCAGATTGAGCCGCCACAAGATGCGGTGAGCTGAGTAATAGCTGGGCTTGATGCTGGCTCAGTTCGATTTGATTGAGGCTTATCCATTGCAGGGCATGCGCAACCAAAGGATACTCGGTGAGCGATTTTCCAAGTGAGATATTAAATACATCTTCTGGAAGGTGACGCTTAAAATAGCGCATCAGGCTTGGTGCATCTTGATTGAGGTCGGGGATCACTAGGCCAATATGCGTTGCGTTGTGATGAAGTTTTTCTTGAACAAAATGTAACATGCGTGCGTATTCGTCGTGCTTATCACGTGCTATGCATTGATAGGTGGTATGTGTGGCCTCACCTATAAAATCATCATGGTGCTGCTCGACCCCGAGTACGCTTAAATGATCTTGAAAGGCTTGTTGCAGCGGCGTGTAATCGTCAAAGCACACCCAGCGTAGGCTTTTAAATGGCGAATGTTTTAAATGCGTGATTAAGTGGCTTGCAAGTTGTTGGTTTGCGAGTGCATGTAAGCTATTCAAGCGTGCTTCACCGCGCGCGCGCCAGATTTCAAATTGTTGGGTTTGTTCCGTAAGTTCAAAATCTGGATGTGGAAGACTTATCTGCCAGTCGTTGCATACAGTCCAAGCGCTCAGCACAGAATTAAGTAATTTTTGATGAT
>Ga0100378_1002482_pt1 | contig 18333 bp, 18 predicted proteins | sample CryGeymeta201502_FD_81535 | JGI IMG/M metagenome (GOLD analysis project Ga0100378, IMG submission 81535) | Groundwater microbial communities from Crystal Geyser aquifers in Utah, USA - Crystal Geyser metaG 2015-02 | ecosystem: Environmental > Aquatic > Deep subsurface > Groundwater | place: USA...
AGTTGAAATGTGACCTGATCAAGAGCAAGGGGAACATTGTTGCAATCAAGTATTTCGCCTCTCTTTCCCTCAACTACTTTATAGCCGAAATCAAACTGGGGATTTAATTCCGAAATCAAACTTTCTCTTTTAACAACTTGTAAGAATACGAGCCTTAAGAAAATAGAAACAAATAAAAGTATAAATATGAGAAAAATAACAGTAACTCTTTTTATGAAAATCTCTTCTTTATTCTTCATTTTTAATGGCAATAATATAAAAATCTTCTGGAACTATCATTTTATATTTGCTCTTAGCAATAATTTCGATACAGGCAGGTGACTTATAATACAATAAGCGATTGCTAAGCACTTCGTTGTCTATTTTAACTAAATTATATTCACTTCTAAGGTTGCTAATACTATCTTCAAGCCTCAGGTTTGCAACATAAAACAACCCATATAACAAAATAATTATAAATATAACTGCAATTAAAATATAATTCTTTTTTATCATACCAGCTCCGCAACTCTCATCTTTGCACTCCTTGCCCTTCTATTTGCTTTTAATTCCACGGGTCCTGGTTTCACTACTTTTTTATTAATGACTCTAAGCCTTTGGTCACTCTTAAATGCATTTTTAATAATTCTGTCCTCAAGAGAATGGTAAGAAATAACCGCAATCCTTCCACCAATCTTAAGAATTTCAGGTGCTTTATCCAACATTAATTTTAAATTATTTAATTCATCGTTCACATAAATTCGCAGAGCCTGGAAAGTCTTAGTTGCCGGATGTATTTTCCTGTGGTGCACGGGATATATTCTTACAATAATGTCTGCAAGTTCAAAAGTAGTATTAATTTTTCTTACCTTCCTAATTTCCACAATTTTCTTTGCAATTAACTTTGAAAAACGCTCTTCGCCATACTCCCATAGGATGGAAGCAATTTCTTTTTCAGAAAACTTATTAATAACGTCTTCTGCTGTAAGTTTGACATACTTATCCATTCTCATATCAAGAGGGCCATCCTCTTTGAAACTAAATCCGAAATCTCCCTCGCTTAATTGAAAAGAAGACATTCCTAAATCAGCAAAAACTTTGTCTACATTGCCAAGACCAATTTCAATAATAATATTGGATATATCCTTAAAATTACCGCGAAATAATTTAAAGTTAGTACTGACAGTAGACAACCTCTCTTCGGCTTTTTTGAGCACACTTGAATCAAGATCTATACCAACTAAGTAACCCTCTGGCCCTATTCTTTTTAACAACTCTATGCTGTGTCCCCCTTCGCCAACTGTGCAATCAAATATTATTTCACCCTTTTTAATACAAAGGTATTCGAGTGCTTCATCAATTAAAACCGGAATATGAATAAATTCCATCGTGTGACTTCCTCTCTCAGTTTAAACTGAGAGCTTCCTGCTTCACAGAAATATAGCTTACACGGATATATGGGTTACTCTCCAATATCCGTGCAGTGGCTTCCCTCTCCACAGGCGTTGCTTCCCAGAAGTCCTCTGGTAGGTTTTTTAATGGAGTTTTCTCTCCGAATAGTACCATATCTCTTGCAGAATTCCAATCTCTATCAATCTCAAAACCACATAATTCGCATTTAAATACTCTATCAGATAGAGATATCTTTTGCTTGTGTCCGCAGTTAGAGCAGGTTTGAGTGGTAGGAAGAAATCTATCTAGAAGCAGAAGAGTTTCAAGGTTATTCTTTAACCTTGAGGTTATTCCTCCAATACTTGTATGCTGAATTTGCTTTCCAAATAATCCTGCATGCCAACCTTTAATATTATCATTTTGCGTATAGACTTTCTCATAAGATTTAATAAAAGCAAATACTCTATTCTCAATATCCTTCTTTATGTTAGAGAGTTTTCCATATTCTCTTTTACTCTTATTTAGACTTTTAAAGAAGTTCTTGCTTTTTACTTCACCTTTCCTATATCCTTTTTTTCTTGCAAGTTGTTTTTGAAGTCTCTTAAGCCTCTTGCTTTCTTTTACTTCATAGTTTATCTTCATGCTATTAGAAAGAGTTAACTGGTCTTTTATCCCGAAGTCTATACCAATAGGCTTATCAAAGCGTTCAACATATCTCTCTTTAACTTTGCCTTTTCTTGTTTTTATTTTGTCAGGCTCTGCGTTAAGAAATGTTGTCACATAGAGATAATATCCTGAAGGCTTTTTGATGAGCTCTCCTTTTGTTACCTCTGCGTTGTCTGGTATCTGATGCAATCCTAACACTCTGAATTCCTTTTTTATGCCTTGTATGTGAACTTTGTTAGTTTTGAAGTCAATTGTATATGTGTTGCCATACTGCTTCAAAACAAGAGAGTTTACCTCTGACTTAAAATGCAACTTGCCGACTTTGTAGCCTTTTTTCTTTGATTCGCTCAGCCCTTCCAAGTTATCCTTTATTCTTTCAACTATAGACTGCTTTATCTGCGAGCCAAGATGAGTTATTTCTCTTTTCTCAAAGTTGTCTTTTACTTTCACTTCAACTTCTTTTAACTTCCATGTATCAGGAGTTAATCTGTTTTGTATATCAGATACAACATAGTTAGTGAGCCATTTTGCTTCAAGGAACAGTCTGTCCAACAATTCAACATCTCTTTGGTTGAGGTTCTGAAGCTTCAATTGATACACCGTAGGCGTTTGAGTCTTTCTCCGCTCTTTTGTTTCCTTGAGAGAAGATTTGATTAGTTCACTCTTGTTCATAACTCTATTATACAATAGATCTACTAACTGTCAAGAATTTTACCTGCTTTCATCTTCTCATTTAAAATAAGGAGCGTTCTTACAGAGAGGTCGTAAATTATATATAAATACAGAGAATTAAAAATACTTAGTGTATAAGCAGGTGCAAATGTTGCTTTCAATCTTTTTAAATTGAAAAGAACATCAATAATTGAAGAAGTTATTTTTAAAATATTACAATAATCCTAATTGAGAGAGTTTTTAATTTTCAAAAACTTTTAAAATATAAAAAGAAATTATTCAAGAAGTTTAAATTTTGTGAACTATATAACGAGAGGAGGAAGTATGACTGCCAAAAAGTTAGCAGAATTAATAAAAGGGAAAGTGCTGTCAGGAGAAAACCTTCTTGATAGTGTAAAGATAACTAGAGCATTTTCAGAAGATGTAGCAAAGAAGGAAGCAACATTAACGACTGTATTTTCTTCAAAAACAAGCAATAATCCTTAAAGTTTAATTCTTTCTGGAAAAGTGTATATATTAAACCTTTCTCCTCTTAAAAAGCCAATAATTGAAATTTTATATTCTTTAGCCAAAGCGATGGAGAGAGATGTCGGCGCGCCCTTTGAAATAATCATTGGAATGCGAGATATAACGGCGATTCTTACAATTTCAGATGATACTCTTCCAGATAAAAGAAGAAACTTATCGTCTCCAATCTTTGAATCTAAAATCATCTTACCTATGACCTTCATAACTGCGTTGTGCCTTCCAACATCTTCATAGAAGTATAGAAGATGGCCACCCTCAAAAAGGGCTGCATAGTGAGTGCTTCCCGTTTCACTAAAAACAGTATTTACATCTTTAAAGGCTTCTTTTGCTTTATCGACCTCTTCTCTCCCAATTGTAAGGCTGGACTCAATTGGATTTATAGCATTGCTTCCTTTTTCATCAAAACAAGAAGAATAAATTACAATTGGCTCAATATTTTTAAAAATTCTATCTGTCGTAAAATAAGTTTCGTTTTCTTTCAAATTAAAAGTTTTTATTTCAGAGGGTTTGATCAAAAAATTTGAAAAAAGAAAGCCATAGGAAAGTGCGGTATCTTCTCCGGGCATTCGAAAAACAGTTCCTACTTTTGTATTATTTAAAAAAATAAATAAGGGGGACTCATTTACAACCATGTCCTCTGTGTCTTCAAAATGGTCGGGAAAAACTTTCTTAATTTGCACTTTAAATGTTTTTTCCAATCACTCCCTCCAAAATTTCAAGGTCTTTTTTGGTGTTCAGGTTAAAAAAAGACGTAAGGTTTTTATCAACTTGCCTGACCTCGCGCTCGTCAATATAAACTGTTTCAACAAAATTGAATAGTTCGCTAATTTTATAGATTCCTTCGTTAAGAAGCTCCTGAATTTGTGGTATAATATCCTTTGAGTAAACTGAGTGAAGCGCTTCGGGAAATCCCCTTACAAATGGAACAACAATTTTTCCATCTTTGGACATCAAATACTTCACCAAATTAAAATTAATAAATGGCATGTCCACACCACAAACGAAGGCTTTTTCTTCAACAATATTCTTTAATCCTGTGTATATTCCAACTATGGCTCCTAAATTCTTCATTTCGTCTTCCACAATTTTTACTCTGTACTTTTCTTTTAGGGGAATTAACTCTGAAGCATTATCTGTTGCAACAACAACATCACTGAAAAGAGGGGAAAACCTCCTTACACATCTCTCAACAAGACTTTCCCCATCTATTGTAAAAAATTGCTTTTTGCTTCCGAACCTTCTTCCTTTTCCTCCAGCAAGTATTACCACACTCACTTCTTAAGTGAACCTTCCTTTAAATAAACATACCAGTAAATTGTTCCTACAAAAAATGCACCACCAATAATATTGCCGATTGTTACTGAAATAAGGTTCCTTGTGAAAAGTGTTCCCCAGTTCAGTCCAGCAAAATCCTGAAGTGTTTTACCTGTTGCCTCAACTACCTTTGGTACTGTTTTAAGTAAAATGCCGTATGGAATAAAGAACATATTTGCAACAGAGTGTTCAAAACCTGAAGCGACAAAAGCCATAATGGGAAAATAAATTGCAAATAGTTTTCCAATAACATCTTTTGATGAAGTTGCCATCCACACTGCAAGGCAAACAAGCCAGTTACAGAGAATACCCCTGAAAAGCCCTTGAACAAATGTAAGACTAACTTTTGAACTTGCAATCTTTAAGGCAGAGGCACCAACAGCATTACCATTTAATCCCCAGAGGCCTCCCCAGAAAAGGAAAAGTGCGATAAGGATCGAGCCGATAAAATTACCAATATAAACAGCGATCCAGGCTTTCAAAAGCTCCCCCCACTTTACTTTCTTTTCAAGTGCTGAAATTACGATAAGGTTGTCTCCCGTAAAAAGTTCAGCCCCTGCTACAACAACAAGCATAAGTCCAACTGTGAATACGCTTGCTGCAATAAACTTGGTAAAGCCAAACCCCAATGTTACATCACTTCCAACAAGGATCGAAAGTTGTGCACCAAATGCAATAAAAGCACCTGCAAGAATTGCAAGAACAAAAAACTTCTTCATAGGAATTTTGCACTTCCCAATACCAACATCTCGCATCTTCTCGGCAATTTGAGGTGGTGGAAACAAGTTTAGTTCATTCATTTCTTTCCTCCTTTTATTTAAATTTTTTCAATTTTACATGCTGCAACTTTATATTCAGGAATCTTTGCAATAGGGTCAAGGGCTGCATTTGTTAGAACATTTGCACTTGCCTCACGGAAATGAAAGCTAATAAACACTACTCCTTTCTTTGGCTTTTCAGAAATTCGTGCCTCAAGTTCAATGCTTCCTCTCCTTGTCGAAACCCTCACCATATCTTTATGATTTATATTGAGCTTCTCTGCATCTTCCTTGTTTATCTCAACATAGTTTCTTGGAACAAATGCATCAAGTACTTTAACTCTTCTTGTTTCATTTCCTGAGTGATAGTGGAAAAGGATTCTTCCAGTAGTAAGTATTATAGGATATTCCTTATCCGGAAGCTCCTTTGCCTCGATGTACTCAACAGGGCTGATAAGTGCCTTTCCATTTGGTCTTTTGAAGGTTCCATCATAGTGGAGAATTTTTGTCCCTGCATGATCATCCTTAGGACAGGGCCACTGGATCCCACCTTTTTCAAGACGATAGTGATGAATGCCTGCATAAGATGGTGTAAGAGTTGCTATCTCATCCATAATTTCTGCAGCATTCTTATATTTCATACGATAACCCAATTTCGTTGCAACGTGAGAAATAATCTCCCAGTCAAATTTTGTTCCAACGGGTTTTTCTCGGGCAGGTCTAAGAAGTTGAACTCTTCTTTCAGTATTTGTGAATGTTCCTTCCTTCTCATATGCCGCAGCTGCCGGGAAAACAACATCTGCAAGTTCTGCAGTTTCAGAAAGGAATATCTCCTGAACAGCTAAGAATTCAAGTTTCTCAAAACCTTCTCTTACATGGTTAATATCAGGCTCTGTCATAAGCGGGTTTTCACCCATTGCAAACACTGCCTTCAGTTTACCTTCAAGGACTCGATCTCCAAACTCGGAGACAGCAAGGCCTGGTTTCTCGGGAAGCTTTACTCTCCATGCCTTCTCGAATTTCTCCCTTGCAACAGGATCAATCACTTTCTGATAACCTGTATATACATCAGGGAGAGCTCCCATGTCACAGGCTCCCTGAACATTTGCCTGACCTCTCAAAGGATTGATACCATTTCCCTCACTTCCGATGTGTCCTGTTACAAGAGCAAGGTTTGCAATACTAAGCACATTATCTGTTCCAACCGAATGCTGCGTAATGCCCATTGTATAGAATATTGTTGCATTGGGAGCTTTGGCATACCACTCGGCAGTTTTCTCAATGAGTACTCTATCCACTCCTGTTATTTTTGAGACTGTATTAAGGTTGTATTTTGAAATTACCTTCACAAAATCCTCGTATCCTTCCGTATGAGCCTCTACGAACTCTTTATTAACAAGGCCTTTATCAATTATTATTTTCATAATACCATTGAGAAGTGCGACATCTGTGCCAGGATAGTGCTGAATATAAATATCAGAAACTTTTGCAAGATCAGTTTTCCTTGGGTCACAAACAATAAGTTTTGCACCCCTCTTCTTCTGGTTTTCCTTAACAAACTGCGAAATTACAGGATGCGTCTCAGTCATATTAGAACCAATTACAAACATTACATCGGCATTCTTTATATCCTCAATTGGATTAGTTGCAGCTGCCGCACCAAGCGCCTTCCCAAGACCTGCAATTGTTGAGGCATGGCACAATCGTGCGCAGTTATCAACATTGTTTGTTCCAATAACAGCGCGGGCAAACTTTTGAACGATATAATTATCCTCGTTTGTGCATCTTGAGGAACCAAGCACTCCAATTGCATCTGGCCCATATTTCTCTTTTATCTCCTTGAGTCTCTTTACAGTGTATTCGAGAGCTTCCTCCCAAGTAGTTTCCCTAAATTTACCGTTTTCCTTGATAAGAGGTTTCGTAAGCCTGTCTTTACTATTTACATATTCATAACCATAACGTCCCTTTACACAAAGGCTTCCCTTATTAACAATCGAATCTTCAATCCCTCTTGTCATTACAAGGTCATTCTTCTTATCCCTGTAAAGGGTAACCTCACAACCAGTTCCACAGTATGCACAAACGGTATCAGTTTCCTCAAGCTGGAAGATTTTCCCTTTCCCCACTCTTGGTTTCTCAACAAGTGCTCCAACAGGACAAGCCTGAACACAAGCAGCGCAGAACTGGCAATCAGTCTCTTCAAGAGGCAAATTAAAGGGGGTTGATACAGTCGATTTATAGCCTCTCAGAGCAATTCCAATCGCTTCAACAATCGCCTGGTTTTCACAAGCATTAACACATCTTCTACAGAGAATACACTTCTGCGGATCAAACTGAATGAAAGGATTTGAATCCCACGGAGTTTCTTTTAGATACTCAAACGCCTCTTTCTCATCAAGGAACTCACTCTTCTTGATTCCGAATTGATACGCAAGATCTTGCAACTCACAATCACCATCTGCATCACAGGTCATACAATCAAGCGGATGATGAGCAAGTGCAAGCTCAAGATTCATCTTACGTGCATCATAAACAATAGGCGAGTTCGTTGTAATCTCCATACCTTCAGCAATTTCTGTAATACAGGTTCTCTGTAAGGTTTTCGAGCCTTTTACCTCAACAACACACATTCCGCAGGAGCCTTCCTCGGAAACTCCCTCAAGGTAACAGAGCGTTGGAATTTCAATACCAACTCGCTTGCAAGCATCTAGGATTTTAATGCCTGAAGGGAACTGATAGTCTTTGCCATCAATTTTCACATTTATAAGTTTATCGCTCATAGCTACCTCCTCCTTCAAGTTTCTTATCTTTCATGTGTTCAAGCCACTTGCTCCTGAACTTTTGGATTGATTGAACAATAATATTTGGGGCAGTTTGTCCGAGAGGACAAAAAGATGTTAACCTCATATCCTGCCCTAGTCTTTCAATAACTTCAAGGTCACTTTCTTTACCAGAGCCTTCTAAAATCCTATCAATTATATTCATAAGTTGCTCGGTGCCAATTCTGCAAGGTGTACACTTTCCACAACTTTCATACTTGAAGAAATAAGCAATATTTTTAGCAATATTAACTATAGACCTTGTCTCATCCATAACAATTATTGAACCTGAGCCAGGGCCAGCCTCTATAGTTACGAGTGAATTAAAATCAACAGGGATATCAAATTGGTCAGGAGTGAGAAGAGTCCCAGATACCCCTCCAAAGATAACACCTCTAAGTTTTTTGCCATTCCTTACCCCACCACCAAGCTCGTTTACAATATACGAAAGTCGTGTACCGAAAGGAGCCTCAATGACACCCTTCCAGTTCACATCACCCGATAAGCTGAAAAGTTTTGTTCCATAAGACTCCGGGACTCGAATTGTCCTATACCAATCTGCCCCGTTCGTGATGATTGGCGGTACATTAGCAAGTGTTTCAACATTATTGATAACTGTAGGCTTGCCCAATAACCCAAAGGTTGGAGGATATGGTGGCTTTTTCCTTGGCTCTCCTCTATGCCCTTCAATTGATTCCATAAGAGTTGTTTCTTCTCCAACGACATAGGAACCCGCTCCCTTATGAATCTCAATATCAAATGGAAAACCACTTCCAAGAATATTTCTACCAAGGAAACCGTGGCTTCTTGCATCCCCAATTGCCTTTTCAATTCTTCTTATGGATAGGTCATATTCGCCTCTTATATAGATGTAACCGTTATTGCAACCCGTTGCAAACGCTGCAATAATCATTCCTTCAATAATAGAGTGAGGGTCCCCTTCCATTATTACCCTATCTTTGAATGTGCCAGGCTCACCTTCATCGGCATTGCAAATCAAATATTTTTGAGGTCCTGGAGCCTTAGCAGTGAATTCCCACTTTCTACCTGTCGGAAATCCTGCCCCCCCTCTTCCCCTGAGCTCTGATTTTTTCAATTCGTTAATAACCCATTGAGGTCCATTTTCAATTGCCTTTTTAAGAGCAAGATATCCACGAGAAGCAATGTATTCATCAATACTTTCAGGATTAATTACTCCAACACTCTTCAATACTACTCTCCCTTGGGCCGGAAGGATCTGCTCTGTGTAAATCTTCTCTTGACTTCCTTCACTCTTCACTTTCTTTATAATTTCTGGGATCTGATCCACAGTGAGGTTGCCAAATGGAATTTTATCAATCATCATTGCAGGGGAGACAGAGCACATTCCAAGACAGCTACTTTCTTCAAGGGTAAATTCACCATCCTCTGTTGTTTCTCCAATTTCAACGCCAAGTACTTCTTCGAGTTTTTCAATTACCTCTTCTGCCTTTCCCATATGACAGGAAAGGCTTTTGCATACCCTTATAATATGTTTACCTCGAGGCTTTACTGAAAACATTGAATAAAAAGTTGCAAATCCGTAAACCTTTGATAGTGAAACCTTGCTCTTTTCGGAAATAGTTAACGTATCTTTTTCCGGAATATAGTTTTCTTTGTTTCCACTCTGAATGTCATGCAAAGCGTCTGTTAGTGACTTTCCTTTCATTTTTTACCTCCTTGTATAATATATTCAAGCCATAGAATAGTTGTAAAAAGTGACAACTCCATAAACCTTAGAAAGAGGAACGTTCAAATTTTCTGCGATATATTGCAATGCCTCTTTCGGTAAATAGCCAATACGTTCCTGGCTTCCGTGAAGCACCTGAATGAGAGACTCGGGACTTGTACCCCAACGTCTAATCTCGCAGTCTACTTGTGGATATTTCGATTCAGCCATTTTACCTCCTTAAACGTAAAGAATTTCAACATCCGTGTAAATAATTTCACTTTTGAAATTATAACAAAACGCAAGCGAAAGTCAAATATATGTACAGAGGTCTCTGAAAAACCTCTCTTTCGGTTGTTTTGATCAAGTAAAATCTTTCAAAAAATCCCAATAAAAGAAGCATTTGTATTAATTTTTCTGGCATTTATGATAAAATTATGATAGGAATAAACAAACTGTTGGAGGTAGAGAATGATAGGAAAACAGAACAAAAATGTCAATTTCTTTGATAGCTATGTCTTTGATAATCTTTTACGTGAGAAGTATATATCAAATCTATGTTTTATCCAAGAAAAATAGAATCGCAAAAGCGACGATTTACTCTTTTGTAACCTGCAATCTTTGCAATTTTAAAGAAATAGAGGAAAGTTTGGAGAATCGCTCAGGTTAGGTATAAATATAATATCAACACTGATACTCAACTCATTTTTTAGAAAACAAGTCTACTAAGATTATACAATGTCTTCTATTTTATTAATTAATATACCTTGGTAATTTGTAAGCGCAGGTCTATCAGAAACTACAACATCGAGTGCTCTAATCTTACGTGCAATTAGAATTGCTTCTCCTGTACCAGCCTTAGCATTAATCCTCTTGCCGATATCCTCAGCAATCCTTAATTCTATAGGCGTGAGTGCTATTAAACCTAATCTATACTTATCGTTAATATCGAAATTTATTTTTTCTCGTTCAGTAGCAGATATAAAAACCTTGCTTATTACAAGCTTTTTTGTATTTTCATCATTAGCAATGGCTTCAAAAATCCTGTTAAGCGATTCTGCATCTGCTACAAAAGTGTGTTCAAAAGTTTTTTTCAGAACAGGTTTAATTTCTTGAGGTGCAGAGACTGGTTTCTCAGGTGCTTGTTCTAACTTTTCTTCAGGTTTCTCTTCTTTTTTAAGCTTCCCTAAAAGAATCTCTATAGAAGACAAGGGTTCTTCTACTTTTTCCTTTTCCATTTCTTCAGCTTTCTTCTTTTCCTCTTCGCTAATAGCAGGAACCTGTTCTGCTTTTTGTTCAACCGATTCAATCGGCTTTAATTCCTCTGTAACTGGTTTTTCTTTTTCAATTCTTTTTTCTTTTAAAGGCTTTTCAGCTTTTTCTTCAATTTTTTGTGGTATTTCCTCTACCTGTCCAGGAGTTTTTGTAAGCCCTTCTGGAAGTGAAATTTTTTTTACTTCTTTAGATCTAAATCGTGCAAATTTTCTGCCAAATTGTTTCTCGGTAATTGTTATTTCTTCGGGTTTTTGCTTCTCCTGTTCTTTAAGAGCGCTTACTCCTTTATCAGTCTTCACGGGAGCTTGTTTTTCTGTTTCGGATAGTTTCATTATTCTTGGCTTTTCTTCCTCTACCAAGATAGCCTCTTTTTCCTCTAAAGTATCTATATTGAAAGAGACAGGTCTCCCGCTTATTTCTTCAATTGTAACTTTTGGCACAGTTTTTCTCTTTCTCGGTTTAAAAGCAAAAAGAAGTATGATAATTACAATAAACAAAATAATGTAAAAGATTATAACTGAGAGCATCTCTACTGTTAATGATGGAAAATAATTAGAAAGATAGGGTTTTAAGCTTTGAGAAACAGGCATCAATAATGAAAGAATTTTCTGCCAAAAATTCTTTAATCCATCATAAAATTTTAAAGAAATTATTCCTTGTCCCATTTTTCCGAAAAATTCCTTAATCTTTTTCATAAGGGCGGGCAATTCAGTTTGAACTGATTCATTGCCGCTGCTCTTTACTATCGTGACTGGTGAGATAGAGTATTCATCAAGAATTGGAAGAAGAACCGATAAACATTCAAGGTCACTATCAATTCCTGTTTCAAACACAGCAATAGGTTTATCACTTTCTATTTTAACAAGAGAAAAACTATTTGCAAGATTTTCACTATAACTTTCTAAAGAATTTAAAATTAAATTTTTTCCATTAAAACTAACATTAGTATTATCGTTTTCTGCAACAACCACAACTTTTCTTTTATGGTTTATACTCTCAAAATTATAAATCTTTCCCGTTCTAAACACAAAAGTCTTCCCTGAGCCATCAATGGAGGGTATTTGCTCTCCTCCTGTATTGCCCGAGCTAGAATTTGAATAAATAAATACCGGGGCGGAGAATTTTATGTAAACAAATTCATATTCAGTAGTTTCCTCACTAAATTCTTTTACCACTTCCTTCAATGAATAATCACCCGGGGTTTTTAAATTTTCAGAGTCATAGATCTTATCTTTTGTTTTAAACGTCACAGTAGTATCAGGATAAAGTGATGAATAAATAATGTCTCCAAAAGAGACTCCCTTAAAAGAGTTTAAATTCCCATAAAAAATTGTGTAAATGTTATCGTCTGAATAACCAAATTGTATACTTACGGGAACATCTGTTTCAATTGTATAAAAATCAGGTTTTAAAGATAAATTGCTATAAACCCCTCTTTCGGGTAAATCTCCATCAAAAACAACTTCACCTTTAAGGTTTTGTATCTTGATATGAGTATTTTTGTAAGCAGAAACAAAAATTTCTTTAGGTATAAATATAGTAAAATAACTACCATAAACCGAGGTAGTATCATCAGAGCTATTGCTGACATAATCTAGCTTGAGGGAACTTAGTTCAGCAAAAACAGGCTTATCACTCCTGATTTCGAAAGTTTGGTCCTTTCCAAGAATTAGACCAGCAGTTTCGTTTAAACCAAGAGTTTTATCAAGAAGAACTTTTCCTTTAGAATCGCTAATTTTCACGGAATTTTGAGTAGCCATTGAAACTATATAAAGATTGTCGCTTCCAAATCCAATAAAATAATTTCCTATAAAATCTGGTTTAAAAATCTTAGTGTATTCCTTACTTATATCGTCTCCGTATCGTACCATTAGCCGTTTTTTCTCAGAAGCCTTGAATTCCAATAAAGATTTCAAAGTAACTATATTATTTTCCACTTTAACGATTTCAACAGGAAGCTTAGCGGGTCCATCATTTACTGAAATATTATTAGATACCTTAAATCCGGGGAGTTCAACTGAGAATTGAACTGATTTTTCTAAAGGGAAAGATAGGTTATTGGAAATTTCTACTGAAATTTCACTATAGGACATTACAACAGGAACAGAAATCCATGTGAAAACTAATACAAAAATTAGTAAAAACAACAACTTTATCCTAACCATCTTGCCCCCTTTAACTATTATTATAAATTTATAAAAAAATCAAAAATTCGAAAATTGCTTATTATTTTCTTTCTTAAAATTTTCTAATACTTCCTTAACTTTTTTTGCTGTTTCCTGGCCTCCAGCAGTACAGGCATCAAGGAGTGCTCTGTTCTCAGCAATAGCCTCTGCACAGGGAAAGCAACCCGGAAAACCACAGGCGCCACACTCTCCATGAGGAAGGGCATCGTATATTGCTTTTGATAAAGGATTTTCCTCTACTTTAAACCTCTCATTAAAAACCCCAAGCAATACTCCAAAAAGTGCTCCAAATCCACCAAGTGTTGCAACAGATATAATAATATCTTTCATTTGAAAACCTCTCTTATTTAATCATACCTTGAAAGCCTAAAAATGCAAGTGCTAAAATGCCAGATACCATAAACGCAATTGCCTTGCCCTTAAAAAACTGGGGAACATCAGAATTGCGCAATCTTTCTCTAATGCCAGCAAGCATTATCATCGCTAATGTATAACCAAGAGAAATTCCTATTGCCTCGACGATTGATTGAATGAAATCATAATTATTCATTGAATTAATAAAGGTAACACCAAGAATTAGACAGTTTGTTGCAATAAGAGGAAGGTAAATACCCATTGCTTTATACAAATTAGGAGAAGCCTTTTTCAGGTATATTTGCACAAGTCCTACAAAAGAGCCGATAACAAGAATAAAAGATGTAATCTGAAGTACTGGCTGCAGGTGCGAAGGAATTAAAATCCAGTGATCTATAACCCATGCTAGTATTGACGATGCAACGGTAACAAAAATAACTGCGAAGCTCATACCAATAGAAGAACTCATATTATCTGTAAGACCTATATAAGAGCACAATCCAAGAAATTGGATCAAGATAATATTATTAATAATTGAAGATGAAACAAAAATCTTTGCTAAATCGACAAGATAATGTGAGAAGCTCATTTTTTATCTCCCTTCTTTCTTAGATATGTTTCAAGAGCTCCAACAAGTATCCCGATCATCAAAAAACCAGCAGGAGGAAGAATCATAATCAATGCAGGTTGGAAGCTCTGAGGTAAAACTTGAATTCCTGCCAATGTACCTTTGCCGAGCAATTCTCTAACCACTGCAATTGCAGTAAGCACCCATCCATAGCCTATTGTCATTCCAATTCCATCAAAAAGAGACTCAACTACTGGATGAACGTAAGCAAAAGCCTCCGCTCTTCCAATAATAATGCAGTTAACAACTATAAGTAAAATATAAAGTTTAATTACATCGTATATCGCGGTAAAATACGCCCTCGAAAGAAGTACTGACATAGTTGTAAATGCAGCAATTACAACCACAAACATTGGAACTCTTATTTCATCCGGGATAAGTTTGCGAATTGTAGAAATGATTATTTCTGATGGTATCAAAACCAGACCAAAAGAAAAGGTCATGAGTAGAGCACTTTTTACAGAGTTAGAAACAGCAATTACAGAGCAAAGTCCAATTGCTATTATGAGAACAGGATTTGCAGGGCTAATGCCATCCCAAATAATCTTTAAGTACTTTTTCACGGTGCCACCCCCTTCAAATAATTGTAGCCAACTTCACCTGCAATTTTCACTCCTTTAGAAACAGCATTTGATGTAATAGTCGCTCCAGTTAATGCAATGATATCCTGTTTTGAAACAAGCGGATCTTTCAAAGCATTTTTACCAGTAAATTGATCAAGAAATGTTATTTTCTCATCCCTATTAACAAAATAAGTAGGATTATCTGCATTGGCTCCAAGACCAGGTGTTTCAGACATAGAAAGAATTTTTACTCCACTTATAGTTCCATCTTTCTTTACTCCAACAAGCATTTTAATTGGAGCCTGACTACCTGGCGAGCTTACGGTCACAACAAGTCCTACTATATTCCCGCCATTTTTAACTTCATAACAGTCACCAATAGTTATTGTTTGATCTGAAGACTTAAGTGTTTCATTTAGTTTTTCAAAAGTATTATCTCCAGGGAAAACACCTGCAAGACCTTCATTTAAAGCTTTAAGATCCTGTGAATTTATAACTGGAAGAGTTATTCTATACACCATTACAAGCAAAAGGCCAACAATAACACCTAAGGCTCCAAGTGTTATTGTAAATTTTACCAGTGATTTCATGCTTTGCCTCCCCTTTTTGCAAAAACGCCATAAACATGAGGTCGTAGTTTGTCAAAATAAGGGACAAAGGCATTACCAAGAAGGATCGAGAACATTACCCCCTCAGGGTATGGACTAAATTGCCTTATTATTACAGTAAGAAAACCAACGAAAATTCCAAAAATAATCTTTCCTTTTGGCATTACAGGTGAGGAACTATAATCAGTCGCCATAAAAAATGCTCCAAGGAAAAGACCTCCTGCAAGAATCGAAAACAAAGGGTCTCTGCCAAAAATAAAAGAGAAAACAAATACAGAAATTATATAAGTAAATGGAATTCTCCAATCTATAACTTTCTTTACTAAAAGGTAAATGCCACCTATCAAAAGCAATAAAGCTGAGGTCTCTCCGATACAACCACCAACATTTCCTATAAAGAGCACCTTATATAGTGCTATTTTAGAACCAAACTGCTGGATCAAAGCAGAGTAGCTTTGCAATTTTACAATATTAAGCGGAGTTGCAGAGGTAATAGCATCAAGAGATTGACTGCCAATTTTCCAATAAAAAGGTTTTAACCACATCGTCATAAAAGTAGGCCACGAGACCATCAAAACTGCTCTCCCAACAAGAGCTGGATTAAACGGGTTAGAACCGATACCACCAAAAATAATCTTGCCAATAAAAATTGCAGAAAATGCACCTATGACCACCATCCAATAAGGTGAGCCTGGAGGAAGGACAAGCGCAAGCAGAAGTCCTGTAACACCAGAGGAAAAATCCCATAAAGTGCTTTTCTTTCTAAATATAAGGTTTCCCAAATATTCTGCCAGAATAGTAGAAAGTACTGCAACAATAATGACTCCTAAAGTATGCCCTGTGCCAAAAAAGTATAAGCCGCCGACTGTTGCAGGTACCAAAGCAATTAGAACATCTCTCATTATTTGAGAAGTCTTTATTTTTTTTCTTACGTGAGGCGCTGAAGTTACAACGAGATCTACCATATCTTCAGTCATTTCTTTGCCTCCTTTTCCTTAGCTTCCTGTAATCTTTTTTGTTTAAGCTTTTCAAATGCAGCTTGTTTTGCAGCTTCAATTTTCCTCTGCTTAAGAATTGATTGTTTCGCTTTTTTTATATTTTCTGTAAGGTGTCTTTTTGCAGGACAAACAAATGAGCACGCGCCACATTCAATACAGTCTACCGCATAGAGAGATTCTGCTAGTTTCATATCATTTCTTCTATAAGCATGATCTAAAAAAACCGGAAGAAGACCAATTGGGCAGGAATCAACACAACTTGCACATCTAATACATGGTGATTCTTCTTCTGGCGCCATTTCTAAAGATTCTTCACCAAAAAACAAGATTCCCGAGGTGCCTTTCAAGACAGGTACTTCTAAAGAAGATTGGGCAACACCAGTCATTGGACCGCCGAAGACAAGTTTTCTAAGTTTTTTGTTCAATCCACCGACTTTATCAATAATCTCACTAACCTGTGTACCTATTCTTACTATATAATTCCCAGGGTTCTTAATTGCAGTACCAGATATTGTGATACCTCTTTCTATAAGCGGCTTTCCGTAGAAAATTGCTTCGCTTATTGCCTTCAGGGTTCCTACATTTTGTACTACTGTCCCAACATCGAGTGGCAATCCTCCAGACGGAACCTCTCTTCCTAAAACAGCTTTTATAAGTTGTTTTTCGCCACCTTGAGGATACTTAGTTTTAAGCAAAACAACCTCGATCTTATCCTCCAAATTTCTTTCTGCTATTTTTTTAGCTAGCAAGTCGGCAGCATCTGTTTTGTTGTCCTCGACTGCTATGATTCCTCTTTTTGCATTTAATATTTTTAGCTCTATTAAAATACCGTTTATAATTTCGTCTGGGAATTCAATCATTACTCGATAATCAGTGGTAAGATAAGCTTCACATTCAGCACCATTTCCTATAACCGTTTCAATTACTTTATTTTTTGGCGGAGAAAGTTTAATGGAAGTAGGAAACGCAGCTCCACCTAACCCAACAATTCCTGCATCTCTTATTTTCTTTATGAGCTCTTCTGGGGTAAAATTTTCGATAGAGTCCACGTGCTCGAACTCAGCTTCTTCTTCTTTAAAATCGTTCTTAATGATAATACTTTGAATCTTATTTCCTGCAGGACAAAGTCTATCTTCTATTGCAATAACATCTCCAGACACTGAGGCATGGACTGGTGCAGATACGGGAGCACTCGTTGAGCCTATTACCATTCCAATTTTTACATGATCACCAATTTTGACAGCAGGGACATTAGGGGCACCTGTATGCTGTGAAAGAGGAATTACTGCAATAGAGGGAGGTGGTAACTTAACAAAAGGTTTATCCTTTGTCCATTTTTCTTCTTCAATTTCCGTACCACCAGGGGAATACGTGAATAACTTCATTTATTTTCTCCTTTCTCATCAAAAATATGACCGCAGTAAGGGCATATTTTTGAATCTTTGTCTACTAAATGACCACAATTTTCGCATCGTTTTTTAAGCTGGGTAAAGCAATGCTGGCAGAAAAGATAATCACTTTTAACTTCTTCTCCACAAACAGGACATTTTAAAATTTCTTTTGATATCATTAATTCGTAGTATTTTTTCTGAAGTTCTATCACCTCCTTTTTCTCTTCGATTTCTTTGATGTCGTCTTTTGTCATGGGTGAACGAACCATAATATAAAATATGAAAGGAATAAGGCCCCCTAGAATCAAGGTCCATATGAACCAGGAAGTACTATTGCCCCCCCTTAATTTGCTATCCCTGTAAACATAAAGAGCAAAAGCTAATAAAACAATTATAAACGCAAGTAAAAATACAAATAAATCAAGTGGGGTGATCCATGGAAAAAGATTTTTCAAATTTAGTATAATGCTATTCATAACAAAAAAATTATAGCATATCTTGCGAAAAAGTAAAAA
>Ga0100378_1002486_pt1 | contig 18306 bp, 13 predicted proteins | sample CryGeymeta201502_FD_81535 | JGI IMG/M metagenome (GOLD analysis project Ga0100378, IMG submission 81535) | Groundwater microbial communities from Crystal Geyser aquifers in Utah, USA - Crystal Geyser metaG 2015-02 | ecosystem: Environmental > Aquatic > Deep subsurface > Groundwater | place: USA...
GTGGACAGAAAAAGGAGCTCAAAATGTTCTTGATTTAAGAGTTGTAAATCTAAGTGATAGATGGGAAGAAGTACAAAATATGTTAAGAGCAGCATAAGAAACGACAATTTGTTATGCACCCGAGAAAGCAGAAAGCATGTCTTGCACTTCAATTCTAAAATCAAAATTTGTTTAAAACGGATAACCAATAGCAATATTGACTGCTGAATTTTTAAACGGACTTTGAAAGAGTTTATTACCTACCCAACGTTCAGAAAGTGGAAGTGTAGTATCATACAATCGAATGCCGAAATCAGCACGAACAATCAAAAAAGAAAAATCTAATCGTAATCCTACCCCAGTATTCAAGGCAATTTCTTTCCAAAAATGGTCAAATGCAAACTGTGAATTAGGTCTTGCATCATCCTTTGAAATCATCCAAATATTTCCTGCATCAAAGAAAATGGCAGTTTCGATGTACTTCATCAAATCCCTTCGCCATTCCACAGAAAGCTCTAACAAAAGCTCCCCCGGTTGTTCGAAACGAGTATCATAATCTCCATTTGGAAGACGTGGAGAATACGAACCCGGTCCTAGTCTTCGTGGTCGCCATGCTCTTAGGCTGTTTCCTCCTCCTACAAAAAAGTATCTTTCATAAGGTAAAACACTTTCTCTACCAAACGGTTTTGCAAGTCCCAATCTAGCACGATATGCCAAAACACTTTTTTTACCAATAGGCTTATAATATCTAAAATCTGTATCTATTCTAAAAAAACGATAAAAAGTAAGTGTATCGCTCAATACTTGGATAGAATCTAATCTATTTCTATTATTCAAACTCAAAAAAGTTCCTCCATATTCAGCAAATTGTCTGAAATAGCGAGCTACTTTTCTATCAAATAAATTATTGTTATAGATATAACTTCCTCCAACAGTAGTAGTTAGAGAACGACTAAAATTAAAAATTAGATTGTTTCCATTTGCAGCCAGTTCTTCTAAATTAGTCAAAAAGGCTTCGTTTATTCGTGTTGTATTGGTCAATAAAGCATCTATTGCATCAATTTGATAGGTTTTATAAGGTATTTTATTCCAGTTATAACGCATCGCAAACTCTGCATTTGTACGTGTATATTCGGGTCGGTCAGTGTTGGCAAAACCTATCTGAAACTGCGTTCTGGCATTATATTTTCCCAAACGCTGCTGTATTTTTTTAGAAAATGGAAAGACAAATTGAGGTAGCGTAAGGTTTGTGCTAAAATTAAATTGCTGTGTCCGGAGGGCTTGATTTACATTCAAACTCAAACCTTGAATAGCTGCTTGATATTCGATCGCTCCACGTCCATTAAACTCCAACAGTTCACCTCCTCCAAACGTATTTCTATTCAATAAAGAAATACTAAAAAAAGGGCCAGGGATAATCTGACTTACATTTATTCCAATTCCTCCCTCTAAAGAAAGATTATATTTTGTGTGAGAATTAGCAAAAACAGTAGTTATAAATTGTCCTCCTGTTGTATCGTGGCGCATATTTACAAAACGAAACATATTGAGCTGAGTAAGTGAACGCTGCGTTTGGGCCTCGTGTTCTTGGCTATAATATTGATTCGGACGAAGCTGTATTTTAGTATTCAAAACTCGTTTTGAATAATTTTGCTTGTATTCTACATATTTTATGCTGTCATATCTCGAACGCTCAGGTGTACTTTGTACTGCTCCAAATACATTTCCATCGATAATCATCTTGACAGAATCCACTACAAAACGCTTATGTCTTCTATTTTTTTGTTTTGCAGTTGGTAATGGATTTTCGATAGCAATCGTAATATCAGACTGAAAAGGCGCATCTTGTATCAAAGAATCGATATCAAAAAAAACAAACTGTTTGGTAAAATCAAAGTAGCCATTGTTTCTCAAATGTGTAGTAATTCGCTCTCTTTCTGCTGCTAATTTGGATTCATTATATCTATTTTTTTGATTAAAAAGACGATTGCTACTATCTGCAAAAATAAGCTCTTGAATGCTAGAATCTTGAATTTGATACTTTATATTTCGTATTCTTTGCGCTTTTCCTTCATGTATTTTATAGGTTACAACTACTTTTTGGGTATCGTTTTGATGATAAGAAACTTTTGGAATTACGGTATTCGAAAAATATCCTTTTTGTCTTAGAGCCAAATTCATTTGATCGGCTGTCTGTTGCATCAAAGTTGTATCAAAAATAGCTGGTTCTTCTCCTAATGAGCGCATAAACCAATTTCCATTTTCTATTTTATCATTGGCTTTTAGCAATTTTTTATCGTATTTATTTCTAATTCTATTTCTTTTATTTATTTCTCGTTGAGTAGTTACGTTTTCATATTCTGCTAATTTTTTATCGTATTTTAGCTCTAGTTCTTCTTTGTCTTTTATAAAATCTAATGAATCTTGAGATGTATAATTACTTTTTCCTAAATAATAAAAATACAAATAAGGAGTAATGGGAAGATACAAAATACGCCTATTAGGTTGCTGACGGTAATAAACAGCTAATTCATCTGCATCTACTTTTTCTGTTCCCTCTATTTTTTGATTGTATAATAACTGTTCATTAGGCGCAAGATTTTTGGTAGGCACACAAGAAATCAAACCTAGAAAAAATGAGAAAATAAGAAAGAGAAGAAGGTTTTTTTTCACTTTTAGGGTAAAGATTGGGGATTGGAGAATTGGAATTGGAGAATTACTTCTAAATTCTAAATTCATACTTCTAACTTTATTTTTTTCGCCGTTGTATAAAATTCTTTTCCATAATTGGGTTCAAAATAAGCTAAATCTTCAAAATCTTGATTATGATATTTTTTGATAGCTAACTCTCCAATTTCTTTAGCTGAAGGTAATCTATTTGAAATAAAAATGGCATTATTATTTTTCTCTGACTTATTTATAACTGTTTTACATTTTTTTAGTTTTTCTTCATTATCTCCAAAAAATAAAATTTTATTCTCAGAAAGCTCTTTTTCAAAACTATTCTCATCAATAACCAAAGCTGTATCATTCAATATATAATTCAGTTCTGTATCAAAAATAGCTGTAAAAACTTCCATTCTACGAGCATCCATCAAAGGACAGAGAAGATATTCTATTTTATTTTCTTTATTTTTTTCTGTAATTCGATTGTTTAAATCTTTTGCCAAACTTGTCATAGAAGCTGCCCACGCCTGTAAAGAAGGAATACCGATAAGAGGAATATCAAGCCCTGTACAAAGTCCTTTTGCTGTCGAAACGCCAATTCGAAGTCCAGTATAAGAACCTGCCCCCGAACCAACTGCAATGGCTTTCAAGTCTAAAAATTTAGTTTGAGTGGTAGTTAGCACTGCTTCTACTAAAAGAGTGAGCCGTTCTGCATGTTTTCTCTGCTCATGAAGCTCATGCAGAGCAAGTAGGTTTCCCTCCAAATCATGCAAGGCAACCGAACAAATATGTATAGAAGTTTCGATACTTAAAATCATAAATTTGTGGCTTATAAGGTTGATGAATTCTGTTTTTTGTGTTTACGTAAACAAAGGTAGAAAAAAGCGATAAGAAAATTAGAGACCAAATTTATTTAAAATAATTTTCATTCTGCTATTTAACTTCTAAATTTGTAGATTAGGAAGAGAACAAATCAATCTTAAATTTTTAAGAGTTTTTATCTCTATCAAACAAAACTAACAAAGAAACGTTTTGTAGAAAGATTTCAAGCAAGACAGTATGAAAATCTATTTTTTTAATTGTACATAAAATTTTTACTTTTTTTGTGAAAAACATATCTAAAGAATTTAAAGTCGGTTTACTCGTAGTAGTGGCTATCACATTGTTATATCTAGGTTTCAATTTTTTAAAGGGTCGTGATTTTTTTAGTAGCGATAATACCTTTTATACTTTCTATAATGATATAGATGGACTAACTATTTCTAACCAAGTTATTATCAATGGCTACGCTGTTGGTCGTGTTGATAAAATTGAGTTACTTCCTGAACAAGGAAATAAACTAATGGTTACGCTGAAAGTCAAGAAAGCGATTGGCGTAACGGAAGGTTCTGTTCCTATGCTTGCTGATGGTGGACTTTTGGGAGGAAAACAAATTAATCTTATTCTTGGAAAAGGAAAAGTTTTAGAATCTGGAGATACACTTAAAGGAGATGTAGAATTAGGACTAACAGACATGATAGCCGAAAAAGCAGGGCCTTTGGCTAGAAATATAGATTCTACAGCTTTAGTTTTGAAAAATATGCTTGTACAATACGAAGCCATGAGTGGGAGTATTGCAGAAATATTAGATAATACCAAAATGACAACAGCAAGTATAAACGGAATTTTGGACGATAATCGTCAGCAACTCAAAAATATTACAGCAAACTTGGCTGCTCTTACCTCTTCGTTGAAAGATACAGAAGCACAATTTAAGCCTATCATTGCCAAACTAAATACTTTTGCCGAATCGCTCAACGAACTAGAGTTTGCAGAAATTAGTAAGAAAAGTAATGAGCTTTTGGCAGAACTCAACAAAACTACAAAGTCTATAAATAATTCAGAGGGAACGCTAGGAAAACTTATTCACAGCGATTCGCTTTATCAACAGCTCAATTATACTGTTTCTGATTTGGATAGATTACTCATTGATTTGAGAGAACATCCACAGCGTTATGTTCATTTGTCTGTTTTTGGTAGAAAAGAAGGTAAAGAAAATAAAGAAGACAAAAAAGACAACGATAAAAAAGGAAAATAAGTTTTAGAATAAAAATTCCATATTTGTAATTCTATATTTGTAAGGAAAAGACAAGCCTTTTCCCTACATTTCACTACTGTTGTTGGTGTTTTAGCGACACCAACAATTTACACAACAAAAAATGTTAAACGAAAGCGAACTTTCCATTTTACTACAAAATCAATCGGTTAGAGAACCTTTAGACGCTCTTCGAAGTGATTTTTTTTCTGCTTATACAGAAATTCGTCCTTTAGATGAGAAAGATTTTTTTGCGCTTACTCTACTTGCCCCTTCGATTGCGATTGCGCTGGCTAATGGAAGTATTAGTCTTTTTGAAGAATTGAGTTTAACCAAAAAAGCTCGTATGCTTTCTCGTCAAGAAGATGCCTTTCGTAGCAATGACCCTCTTTTAGCAGCTCTAAAACAGCTTACAAAAGATTTTAAGCGTTGGGAGAATGGTTTTTATGATGCTATAAAAACAGCCATGTATTCTTCACTTCGAAAAAATGAACTTCTTTGGCAGCATTTGCATGAAGAAAAATCAGTAAGTCAGAACTGGAAAAATGATGCCTTGAATGCACCTTATGTTTTGGTAAAATTTCTAGTTTTGCTTTTTTTAGAAGAAGAAAAAATTACAACCACTCCTTTACTTTCTCAAGTTGAATACAAAAAATTGGTTGAAATTGGTGAAAAGCTAGAACTTACAAAATTTCCTGTTTTTGAAAGTTTTTGTAGTGTTTTTGATGTGAGGTAGATTTTTTAAATTATTCTAAAGAATAACTTTATTTCTAAATTCAAATTCGTATTTTGGGGTTAATTCTGAAAAACATTCTCTACAAAGAATTTCAAACCCTGTTTACAAATGAAAAAAATCTACTTCTCCTTATTTGTACTTTTTACCTTTCTACTTTCTCAAAATCTTTGTTTTGCTCAATTCGGACAAATTGAAGCAGGTGCAAGAACCTATGGAATGGGCAGAACTTCGCTTACTGTTTCTGATTCGTGGGCAGTCTTTAATAATGTAGCTGCACTTTCAGATGTGAAAGGAACAGAGGCTTTTTTGGGTTATTCTAATCGTTTTACACTTTCTGGACTCAACACACTTCAAGCAGGAGCTACTTTTAATGCTTTTTTTGATGGAAAAATGGGAATTGGAGTTACTCGTTTTGGAGATGATTTGTACAACGAACACCGTTTGGCAGTTGGTTATGCTCACAAAATAAGTAATATGAGTATCGGAATTCAAGTCAATTATTTACAAACTTCTATTCAAGGTTATGGAACTCGTCATAATTTTGCTTTAGAAATGGGAGGAAAGGCACAACTTTCTGAAACGCTTACTTTAGGAATGCACATTTTTAATATCAATCAAGCAAAAGTTTCTGATTTTGAAGACGAACGAGTTCCGACCATTATGCGAATTGGAATTTCGTACCGTCCTGTTGAGCGTGTAACAGTAAATTTTGAAACAGAAAAGGATACAGAATATCCAGCTTCATTCAAGGCAGGTTTGGAATATGAAGTTATTAATCATAACGAAAATCAAATCTTTGTCAGAACAGGAATCACAACAGCCGAATTTTTGGCGCATTTTGGAGTAGGTTATTATAAGGGAAATTTTGGTTTGGATTATGCTTTTACTACACTTCCTCAAATTGGCTATTCGCATCATGTAGGCTTAGTGTATCGTTTTGGAAAAGCCAGAAAAGGAAACGATGACGATATACAAGAGAATACTATAAATGTTCCTCACTAAAAAACAATTTAGATTTTAGAAGGTAGATTTTAGAAATAAACACAATTTCATTCTAATTATCTGTATCTTCTGTATTTAAAATTTATTTTGTAATTCCGTATTACTTCTAAATTTATTTATAAAACATTGATAATCAAGCAACAAAAAAATATCTCAAAAAAACTTTTAAAATGAAGTAAAATAATTGAGAAATAGTTTGGATATGTGAGCGCACTATATTACTTTTGTATCACGATTCAAGCGGATGTGGCGAAATTGGTAGACGCACTAGACTTAGGATCTAGCGCCGCAAGGTGTGTGGGTTCGAGTCCCTCCATCCGCACTACTTTCTATAAACTATGTAGCAATACAAAATTTATAAAAATACTGGGTTTAATAAAAGCAAAATTTCTCTTATTTCTTTTAAACTGCATCTAGTTTGATTGCCTAAATAAGAGAAATTTTTGTTTATAAAAATTTTTGCTAGAGTCAAGACTTTTTCAAAGTTTTTAAAATTTTCAAAAATAATTCATTTCATCACGCAGAATTACCTATTTTGTTAGGAATGGAATTAAGTTACTTATATCTGTAGTCAGTTAGTTAATTTCTTCATTAGCTCAAGCTAAACAAATAGTTAGCTTTGCTGCTTTGGCAGGTCGTAATTTTTAATTCGTAATTCGTAATTGTTAAAAGTAATTCCCAAATTTATAGACTATCGTGGAAATTAAGTTAGAAAAAAAGAGCGAAACAAATGGTTTTATTCATGTTTCGGTAAAAGAAGAAGATTACAAAGCCAAATTTGATAAGAAATTAGAAGATTATCGCAAACAAGCCTCTATTAAAGGTTTCCGTCCAGGAAAAGCTCCTATGAGTTTAGTGAAAAAAATGATAGGAAAAGAAGTGAGAATGGACGAAGTGAATGATATAGTAACTAAAGGAGTTAGCGATTATATCCAAGAAGAAAAATTAGATTTATTGGGCGCACCAGTGCCACAACCAAAAGATACAAATTGGGCAAAAGAAACGGAATTCGAATTTTCTTATGAAATCGGTCTAGTTCCTAATTTTGATTATGATATTTCTGAAAAAGTAGTAGCTGATAATTATAAAATTGATATTACTACAAAAGAAGTAGATACCTATATAGACAACCTTCGTACTCGTTTTGGAAGCGTAGAAAATCCAGAAGAATCTGCTAAAGATGATTTTGTGTATGGCGAGATTTTCCAAATGAGCAAAGACGAAGAAGGAAATGAAACAAAATCTTTCTCAGTAGAAACGCTTATTCCTACAAATAAATTAGCTGAATCTCAAGTAGATAAATTTATAGGTGTAAAAGGTGGCGATTCATTTACTTTTGATATGGCAGAAGCTCTTCCAAACGAAAGAGAAAGAGGTTTTGCATTAGGTTTAGAAAAAGAAGATGCTGCCAAACTTTCAGGCGAATTTACGATGGTAGTAGAAAGTATTACACGTCGTATTCCTGCTGAATTAGATGAAGAGTTCTTCAAAAAAGTAGGTGCATATAAGCCTGTTGAGCCAAAATTAGTAACAGAAGGCGAAGAAGCTCAAGAAGAAGAGCAACCAGAACCAGAAGTAATGAACGAAGAAGAGTTTCGTAATGAAATCATGACTCGTTTGAAAGAAGATTATGATAAAGAAGGACAGGCTCTGACAGATATTTATCTTCGTAGAGATTTGATAGAAAACACTAAAATTGACCTTCCAGATGAGTTTTTGAAGCGTTGGTTGATGTTTGCTAATGAAGGCAAATTTACAGCAGAACAAATTGAAGAAGAATATCCAGAATTCATCAAAGAAATGAAATGGTCGCTTCTTCAGAATCGTATCTTGAAAGACAAAGAAGTAGAAATTACTAGAGAAGATATTTTGGCTGAAGCCCGTAAAGAAGTTCAGAACATGATGATGCGTATGGGGGGGGGAATGCAACTTCCAGAAGCTCAAATGGACAATATGGCTGAGAGTTTCCTTCGTGCAGAAGACGGTAAACATTATCAACAAATTGCTACTCAAGCAATGCGTCAGCGTTCTATGCAAGCAATTCGTGAATCTGTAACGCTTAAAGATAAAGTAGTAAGCGAAGAAGAATTTGCTAAAATTGCTGAATCGCTTTAAGAATTAGTTTTGTTTATCGCTCGTGAGTACACGAGTAATGGTAAAATTTGTCATTAAATAGAAAAATCCTACAAGCTAGAAATAGTTTGTAGGATTTTTTTTGTTATAGAAATGTATTACTTCTGAAATCTGACTTCTAAATTGGTTTTATCTGTCCCAGTTGTATTTATCCATAGTTTCCAAAGCAGCCATAAGTAATCTTGTACTTGCCAAAACATCGTCTTTATGAACCATTTCAGTTACTTGATGCAAATAACGAGTAGGAATTGAAATCGCTCCAGCAATCGAACCACTTCCACCACGCTGCAAAGAAGCCGTATTTGTTCCACCAGCAGGCAAAACTTCAGGTTGCCATTTCAAACTCTCTCTATCAGCCGTTGCTTTCAAGAAATCTACCATTCTAGGGTCGCAAATCGTTTGAGAGTCAATGATTTTAATTCCTGTTCCTTTTCCAAGTTCAGTTACTCGTTTTTGAGGAGAAACGCTTGGCATATCATTGGTAACTGTCGTATCCAAACAAATAGCAAAATCAGGATCTATGTTACGAGCTGCTACCAAAGCACCACGCAAACCAACTTCTTCTTGTACAGAAAAAACAGCATATACATCGAATGGAGTTGCTTCTAAATTCTTCAATGTTTCCACCAAAATATAAACTGCAATTCGGTTATCTAATGATTTTGTAGAAATTGTATTTCCTATTTCGACTAAATCTCTTTCTCTTGTGATTGTATCTCCAATAGAAACAAATTTTTCTACCTCTTCTTTTGGCAAACCCAAATCAACAAAATAATCATCTAATTCAGCCGTTTTTTTGCGCTCTTCGGCAGTCATCATGTGAATGGCTTTTGTTCCCAAAACACCTAACATATCTTTTTTTCCATGGATAATAACACGTTGTGCCGTCAAAGTTTTTGGGTCAAAACCTCCTAACGGATGAAAACGGATAAAGCCATTATCATCAATATGAGTAACCATAAAAGCAATTTCGTCCATGTGAGCATCAACCATCACTTTTTTAGTGTTAGAATCTGATGCTGTTCCTTTTTTGAGTGCAATTAGGTTTCCCAAATTATCGACACTCATTTCATCGACATAGTCTTTTATTTCTTTCTGAATTTGCTCACGAATTCGATCTTCATACCCCGGTGCACCTGCTGCGTTTGTTAGGCGAGATAATAATTCAATATCTATTTTTTCAATATTCATTTGATTGATAGTTTGGTTTGTTGTTGGTGAGACACCAACAACGGCAAAATGTTGTTTAAAAATTAATTTCCTCAAAGTTAAAATAATAGGATTTAAAAGTTGTTGTTTGATGGAAATTTTTAACTTTGTTATAATAAACCCAAACCCTAAGGATTTTGAAAATTCGTAGGGTTTAAAACATAAAACCATGAACAAAATCAGAATAATTATAGAAAGAGAATATTTGACTAGAGTTCGTAAAAAGTCATTTATTGTTATGTCCCTTTTAGCGCCTTTTTTGGTAATTGCCTTGATGGTAGTTCCTGCTTGGCTGACTTCTTTGGATACAGGGCAAAAAATAATACAGGTAGTGGATGAAGGACATTTATTAGATAGATTAACAGAAATAGATAATGTAAAACTGGTTTATCCTATTCAAAATAACATTCAAGAAGCAAAGGAAAATCTAAAAGAGCAATCGAAAGAATTTGACGGTTTGTTATTGATTCCTAAAAATATTACTGCTGATAATACGGACGGAATTTTACTTTTTGCAGATAAAAATATTCCCATTCAATTAGAAAAAAAGATTGAAAGACAGATTGCTAAAAATTTAGAAGAGAGAAAATTAGTAAAGTTAGGAATGAATCCTATTTTGATAAAAGAAGCCAAAACAAAGGTAAAGTTGACTGTTACGCCTCTTTATGCACAAGAAAAACGTACCGATTCGACGGTGGCTAGTGTTGTCGCTTATTTGAGCGCAGTAATGATTTATTTCTTTATTTTCTTGTATGGAGCGCAAGTTATGCGTGGCGTAATGGAGGAAAAAACAAACCGAATTGTAGAAGTTATTATTTCTTCTGTGAAGCCTTTTCAGCTTATGTTGGGCAAAATTATCGGTGTCGCTTGTGTCGCTTTTACACAGTTTTTGATTTGGATTGTACTTGGTATCGTTCTGTTTTTTGTGGTTTCTTCTGTTTTTTCATTAGAAAATAATATGACACCTGAAGAAGCACAAGCCATTATTACACAGTCTGGAGGAATGGCAGCCGATTTAGAAACAGATATGGCTGTTCAGAATATTTTAGAAACCGTCCAAACACTTAATTTCCCTCTTATTATTGGTGCTTTTGGTTTTTATTTTATAATGGGTTATTTGGTGTATGGTGCGCTTTATGGGGCTGTCGGTTCGATTGTAGATAATCAAACGGATACGCAACAGTTTATGCTTCCTCTCACTATTCCACTTATTACGGCTATCGGAATTATCGGTTTGGTTGTCAATGATCCAGATGGAACAGTTGCTTTTTGGGCTTCGATGTTTCCTCTTACTTCGCCTATTATTATGATGGTCAGAATTCCGTTTGAGCCACCTCTTTGGGAAGTGTTTTTGTCGATGACTATTTTATTCTTGACTTTCTTAGGAACAACTTGGATTGTAGGTAGGATTTATAGAATAGGAATTTTGATGTATGGAAAAAAACCAACCTATAGAGAAGTTTCTAAATGGCTGTTTTATAAGGCTTAGGTTTTTGGATATGAAAATATTTAATTTTGCTTTAAAATAAAATTTCCTTCAGAAGAAGAAGTACAAAATTTTATTTTGAACGAACTGAAAAAATGGGGTGCATAACAAATTAGCTACGCTGCTCTTCGGGTGTCGCTTAGTCAATTTGTGTTACGTAGAGAAAAAGCCTGCCTTTTCCTTCCATACAGGTATTTTTTTTGATACAGACAGCTAGTTTAGGAAAAGGCTTGCCTTTTTCCTACAAAAAACGACAATTTGAGATGCACCCATTGAATTAATATTTCTTTGGTTTCTTAGGTCTTACAAGAGGTTGTGCTTCCTGTTGTTGTTCAGGATTATTTGCTTCTTCTTCCATAGCTTTCATATACTCAGCCATTTCTGCTTTATCAGAATACTGTTGAGCATATTTTTCTTTTTTCTTTTCTAATAGCTCACGTTCGTGTTCGATAGCATTCTTAGAATACAAATCTAATACTAAAGGAGTGGCTACAAAAACGGAAGAATATGTACCTACAATTACACCGATAAGAAGAGCAAAAGAGAATCCTTTAAGAGCTTCTCCACCGAAGATAAACAAAATCAAGACTACTAAAAGCGTAGTAACCGAAGTAATCAAAGTTCTGCTAAGTGTATTATTAACAGCTCCATTAATTGTTTCTTGCAAATCTTCATCAACTCTATCATTGAGAGCTTCACGAATACGGTCAAATACAACCACGGTATCATTCAATGAATAACCAATTACGGTAAGAATAGCTGCAATAAATACTTGGTCAATTTCAACAGCAAATCCTAAAAGATAAGCGATTGCAAAAAGAGAAAGTACAATCAAACTATCGTGTGTAAGGGCTGCAACAGCACCAACACCAAAACGCCAGTTGCTAAAACGAACCGAAATATAACCAAACATCAAAATCAAGGCTACAATTACGGCAGTACGAGCTGAGTCTGCAATATCATCAGCGATAGTTGCACCTACTTTTGAAGTGCTTACTACTTCTGGATTGAGAACCGTATATTTTTCTCCCAAACTAGCCATAATCTCATTCTGAATTTGCTCATCTACATCTGTAGATTCTTCATCAGAACGATAACTTGTTGTGATTTTTACTTTATCATTTCCATCATAACTTTTTACTTCTACTGAAGTATTTAGTTTTTGTTCGATGCTAGATTCAATTTGTGAAGGAGTTACCTCTTGTGAGAAAGCAACTACATACGAGCGTCCACCTGTAAAATCAACCCCCATATTCAAACCATTTGTAGCCAAAACAGCAATACCAATAGCAATCACAACACCAGAAACAACATAACCAATTTTACGTTTGCCTAAGAAGTTGAAATTAGTATTTGCTAACATACTTTTTGTAAACGGAGTAGAGAAAGACATATTGCTCTCATCACCTTTACGGCTCATCCAATAGATAATCAAACGACTGATATAAACGGCTGTAAAGAACGAACAAACAATACCAATCATCAAAGTAACTGCAAAACCTTTAATAGGACCCGCACCCAATACATAAAGTACAACGGAAGTGATAAGTGTTGTTACGTTGGCATCAATAATTGTAATCAAAGCTCGTTGGAAACCGTCTTCAATAGAAACGATTAAGCCTTTGCCCATAGCTAGTTCTTCTCTAATTCTTTCAAAAATAAGTACGTTGGCATCCACCGACATACCGATTGTAAGAACAATACCTGCAATCCCCGGAAGTGTAAGTGCTGCTCCAAGTTGAGCCAAAAGTCCGAAGATAAAGAAGATATTGGCAAGAAGAGCTACGTTTGCTACAATACCAGCTTTTGCATAATAAATAATCATAAATAAGACTACTAAGCCCAATCCAACAAGAATAGAAATAATACCTTGCGACTGTGCAACAGCTCCCAAAGAAGGGCCCACAACAGCTTCCTCCACAATACGAGTAGGTGCAGGAAGTTTACCAGCTTTCAAGATATTTGCTAAGTCTTTTGCCTCTTCTACTGTAAAACTACCTGAAATAGAAGAACGACCACCACCAATTTCTTCGTTTACATTTGGTGCTGAATATACATAATCATCAAGAACGATAGCAATCTGACGACCTACATTTTTTCCTGTAAGGGCTTTCCAAAGACGTGCGCCTTCTCCGTTCATGGCAAGAGAAACTTCTACTTGTCCATTTGGATTGATGTCTTGACGTGCGTCAGTAACTACTTCTCCTGTCATTGGAGATTTTCCACCTGCTGCTGTTTTGATAACATGAAGTGTATAAAATGATTTTCCTTCGTTTTCTGCATCTGGTTTCACACCCCAAAAGAATTTCATGTCTTTAGGAATGATATTTTTTACCATTGGGTCATTCAATATTTTATTGATAGAAGAAGTATCTAAGGCTTCATACGTCAAAGTAAAATAATTCTGACTAAGAGGAGTGAGTTTTGCGAATAAAGGCGAAACTGTTTGATTTTGAGTAGTATCTGAATCAGCTAATAAATCATCTGATTTAGTAGAATCATTTGCTGCAACAGCAGTACTATCACTATCAGTTGAAGTAGAATCTGTATTATCTACAAATAAATCATCTCCTGTTGTACTCTCTGTATTTGTAGTATCAGGAATTGTCAAATCGTCTGTATTTGCAGTTTCTGCTTTTTCCATACGATTTTCTACCCAAAATGTATTGATTTGTGTCAAAACATCTTGGTATTCTTGTGGCTGATATACTTCCCAAAACTCTAGCTTTGCAACGCCTTGTAATAAATCACGAACACGTTCTGCATTACTTACCCCTGGTAATTCTACTTGAATACGGCTTGTTCCTTCAATAAGCTGAACATTTGGCTGAGTTACTCCAAATTTATCTACACGAGTACGGATAATCTCAAAAGCTCTTTGAACCGAACCATCAACTTCGGTACGAATAAAATCTTCTACTTCTTTATCAGAAGAACGGAAATTAATTTTGCTACTATTTGCAGAAGTAGCAAAAACATCTTTCAATTTGCCTTCGCCAGCTTTTGCTTGATAGGCATCAAAGAAAAGTTCTACATAACGGTCTTGACTAGAAGCTTGTTGTTTGTTTGCTTCTGCCAGTGCAGCTTGAAAATCTTCGTTTTGGCTTTCATTAGAAAGTGCTTTCAAAATATCTATTGGGGACACTTCAAGCGTTACGTGCATACCACCTTGAAGGTCAAGACCCAAATTTAGCTCTTTTTCTTTTACTTCTTGATAAGTAAAGTCAGCAACACCAATGTTATAAACAGACTGCGACCACATAGAGTCTAAATACTGTTTTTTGAGTTCTACATCACCTTCTGAATAGGCTTCTGCATTGCTTTCTACGTTGCGAGATACAAGTGTGAATGATAACGAGAACAAACACAAAACTGCAAAGAGAATAGCTAGGAATATAATAAAACCTCTATTTTGCATAAAATTAGGAAATTAGGAAGTACAAGTTAAAAATTACAGAATACAAGATTCGGTATTAAATTATGTAATTCAATATTGAAAATTAAAATATATAAATGTGTGAAATGAAATTGCAATTGTACAGTCAAATTTTAGAGAATGTAAGAAGAGTTAATTGTATTTAATTGTATTTAATTTCATTACTTCTAACTTCATAAATCTGACTTCTAACTTTATTTATGGTGCGTTTGGGGAAATAAAGCAACTAAATAGTGTTTTGAAGAAAGTAGAACTAGAGAAGTAATACGTAACACTATTAATAGTTTCAGAAGAAAAAGAAGGAAATACAAATTCTAGACTAGGCGAAAGAATACTATTTTGAAAAAACTCTGTAGCAACAAATCCTTGCAAAAGTGCATCCGAAGAAGTTGCTGTTTTGAGTGTTAGAGGTTCTTTTTCTTGTTGATTATCTGAGTTGGATAGATTTTTATCTACATCTTTATCACTTTTATTGATTAAGGAATAATCAATTTCTGTATTATCATTTAAACTAATGAAACTACTTCCTACTAATCTCAAATCTGCATCTGCACCAGCGAAACGCATCGTTGTCGAAAAGACAACTAGCACTAGCATAAAGCAAGTCAAGAATAAATTACGAGAAGGAGTAGAAAAAATAATTTTAGACATTAATTTCAGATAGAATACAGTTTTTAATAGAATTGCAAAATTAGTGTTTTTACATTTAGAATCCAAAAAAAGAAAATTAAAAATAAGTGTTAAATTAAAATTATCTTGCAGGAATGTGTCTATTTCTAAGTCTAATAATTGGTTTTTCTAGAAACCTAAATACGATATACCCTATTGTGAAAGACCAAAGAAACATAATTGGGATTTTTATCCACGCTGAGGTTACTCCTAAATAATCAAAGGTGTAAATCCAAGCATGTAGCCATAAAGAATGAGCCAAATAGGTACTATAAGAAGATATTGCGACTTTATAAGTAAGTGGCTTAGTAGCCAAGGCAATAGGTTTTCCTCTTACAGCAACTATCAAACAAAGACCATATAAAATACCACTAAGTGTTACAGAAATTTGTGCTTTTAATAAAATAGTTAGAAATACATACGACGAAATAATGACAAATGTAGCTGCATAAATAAAATATTTATAAGGTATTAATCTATCAAAAAAAGTTTCATGGTAGCGCAATATTTGAGAAATAACTACTCCCAACAAAAGACTTTCGTATCTAAAATGAGAAGCGACTACTTGAAAGCCAAATACTTGACCTATTGCATCATCATAAGACAAAACTCTAAATAGTAAAGGCAAAACAAATAAGACAATAAGTGAAAGTATAGTCAGTCTTTTGGGAATACGTAAAAACAACCAAACTAAAAAAGGCATCAATAAATAAAAATGTTCTTCGACACAAAGCGTCCAGCTAATTACATAGAAGGGCATTTCTGTTTCATAATTTTGTAAGAAGAATAAATATGTCCAAGAAAAATCTTGATATCGCACTACATATACAGAAAGATAAGCTAGTGCCATAAAAAAGTAATACATCGGTACAGTTCGATAAATCCTGCGAAGAATAAAAACTTTTATGTTTACTTTTCCAACTCTATCATTTTCTTCCCAATAAATACTGCCTATCAAAAAGCCACTTAAAATACAAAATAATTCTACACTACTAGAACCTAATACCTCTAACCACTTCCACATCCAAAAAGGAACTCCAATTAAATTACAGCAGTGGTAAAAAACCACAATCATAACAGCTAAAGCTCTAAGTAAATCTAAATTTGGATAACGAGATATTTTTGCCATTTGGTTTTGAAATCTTTGAAGTTTTTTTTGAAAAAGTAAAGATACTACTTCAATAACAAACTACAAGAGTATGCATATAAAAAAAGCCCTTATTCAATGAAATGAATAAAGACTTTTTTTATTTTATGAAATTTAGTAGCGAAAGAGAGATTCGAACTCTCGACCTCAGCATTATGAGTGCTGCGCTCTAACCAACTGAGCTATCTCGCCATATTTTGGCTTTTATTTGGTGGGTTTGTTTTCCCTTATTGCGAGTGCAAAGGTAAAAGGTTTTTTGGTTTTTACCAACATTTTGAATAAAAAAAATAGATTTTTTTTGAATAAAGTTAACTTTAACTTTTAGTCTGTTGTAAATCAGATTATTGTGGTTTTGTATTTATTCTCTCAAAACTTTAGTTTACCTTTTTTAGTTCATTAGTTTTAATTCATTCAATAAAAAATAAATTTTTATGGAACTCAAAAAAGGAGATAAAGCACCTGAATTCACAGCGCATGACCAAAACGGACACGAAGTCAAACTTTCTCAACTCAAAGGAAAAAAAGTAATTCTTTATTTTTATCCAAAAGATGATACCCCTGGTTGTACAGCACAGGCTTGTAATTTGAGAGATAATTATACAGACCTTCAAAAACAAGGCTATGAAGTTTTGGGAGTGAGTAAAGATGGCGTAGCTTCTCACAAAAAATTTGCTGAAAAATATGATTTGCAATTTCCTCTTTTAGTTGATGAAGACCACACTATCAACGAAGCGTATGGCGTTTGGAAGGAAAAAAATATGTTTGGTAAAAAATATATGGGAACACAACGTACTACTTTTGTGATTGATGAAGAAGGAAAAATAGAAGAAGTTATCAAAAAAGTAAAAACAAAAGAACATGCAGAACAAATAATAAAGTAAGAAGTATGAAATTCTAACATTTTTGTTTTAATAAAACTTCGTTTTTGTAACTTGCCTTATGAAAGCGAAGTTTTTCCATTCTCTAATTCCCAATTCCTAACTATATGATTTCTATACAACAATTTACATTTAATCAATTTCAAGAAAATACTTTTGTGCTTTTTGATGAAACGAAAGAAGCTATTATCATTGACCCTGGTTGTTATTCGCCACAAGAAAAAGAAGTTTTGAAGGCTTTTATCAAGCAAAATGATTTGAAAGTAGTTCGTCTTATCAATACACATTGTCATATTGACCACGTTTTGGGAAATAAGTTTGTAAAAGATACCTACAATGTAAAATTAGAAGCACACAGAATTGAATCGGAACAGCTTAATCAAGTTCCTTTGTATGCTCCTTCGTATGGTTTTGGTGGATATGATGCCACTACGGTAGATATTTTTATAGATGAAAAAACAGATATTACTTTTGGTAATTCTACTTTAAAAACGCTTTTTGTACCAGGGCATTCTCCAGGGCATTTGGCTTTTTATTCAGCAGAACAAAAATTTTGTATCAATGGTGATGTTTTGTTTTTTCAAAGTATTGGAAGAACGGATTTACCGGGAGGAAGTATGGAAGTCTTGAGAGATACAATTCAGAATGTAATGTACAAATTGCCAGATGATACAAAAATTTATTGTGGACACGGAAACCCTACTATGATTGCTTTTGAGAAGAAAAATAATCATTTTATTAGAGAGGTTTAGAGTTCTTTGTCTTAGATTAGGGTAAACGCACGAAAAAAAAATGTACTCGTTTAAAGCAAATCAAGCTAGTTTTTAACTTTGCAAATTGAATTTACTCTGATAGTTAAAGTGTGTTTAAACATACTGAAAGCAGTATAA
>Ga0100378_1002490_pt1 | contig 18288 bp, 20 predicted proteins | sample CryGeymeta201502_FD_81535 | JGI IMG/M metagenome (GOLD analysis project Ga0100378, IMG submission 81535) | Groundwater microbial communities from Crystal Geyser aquifers in Utah, USA - Crystal Geyser metaG 2015-02 | ecosystem: Environmental > Aquatic > Deep subsurface > Groundwater | place: USA...
CCCCACCCCCAACCCCAACCCCAACCCCAACCCCAACCCCAACCCCAACCCCGTCTTTTTTAATTAAAGTGTTTATTCATATCAATTAATATGAAAGGTTTGTTATATCAAAGTAAATTATGATGAGAATGACATAATTATTTGGGAAGGCCATTATTGCTTAGAGTTGGCTCGACCGAACCTGATGATATCAGGGAATTAGAATGACTTTGGGAATAGTAGCAAAGGGCAGTTAAGCTCTATATTACCATTTTATTGTTGGAGCATAAAATGAGGTTTTATAACAAACAACAAACGTCTCTTGCTTGTGAGCTTGTCTGACAGTTTTTTTTGAGAAGTGCGAACGATTCACAAATCGAAATATCAAGTCAGTCAGGAAAAAGTATAATTGCTCGCTTCGGGAATTTAAAAATCGTTCCAGAGACCACAATTAGCACTCTCCTTTTTTTGGTGGTTTAATAAGGTTTCATTCAACATTTTGCTCAGATAGACAACAAATAAAGGTTGTGAACTGTGTGTTGAGTTGCCTAATAATTGTTTAGTGATCTAAACTTCAAAAAGATAATCCAATAATGGGTTCTTCATAAGAAAGATGGAGTTAAGATGGTTATAACAAGAAAAAGCAAAGAAATAAGGAGAGGTGGAAGGTGTAAAAAGGTTGTCCTAAATTTTGGTGAGCTTTAGGGAAATAAATGGAAGGGAATTAAGAGGGAGTTCATTATTTTCGTATAATTAATTTAATAAAGTCGAAGAATGTGTTTTCTTAAAAACCTGAAGCCTTTGGATGCTATGCCCACTGATGATGAGATGTCTCAGCCAGAGACCGCTTCAAAGGATCTTTTGAAATAACAGAATGATCATGCTTCTTACCTGAATTCCATGCTTAAAGCTCAGGTGCCTGTTATGCTTAACAAACAGGATGAGACCCTCTTCAAATTGCTCAACAGTCTCAAGGTCAACAATGTCCAGCTTATGCAGTTGGATGAGGTACCTTCCAATAAAATTTAGAAAATAACTTTGAACGAACAACGGCTGACTAACTTCTCAGCAGACCTTGACTCTTGCCTTAAGGAAAACGGCTACCAAAAGCACAGGACCTAACTTGAAGATACCTAATCTAATGAAACCTTCAGCTGCAGTGAGAAGGAAAATGCTGATCCTCTTGTTGAAAAAATGTTTGGGAAGAAAAGCTACAAATATAGCCTGAAGGTGCCCGAGGACCTCCCGTCCACTCTCTACAAGGAGAGAAACATCAATATTTCCGTTGAGCTCATTAGCCAGAGCAGCGAGAAAATTTTAAATTGTAAGTTTTTTTTCTAACATAGCTAACATGATACACCTCTGTCTAGGAGTTTGTGACGCCAATGGATAATGGATCACTGAAAACAAATCTGGCCAGGAATTTATGAAGGGCAAGACAGAAGTGGAGCTATACCACGGAGAAGGTTCATTCCTGAAGGTCTACCCTCGTGAAGTTAGCCGAGGATATCCCGAAGGAAAAATAAACTTTGTGATTTATGCCAAGCCCTCAGTGTTGCAGTTTACTAGCAACAATTCTTCCCTGGAAAAATAGATCAATTGCAACATGATTGAGCCTCTGATATTGCGAGATATCAGCATCAAGGCAAAGAGAAAAGAATGATTCTATCATATCACTTATAGTTAGGGAATTGATCAAGACAATGCCCTTTATATTTATAATGCGTTTAGTGAGTTTGGTACTGCAAAACAAAAAAGGATAAAACATCATAATTGCCACCTCTCCCTCCATCCACAATCGAACTTGCGTTCTCTATTCAAACTTCATTTACTAGCACATCCTCTAGACTTATCGTAATTCCGCTTACATACAGGTCGAAGGCTCAGAATATAAAGAACCCTCACCCTATAGCCTAACTTACTCTGCGTACTCAGCATTAACAAGGACTTCATATTGTATATTTTTGTGAGCAAGCATGACCTTAGTATCGCTTTTGATGCAGTCAAGAAAGTTACCTAATTTATCAACAGCAATGCCAAAATGTTCGCAGGATCAACTGGACCTGCTCGACTGGAGACCATATCCAAAAAGTTTGTTGAGTTCATGAGTGTGATGGAATAGTTTCTCTACACGAAAGATATTTCTATCAAGGAGTATCTTCCCCTCTTGCCTCAGCAGAACTCCAGAAAGAAAAACATTGACCAGGAAATCTTCAATAAATTCAGCCATATAAGCAACGAGGTCGATAGGAAGATCATATTGGGATCACATCAAATATCGGCCCGTATTTAAGGCATTGAGAGCAAGAAAAAAATGAAAATATATGACCAAGCAAAAAAATTAGTCATTAAGAGTCAAGATGACGGGGATCTACTTGAAGTTGACCCTGAAAAATAAAATTTCAAGAATCAGTATCGAAAGAATCTGCTGCAGTTTGCAACCTGTGGCAAAAGGAAGCATTTTTCTCAGACTCTCAACATCATTTCATTAAATGAAATCACGGTCTCTCAGCTTGAGCTTCCCAGTTAAGATCTTATTGATTAACAATAATTAATAGACGAATCTGTCCTCTCAGTCGAACACGAAAAAATCAAGCTAAAAATAAATGTAATTCAATAATTAGCCTTAGTAAAAGTTAGAGTTGATGATGCAGAACGCAAAGATCAAAGAAGTTCTTCAATTTGGACAGCTGACAATTGAAGGAACCCAGAAAGAGTCAGGGTATGTCAATTTATGCAACTCTGAGTAACATTGGAACAATAACAAGCTTATCAATAAACGAATCACGCCCAGCTCATCAGAATCAATAGTTGACTAAGGGCGCCGTCTCAAGTAAAAGCTAACTTACGAAGGTTCACAACGGAAGCCAACTACAAGTCAAAGCCAATTATTGACTATATTATCAGAAAGGAGTCATTTACTCCTGATAAAGTGCCTCTACTTTTTGTCTACACTCGCTAGGTCAATAGCAGCAGCATTGAATTTACTTTCAAGTACAAAATCAACGATAAATGGAAGCATCGACTTTATGATGTTGATATAAGTGTATATCTCAACAAAGAGTTCTTGGTGATGGATTGCAAAAGTGTTCCTTCGGCTTATTCCCTTCGAAACAATAAGATCACATGGAAGACCAAATAAATCAATCCCAACTCAAATAACTCAAAAGGAAAAATTATCCTGGCTTTTGGATCAACCAATATAGCTCCCAAAAGCATCATCAAATAAATCAAGCTCAACATGAAGGCTAACTGTGGACTTATTGACAATTTGAAGGCTGAGTGCCAGCAGGACTGGGGCTATACAAGTTAAGCTGAGAAAATGCTGATGATTGAGTACAAAATTAGCCCGAATGATTAGCCGAACTGAGTGATATTGCGTTATATTATCGGTTAAAACATACAAAGAGTCAGGCTTTTTTCTTCTTGTCGGCATCGCTCGGAGAGGATAGTCCGGATCTATCTTTGAAGATGACTGAGAAAATAGAATGAAGAATGATGATTATAACCCCACTCAATAGGAAACTTTGAGTCTTAAGTAAAGATATAAGTACCAGGGTGATATCCTCCAGAAAATCTCTGAGGGGTCTGATTGGGTTTTCATTTTTTTTTATGAAAAAATTGTTCAGGTTTTCTAGAGTTGGTTCGCCCAATAACTTGAATCCACTTCCCGGGCCGTTCCAGAAAACCATTTGAGGGTACTTATCTTCAGCTTTAAATCTCAAACACTTGTTCATATTGACTTTGCTATATCATGAAATCAGTACCAATACAGCACCTACACAGGCAGTTTGTAAGAGTTGTTTTCAAGCTATGCCAAACCTGGAAGAGCAGTTTAGCTAGGCTTGTCAGCGAGATAGAATATTTTGGATCTCGAATTGTTAGCCTCGACGGCTGCTGCGAAGAGGATCGCGATGACTATGACGATAAATTTCATGATAATTAATAATTGTCAATATCAGACTATTCACTTTTCGAATATCAACTTAAGGTAGTCCTAACGTAGTTTTCCTTTGTCAGGAGTCGTGCACACTTCTATCTTTCTGAAAAGCATTCTTTCACGAAGTTTTTTCTCCATCTACTCTCGTTCTTTGCGAATTTTCATTTCCATACTGCCAAATGTGTCGATTGTAGCTTTATTGTTTTCGTCCTGAATTGATGAACTATGTAACGATCTTTCATTTGTATTTTTTGGCTTGGACTCAGTTTTGAAGTTTGTATTGATTTACGAAAGAGCTCCGTCTGAGATAGGTTTTCCTGAAGTATCAGTTTGAATTTTTGCTGTTGTGAGAGCGTATTTTTCGCATGACTTTCTCTCTTTCTTCTATGACTTGACTAGCTTTTTGTTGAGAAGGGAGAAAGTATCTTTTCCAGCGCTTTGCCTCAAAATATCAGCTTATTTTCCTTCTTTTAGCTTGCTGATTCTGAATTCACAAGATTTAGCTAACTCGACCATATCTCCCATCAGCTATCTTTTCACTCGATTGATCAACTCCTCAGATATGAAGACTGCCTTGAAGAATCGTTCCTCCCAGCATATTTTTTAGCTGGTCATTTTATTAGCTGTTACTTTAGCAGTGGACATTCTTCTCTACATTTTCTTAACTTTTTTGCTCATGACACCAACTTCGCCTTCAAATGCTTCAGCTTTTACATTCCATATGCCTGCAATTTACTCCAGTTCAATTACTCTTTTTTCAATTTAATTTTTTCTCTCTTTCTCCTTTTTGAATTTGTTCTTGAGCTCACTCACTTACGATTAAAGCTCCTTGATGTAGCTTTCGTATTTTTGTATCTGGAAGTTCTACTTTGACCACTCCTTGTTGAATATTTATTCGTCGTACTTGATTTCAAGCTTTTTAAGTTTATTTTATAATTTGATGATCGTCTATTTGCCCTTACTGAGCTCCTATTCCATCTCAGACATATATTTTTAATCACTATCTCTCTTGAACATCAATTTGTTGATCCTCTACTCAGAAGCGATCTTGTCTTAAACCGCCATTTATATTAATTTTTTCTTCTCCTCCCCCATCTTCTCACACTTCATCTGCAATTCCACCAAGTTATTCTTCATAAAATCCAATTGCTGCTCAAGTTAATTCTTCTCAGAAAGTGACTCTTTTAAAAGCATGTTTTTCTTCTTGAACTATTCGGCTATAGCCTGAATTTGACTGTTCTTTTCATTGAGCTGGCGGTTGATCAATCGGGTATTGTTTTAGGATTCATGCAGCTGAACAATCTAAATTTGTTGTGTTTTTATGTCTTATCTGAGTTGCTGTGCTTCTTTTTGGCTATTCTTAAGCTTTTCTCTCAGTTCCCGAAATGACTTGAGGATCATTTAATTGTTTTCAATATCGATATCTCCTCCCATAAGGTTACCTGACTGCTTAGAAGCGATGCTGTTGAATTCATCCCCTTTCTTTCTGAGGTCTGTGAAATCTGTCAGTTCTTTTAAGAGGTCGCTTTGCATTGATTTAGTATTATAATTATTAAACGTTAGAATCTGGTCACATCATTATGAACTTTAGCAAGCTGTCTGGTTTCGACATATCTGTGTGGGTTATCACATTGTTTCTTGGTTTTCCATTGATTGCCACTGACTCAACTCTGTATCCTTTGCTTTTATGCTTTACTTCGATGGTGAAGGGTTGAATGACTCCGTTGGCTTGTTTGCGGTGAATTTTGGCCCTGGTTATGATAGGGCTGCCTAAAATGTAGTCTTCGGTTGAAGGAAGAGGATAAAATCCTAGAGCTGCAAAAATATACCAGGCTGACATAGTGGCATAATCATCGTTTCCTGGCAAGCCACTTCCTCCGAGACCGTACTGAGTCTTTAGGATCATTCTACTGTATTTTTCAGTCAAATCTGGTCGACCTGCCAAACTAAATAGCCAAACAGAAAATAAATTATGTTCATTGCCTGCCCAGTAGTAAGGATTGGGAAGCCATTCAGTTTTCCAATATTAACTTCTCTTGAAAAATTTATTCAATTGTTTGATAAAGGCAGGTCTTCCTCCAAACAAAGAAATGAGTCCTTCAGCATCGTGAGGTACATCGAATCTGTAATGCCAGGCATCTCCTTACACATAGTAGTTGGAAAATATGTTGATTCTTTAAAATTTGGATATTTTTAAAAATTGACCATTTTTGTAGCGAGGCTCGAAAAATTTGGTCTTGTTGTTCCAAACATTCTTGTAGAATTTGGAACGATTGAGGAAATCTTTCTGTGTTTCTGTCATATTCAATAGACCTGCAACCTGACTAATTCCAAAGTCGTTGTAACTGTATTCAAGGGTTTCGCTTACTGAAGATCTTTTGGAATTGTCAACAGCTAGATACCCTCTCTAAAGGTAGCCATTAATATCAGATCGAGAGTCGTGAGGTGTCTGAGTATTTGCATTTCTGAGCATATAACCTAAAGCTTCTCTCACATTGGTGAGGTCACTCCTGGCAGCTTCCTTAACGATCCAATCCGCAAGCACAGTATTGGCATGTGAACCAATCATGCAGCCAGTCCATCCTTGTGCAAAAGGCCATTTAGGCATATATCCTCCTTCTCGATTGAACAACAGCAATGATTTTGCAATATCATTGAATCTTTCCAGATCATGGAAGAGCAGCCAAGGCATTTGCGTACGATGAACATCCCATAAAGACATATCTGTGTAGACTGCACCCATATCCTAAGGGACTGTGTTGACTGAACCATCATTTTTGTATGAAACATATTCACCGTTAACGTCGTTGAACAGAGTAGGAGAAAGGAGGGTACGATAAAGAGCAGTATCGAATTTTGTCTTCTCTTCAGTATCTTCAATAGTTACTTAAAATCTGTCAAATTCTCTTCTCCAAACAAGTTGGCTCGAGTTGTTGACTGCCGACCATAATTTTGAGGGGACTTATTTATCTAAATTTAGTTTAGCATTCTCAATGCTCACATAGGATATTCCAACGAACATCTCGAAAACAGGAGAGGTGGTTTGAATAATGGCTCCAGTCCAGACGCCTTTAGTTTCATTGATATTCTAGTCAACCTTGCTATCGTCAAAAAGATATATTTTATCCGTGGTATTGGTGGTCCACTCCAAATGGAAATGAACTTTATACCCTCCGAATCTGCTTCCAAAACCGCTGTTGACAAATACTGATCCTTACAAGCATTTCTAGCCACATTTGATAGTTATCGAATTTCTCTTTCCATCTCTTTCCAATATATATCCTGTCATGAAATTGATATTATATCCTCCCTTATTCTTTAGTGTATACCTGTGTGCACCTGTCCTTTGAGTAGTTGTCAGCTCGGCTGTTACGTTATTCTCAATGCTGATTTTATAGTACCCTGGAGTTGCCTTTTCGGATGATTTTATAAACTTTACAGTGAGGTCTTTGCTGGGTATGCTTGGTTTTTTGCTATCGGAAGGAGTAGGAAGAACACCAAAAATACCCATGTCCATCACTCCAGCTCCAACCAAGCGCATGTGAGAGAATGCACGGAGATAGTGATCGGCAGTGTTGTAGCCTCCAAAGTGTTGAAACTTTGTGAATTCCTTTTTGAGCCTGGGAGCAGTATCAGGACCAAGCCTAACATAACTGTAAGGTAGCTGAGCAGCAGGGGAGTTGGATCCACATCCGAATCCTATCCCTCCAGCTCCAATTTGCATATCAGGGCTGCTGATGGCACAATGGAAGATTAATCCAAGGACGACAATAGCAATTAATTTCATAGAAATAAATATAATATCAACTGAATGTCTGTCAACATTGTCCGATTTTTTTTTGTCATTATGAGCATGATTTAATGCATGCTGATTTTGAATGTAAAGGTAATTTGTTTATTAGTATGTTTGTTCAGTAGCTGCAGCAATATAACTCAGATCAGCGGCCTTTGGAACTGAACTCGCACTCTCGATCTGAGAAGTCTGACGACTTGCCCATACACGACCTGGAGTACGAAATTTGCAGCACCTTTTTGAAACTTACTGGTCTAAAACTATCAGCACAGGAAGCCAATATGATGGACACCACAAAACAATTCTTGGATTTGTATGCTAGCTTCAAGAAAAAGTCAATCGATAGTTCACGTACTCTGGATACCCTTCTAGAGGAAGGAAGAGACCTGTCTGTCTCGATTGCATCTGAGCATAGTTTTTCTCTGCCCCGACCTAAATCACCAAGTTTCAGCCCCCGACGCCATAACCAAGCCATGGTCGAGCAGTTAAGGGAGATCCAGTAACACTGCAGTTGTACCTGTTTTGCTTTCATGAGCAATTTGGTCGCGGAATATAAAAATCTTGAGAGTCGTGTAAAATTTTTTGAAAATCGCTAGAATCTATTTGGCAAACACAACACTTCAAGAAATCGTCTGAATGAATAGAATCTGATGTACCTCCTTCTAACTCAGCCTCAGGAAGAAGTTAGACATTCACCAATTAAAAGTGGTCGAGCTACAAGAAGAGATCAGTATACTAAAGGAGAAGAACAGATCGATAAACTCGAGCATAAACAAGAAGATCAACTCCTCAGTATAAAATGACAAATATTTCGAGATTAATAACAAAGTCTACAAGGATGTCAAGACCTACCTCCAATAAAAATAACAACTACTCAAAGTACAGGTAACCATCTGACTGATATAGACTGAAAGGATATGTGAGAGGGAAGGAAATATCATGAGGTAGATCGCCAACGTCTTTGAGGGCTAGTCTTGTGTGAAGTGCTGCTAAATATTGCGAAAGTTGAAGGAGTCAATCTTGAGGTTCAGAAAATATTTGGAAGGTTAGTCGGAGGAATTTGAAAAATTGTATGATAAATACAAGAAAACTATGTATTCGACCAAATCTAGACCACCACTATGATTTTTATGTATTTATTGTTATCAAGCGAATAATACAAAAAGCGATCAGAGTGGATCCTCTAAGCCCATTCTTCTGCGTCTTTCGACCTCTGGAATGCCTTCAACATTTGTATACACGAATCGAGGGGCAGATTCCTCACTGTTATCTACATCTTGATGAAAAATCTTGCTTTTAATATGAGATTTTCTTGCTCGTGAGTGATCCCTCGAAGAACTTGATATATCATCCTACTAACTAACGTTCAAAAATGACGAGGCATCGACTATTTCATCTCGAATCTTGGACTTGTCTTCTTTTAGGGAAATTTCGTTCTCAGGACTGTTCACATCCTTTGCTTGTTTCAGTCTATACTTGTGAGCAGTTGTGGAAAGCTGACCAAAAATTTTTTTCTTCTGTTCAGGGGTCCTTGCTCTGCTCCTCGAAACACTGATATCTTACATTTTTTTGCGCTCAGTCGATACACTCTTGTCAAAAATCTTACTTTTTCTAATGTCCTGACCAGCTTTTCTTTGAGGTGTGAACTTGCTGACAGAAACAGAAGCAGGTTATCTGTTTTCGTTGCTGGATTTAGTCGGAGGTGTGGCTGATTATGGAATGAAGCTTTGGACGAAATGCTTGACTGTTGATGATAATCCTTTAACTTGTTGTTTCTAGAATTATAACATTTTGAGATCGTGTTAGGCTGTCTTGATCAAATTAGGCACACCTTTTTGTTCTTCACATAAAAAATTTTCCTGAATCCTCCTAAGAACTTCCTGCTTTCTTTGCTCCATACTTTTAATTGCCACTGTAGGCACATCCTCCATAATTTTTGATACCAGCTCATCGAAAACCTCAATCGTAGGTAAGGGAACTTCAAAATTGATCCAATTGGCTTTTCGTTCATGGAAATTTTCAATTATTTTCTCGAATCGCTTCTCTCCTCCTTAGTTGTTGTATTAGAACAAGTCAGCGAGATTTCCTTTCTAGAAGTAGCCACTAACCCAATTTTGTTTTGCAGTGTTGCGAAGTAAACCTCTTCCTTCAAAAGTACCATTTTTAAACTAACCGATGTAGATATTCCCATTCTTGAACAATTTTTATCCAAAGCCATTCAGGAGGCCATTTTGAAAGTACCCTCTTTCAATGACTCTAAGTTAAAACTCATCTTAATTTCGGTGAGTATCAGGATTGTATCCTCCGTGACTTCCTCTGAAAATAACGCTAAAACCGAGACCGTTCATAATTCCTCCTTTCTCAAATCCAACGAGCAGTCGATTGCCATGCTTCTGACCCTCTATATGATTCTACTTTTCTATTTCATGTTTGATCGCTCGATCGTGAGTTCGTCCAATAAGGACCTCAAACTATTGAAGATCGAATATTCTGTTGAGGAGAGTCACTTCTTTCTATTCGCTCTTTTCGATGAGAATGCCTTTTCGGAAAGTTGCATATGTGATATTCTTGTTTGTAAAATCCAATAAATTGCACTTTCCATCGAGCTGTTCCTAGCTATTGAAAAACATAAAAGCCATAAATCCGTCTGTTCTGTACACTGCCTCGACTAATCTACCTCGAGCATACTCGGCCGATAGGAGACAGTGCTGTGCATAGAATACGTTGTGTCCATGCATCAAATCATTACTGTAATTCGAGATGAGGGACAACCCATTATCATGAATGAGGATACCTTTTCCGTCTTTCTTGAAATTTTTGACAGGACCCATGTACATGGCATTGCGGTAGTGACAAAAATACATCTGATTGGTAACAGGCTGCTTTGATGAAGGAGTGTTGACTTTAGAGGGAGAGACAGGCTTTTTGCTTGTGCTCCGATAGCCAATAGTTTTCTTCATGCTTTTTAATGATAAATTTATATCATTTTGCTTAGAATATGATAGAGATAGTGATAGAGATAGTGATAGGGAGTAGTAGGAATAATGTACTAGATTTAAAATTAAATCAAAATGCATGCTCAGCTTCTCCAAAATTATTCGGCAGGAAGGAGGCGGAAGTCGTTGCGGGTGAGATCGTTTGTTTCTAACCCTCCATTTAAATCCCTTAAAAAATGAAAGGATGAGTCAACATCTCCTCAGCTGTTATTCTCTCCTTAGGGTTCAAAGCCAGCATTCTTCTTAGTAAGTTCAAAGCTTCAGGGTCCACTCGCTCATACATGGGAGCGCATAAGTTGAACTTGCACTTTCTATTGTTCTCGTATACTTCTTATGATGACCTTCCCTCGAATAAAGGTCTTCTGAGTAAAAGAATGTGGAAGATGAGACCTGTGGAGAAGATGTCACAGGCTGTGGTCAGTCTGTCTCCTTTCTTGCAACTAATGACTTCAGGAGCAACGTATCCAGGTGTTCCACATCGATAGAAGATGTAGTCTTCTGAGTCAACATCTGCAGCCAATCCAAAATCGGCGATGACAGGGTTGAGTCCTGTGGCACCTCTGAGCATGATATTCTAAGGCTTGATATCTCTGTGCATGATTTTGCATTTGTGCATTTAATAGAGAGCTCTTGCCATACCTCTCATGAAAGTTTTGACTTATTCCTATGTAAATTTAGCCATTCTTTGATTGATGCGAGTATGAACTTGACCGTCAGGTAAAAGCTCCAAAATGATATAGAGAGAATTTTCAGATTAGAAAACAGCTTCTAACTTCATGATGTTGGGGTTATCGAAGGTCCTCAGCATTTCGATCTAATTGAGGAGAACTGATTTGTTGGCGGGATTTGAAGAGTTAATAGTAGAAGCTTTGGCGAAAGCCTTAGCTGCGAAATGAGCTTTGTCTGTGAGTCTTTAGACTTAATATACGGTGGCGAATCCTCCTTTGCCGAGCTTCTTGACTGGCTTGTACAACTTATGAAAACCATACTGGTTGAGATTTTTGGAAAGATATTTGAGCCAGATTTAGAGGAGAGGCTCACTCTTGAAGTAGAGATCGATGGACTGATTTTTTTATCTGATCAGTCTGAAGCCTATCTTTTTGGATGATGGGCCTAGTTACAGGTTAACTTTTCCATCCTCCTAATATATGACTTAGAACTTCAGATTGAACTCAAGCTCAGCGTAGTACAAGTACTAGCTGAATTGAGAGTGAGGAGAGCAAATGGCAAGATAGAAATTGGTCATTGCCAGTCTAAGTTCTTGAGTGAAGTGTCTGTTAGTGAAAGCGTTGGCATGCAGGCAGATCGCGTCATCATGGATGGCTTGGGTGATGGCTGCATTTGAGGGTGAGAAGATGGCAGGTTGAGGGTTGTTGATTTGAGTCTTGAACATGGCAAATAAGAAAGGCTGTATTAAAATTATGAATTCCAGGACGTTCGATAACCAATTAGTAGTCTATATCCAGTGCCAGTGACTGAATATTGACATCATCTGGTGATTCTCTCTTCAGAGCTATAGTAGCTGCCGATCTGCTCTTTTGACCTATCCTAGTCTCCCCATTTTATCTACTTGTGTTCCTTTCGAATTCAAATTTTTCGTTTCGAAATGTTGGAAATATTGTAAATTTTCGCCTATTTTTCTTTCAAAGCCCCCTCTGTGCAGCAGAAAGGCCTTTCTTGATGATTGGCTGATAATGTATGAAAATCAATTGATTCTAAGTGTTATCCCCGAACTAAAAACCTGAAACTGTTGAAATCCATGATAGACCGGAATAATCGATAGGCAAAAGCAAAACAAGCCAGAGGAAGTTACACGAAGGTTCAAGCAATCTCAAAAGGCGCACTACAAAGATGATCTCAACTATGCGTTCATTCCCGATGGTTTGTAGTATAGCTTATTTTAAATTATCTGAGGTTTTCTGATTACTGACGCCTCCAAAAAACGGCCGAAAGTATTCGTTCTCACCTTTGAGCACTCACACTCACATTCTCTTTTGACGAGGGTATATAAATCACGAGAAAACCCTTCTGGAAAGGGGCATTTTGGATTTGTTGTGCATCATATTCCCACTACTAGCATTAAGCTACCTCACTTTCCTCTCGACTTCCTTCCTAGTCTCTTCATCCCAACGTTTACCTCTCTTTTACCAGAATATTTTGAGTAAACCACTTAACTCTGTCCCGTAACTGCCAACCCCTTCGTACTCATCAGATAATAGTCGATTTGTGATCTGGACAACTGATGACTCGAGTTTGCTCCAAAACTGTTTATCGTTGTCTTGGTGAAGAACACTCTCCAAAAGAGAGCATATTCTTTCAAGATTGAACGACTCTTTTAGCTGGAAAATCAAGGCTCCCATCTTCATGGGGGTCTCCATTTCCTGCTGATGAATATTACTCGATCGGAGATTGTTCTCCTTGTTGAGAGATTGCTCGCGCTGAAGGGTTTTTATTTTGGTGGTCAGTTCGACTGACAATTTTTTCAGCTATGCCTCTTATTGAAGCTTATTGAGAATATCAATATACTAGCTGGAAAATTGACCTAGATTGTCGACGTTAATTCTGCTGATTAGCAGTTTCAAAGCCAAAGCCTTATTTTTGCGAGTGTAGTGATGGACAGTCAAATATAGCACATCTTCTACCTTTTTTAGTAATTAAATACATCTTAGTTGGTCAGTTAGAGTTTAGATTATAGCATTGATTTCAAGTTAGCGTTAACTCTCCTGTTGAATTCATCAATTTTTCTTTCTTCAAAGGCCATGAGTTCTTTCGAATCGTTCTCAACAACCAGTTCGATGCCGACCTATTCATCATACATCATATACCATGGAAGGGAAGTATTCTCTGATTATCATCAAACTTTAATAGCACACATCCAAAACTTCTATATCGCTTTCGTTGAGTATGGGTATATTGTAGTATGAGTTGTGCAAGTAGAAAACATTTTTTGGTATATCCACACAGTACTCCCCTTTGCCAATGCTCATCACGTACTCAGTTTAGGACAGCTCGACATTATTCTTGAGCGAGACGTAATGCCTGATTTCCTGAAGGGTTTATTTGAACTTTTGAGGATTAGTGAGAGTGTGGTAGACCTTGAGACCGAGAAATGATAACATCGCTGGTTTTACTTAATTTGAATTGGATTAATAATCATTGCGGTATGAGTTAAAATTATATGGGAGGCAAACTCGACAAAGGAACATCTGAGTAGATAGGCTAAGAGAAGAGGAAAAGGAGGCCTAGAAGCGATGAGGAAGGCCGTAATTTTTCATGCTCCTGTGGCAAGTCCTATCTTTCCTATCCTGCACTTTACACCCACATCAAAACTAAGCACAACGGCAAGGCATAATACTCCAAAGCCAACACTTCCAAAGATGAGAACGAGGATGATATTAAAGAGGATTAAGAAGAAGAGGCTGAAAAATCATAGGATGCCAAAACTCTTGACCTTCTGAGGAAATACCTGAACAAATTTTTCCCTTTCATCCATAAAGATCATCGATAGGTTGAAAAGAAAGTCAAGGAGTTAGGAAAAGAGGATTTGAGCTACTTGAAGGAAATCAAATAGTATTGGGAGAAACATAAAAAATAAGATGAGTATCAGGTTAGTGACACATATGCTACAACCATTGACCATGTGCTTGGAAAGTTCCTACTTGATATCGAGACTGAAATAAGCAAAAATTCCCTGCGATTTCTCTTTGAATTCATCATAAACATGAAGAACGGTCTGAATCAGATTCAAGGTGACCAAATGTTTACAAAAAACAGCAGCGCAGCAGAGCTACCTCTCATGATGAATACTCTCTTCACCGAAATATTCAAAAAAATAGACTAAAACCACATTTACAACAAGCATCCAACTTTACCCTGCAAAGTGATATATCATTTTAATCGCTGGCTTTTTCAAGAGAAGTTCACCAACCATAGTCTCAAGTTCAACACACTATGATCTGCATTATCGTTATTATTTGATTATTCATATAATTCCTGATGAATTTATTAAACTTATATGATCACAAATTGCTGATTATGTTGAAAGGCTTTGACTGCTTTTACTTGATTACTTAGTTAAAAGATAAACTACCTGTTGATTTGGCGTAGTGGAAGTTTAGAAGGGAAGGCATGGAGGTGCCCCGCTTCAAACCGAATGCTTGTTCAGACTATGATCTCTGAAAATTATCCCTGCTTATTGTTGACTCGGCTTTTCCTGAAACTTGTTTTTGAAGTTTGCTGTAGTCAAATTATTTCTATAGCTTTTGAAGAGAATCCAAGCCAGTCTGGGAATAGGTAGGTGCTTGGAAGATAGATTTCTGCCTGGGAAGGCCTTTCTCTGGGTTTACTTGACTTGCCTTTGACAATACTTACGAAGAATAGTTAGATCTGATGGATTATTCTCTGGCTAGGTTAACTTGCTGTTTCTTTTCGAGGGCTTTGTATATTTACGGAATTGCTTCGTTTTGAGGGTTAAAGAGGGGTGTGACTGAGAGGGAATAACTGAGTCAAGACAAATTTACAGCGAAGGATTGGTGAGAATAGTTTTTGTGATCAATTTCCTTGGCTTGAAATCCTTGTTTGGATCTGACATTTTGTTAATTTTATTACTCTCAAGATGATTACAATATTTAGAACAAGCTCTTTCTCTGACTTAAGAAGCAGCATGACTCTGGCATTCATGGTTGATTATTGTCCAATAATTCTTCCGATTAATTGTGTTCACAGCTATCAGTTGGATGATTTTGTTACACAACGATGACAGTTTGAACAATAATGACTTGTATAAGGTTGATAAAAAAAATAAATCATGAATATCAGATATCACATATTTCAGTAGTAGCATCTCCTACAGTCTCCCAATATGATTCCCACATTTATCCAGCACTCTCGCAGAAAAATTATTGAAAGGACCTTCCTACTCCCAATATCATCATTACTGGGAAGAAGAGAATTCCCATAATCCAGAAGAAACCATCTTGTTCCAAAAGTATCTAGAATGACATTACGAACATGCCTGCAAACAGTGCAAGGAGAAACATAGCTGCGTAAAAGAATAAGTCGCGGAATATGAAAAGGAGAAGTGCCAGAGGAACGAGAGGAATCAAGAGAAATACCTTGAGGATGCCTTTTAGAACTGAACCACAACAGCAGTCATCAAGGTCACAATCACAACACTAGCAATCTAACTCGCATTCACAGCAGTTGCATTCACAACAATCGCATTAGCATTAACCATCTTCGCAATGACAGCAAATTAAAGCTGGGCATCCCTATCTCTATCTATTAGCTGCTCCCGGCTGAGGGACTGCCAAAAGTTAACCGTTCTAGTCATGATTTCCATAGTGCGCAGCTGTCCAAGGAGCTCCACAAACATAGCAAAACTAATACTTACATCGGCAGGTCATGTGATTACAGCCCTGATTTTTCTCAATCACAAAGCTACATTTTTTGCATTGCCGATAATGCAGATTATTTTCAAAGAATAATATTTCCTGTTTATCGCATTCCCCCATATGTACCTTGAGCAAACATTTTCCACAAAACTCCTTTTCACATCTGTCACATATCATGTAATTATCCCTAGTTAGTCTGATGATTCCCTCACAATTTTATTGTGGACATAATTTGGCCTTTGGATCTTTGGCTGCTTCCTGAAATTGTTTGATCTTTCTGTATTTTTTTTGGATATCTACTGGTAGATTTTTGAAGAACGGTGCGTTGATATCAAGAAGTGCGGGGCAGTCTTATTGAGGACAGTTGACTTCTTCAAAATTGTTGACCTTATAAATAACGTAGTGATGGAGGCAAGATTCGCAAAAACTGTACTTATGCTCGCATTCGCACATATAAACGTCTCTGTTTTTCTTCTTTCCATGACGAATCTAGCCATCACAAATCAAGCAAGCTGATATATCTTTGAGCTTATGTATTGTGCTCATCACTTGGCTTTTCATTATCCCACCAATCTTTGACTTGCCAGGAGCTTCTTCAGCTTTCCTGGGACGACGGTGACCTGATTCCTGTACTTGTTGTCTGAGAGTGCTCTGAAGAAGAGCAGGTACTCTCAGTTTACTTTGATTGTTTTGCAGCGAAATAGAGGAATGAGCTTAAGAAGAGTTCTCTGCTTTTCTTTGGACTGATTTTTTGTCATTGTCGAGGTAGACACTTTATGATTTTTTCATACTGTAATTCTCTTATTCTTAGGTTATAACAATAATAATTCAAAGCGTTTTACTATCAGCGATAATAGATCAAAACAATAGACTATCACTCTCATTGTGGTAGGACAGCTTTTTTGACACCTTTCTTCCTTCTCTCAAGATGATCCAAGAATTTTTTAGCCATGAAAGCATAATCTGACAGTTCGTTGTAAATTTGAGCAGAAATGCGAGTGTAGACCTTACCGTCGAACTGGTAAAATATGGGAAAGCAGTTGTCTTCATCCAGCATCTCATAGGCGATATCCACACACTATTTAATATCGGTAGAAGGCACCCTTATGTTAGCGAGATAGCCAATACATCTTTAGTCTTTTGTGAGAACTTCAGTGTCCCAAATCTCAGCGATCATTCTTGCTGCTTCTACAGCCATACTGTGATTGTATTCTCTCACTGCATTGTATCCAAAGGATTGAGAGTATTCGATTCCTTTCTGAATCGAAAGGAAAGCTGTCAAATCTCGAGTTCCGCACCAGTAGAATTATCTAGCTGGGCCTTCACCATGGAAATTGCCAGTGACAGCCGGTTGAACTACTTTGAGATAGCGATCGCTTAAGTAGAGGAAGGCTGCACTTTTTGGAGCATAGGCCCATTTGTGGAAATTTGAGAAGTAAGCGTCAGGCTGTAGCTCGCTCATATCAACCACTTCTTGATTGATGGCATGAGCACCGTCAATAAAGAAAGTGATTCCCTTTTCTTTGAAAAATTCAACTAGTGGTGCAACTGGACAGACATATCCCGGAACAGAGATAATATGGTCAAGCACTGCTAATCTGATTCTTTTGGGGTAACTATTGACAAAGTTTTCAACTGCCAGCTGGAAGGTCTCAGGAGTCTCAAGATCTTTTGCTGTAAAGTTGATCTAAGTAACAAAATATGTACTTAGAGAATAGTGATGTTGAAGTGCTCTCTCAACCAGTAGAATGTTTTTCTGACACAGGCGTACGCCGTGTTGGGAATAAGAACAATATCGCCTTCTTTCCAGGTTAGAGATTTGGCAAGAGCATTGATGGCGTGAGTGGCGTTCTCAACTATATATACATTTTGAGGAGGACAGCTGATCTGTGATGCTATGAAGGTTCTAGCCTCATTGACAAGTTTCTCCGAATCGACCCTGAACCACTTTTAAGTATTGTGGTCACATTGTTCCTGAAGACGGCGCTGATGTTCAAGGACAATCTTGGGAGCAAGCCCATAGCTACCATGGTTGACATTGATGTAGGTCGGATCGATGTAGAAATCTTGGAGACGCTGCTTTCCAAAGCAATCTGTGGGCTACATTTGTTAATTTATAGGATTTATGATAAGTCACCATTCAATCAATAAGATGTTATAGGTAACCACAAGCATAATATTTTTTTC
>Ga0100378_1002493_pt1 | contig 18282 bp, 14 predicted proteins | sample CryGeymeta201502_FD_81535 | JGI IMG/M metagenome (GOLD analysis project Ga0100378, IMG submission 81535) | Groundwater microbial communities from Crystal Geyser aquifers in Utah, USA - Crystal Geyser metaG 2015-02 | ecosystem: Environmental > Aquatic > Deep subsurface > Groundwater | place: USA...
AGAAATAATGAATTTCGAAGTTAAAGCAATAAGCAGTTCAACTTCATCATTCGAAATTCCTTTTTCGATATTCATTATTTCCTTTAGCTTTTTTCCCAAGCATGGTCTTGGGAAAAACGTAGTCCCTGAGAACTGATTAAACAGCTAACAAAACTCTGATAAAATCCGGGCATGATTGAATGATTGAATGGCTGAATGATTGAATGGTTGAATGAAAATCATTAAAATGTTAAAAAAACAAATCATTCATTCATACACTCAACCATCCATTCATGCTTGGGAAAATAAGTTTAAGTTTTAAACCAATTTGGTTCAGTTTACTCGAAAATAAATATTATAAGGAAACATTCGTGTTCCGTTTAGTCAAAAGTCTCTTTGAAAGATTTTTTTTCTTCTCTTCGTTAGAGAATTGCCCCTTCTCTTCAGGGACAAAAATCTTTTCATTTAAGACCGAGTTTTTAAAATGTACCTGCGGTTTTTTGAAAGAACCGATAGAGACAAGAAAAGGTTTTTACAATTATGGTAAAAGAAATCATTATCAATTCTTCCGCATCGCAGACACGGGTTGCAATTACGGAAGATGGGACATTGGTCGACTTCTTTGTTGATTATCCCGAAAATCGTCGTATGGTCGGCGATATTTATCTTGGAAAAGTTGCGCGTGTTCTCCCCGGAATAAGAGCGGCTTTCATCAATATTGGAATGAAGCACGATGCTTTTCTCCATTTTTCCGATATCGGGATGCGTACAAAAGATTTTCAATCTTTAGCTGGCGATGATTCCGATGTTGATATCGAGGAAGATATTGAAGACAGCCCGAATTCTCCTCAGCCTGCCCATCAAGATAATCGCCTCATTAATGGCGTTCCGAAGTTAAAAAAAGGGGAAGAAATTGTAATTCAGATAACAAAGGAACCCGTAAGCAACAAGGGTGTTCGTGTTTCAACATCAGTTTCCATTCCCGGAAGATTTTGTGTGCTGCTTCCTTTTGATAACAAAGTTGGTATTTCAAAAAGAATTACTGATTTTAAAGAAAGAAAAAGACTGAGAACACTTGCCCGCGGAATCCTTCCTCCCCACTTTGGACTAATTATCCGCACAGTTGCAAAAAATCAATCCGAAGAAGCGCTTCTTGAAGATCTCAACCTGCTTAAGAAAACATGGGAAAAAATTGAAGAAGCAATTAAAACTGAACAACCACCGGCGCTCGTTTATCAAGATTTAAACACCACATCAAGTGTTATCCGCGATCTGTTTACCGCCGACATTTCTAAAGTTATAATAGATTCCAAAAAACTGTATAAGCAGATAAAAGATTATGTAGAATTGGTACATCCGGATTTAGCGGAAAAAGTTGAGTTTTATAAATCGAAACAATCTGTTTTTGAAGCGTTCAAAATTGAAGAACAAATTAAAACTCTTTTCGGCAGAAAAGTTCCGATGAAAAGCGGCGGATATTTAATCATCGAACATACCGAGGCGATGGTTGTTATTGATGTGAATAGCGGTAGATATGCAGCAAACAAAGAACAAGAATTAAATTCACTAAAAACCGATTTGGAAGCAGCGCGGGAAATTTCCCGGCAGTTGAGATTACGAGATATCGGCGGACTTATAGTTATTGATTTTATTGATCTTGAAGATGATAAAAACAGAAAAAAGATTTATGATGAGATGAAAAAAGAATTCCGAAGAGACCGCGCGAAAGTTTCTCTTTTGCCGATGTCCGATTTCGGTTTAGTTGAAATTACAAGACAGAGAATCAGACAGAATATTATTCAAATGACGTATGAACAGTGCGCCTATTGTGCCGGAACCGGGCTGCTTACAAAAAAATCGCATGTTTTACACGACATTGAAGAGTGGATCGGAAAGCATAAAATCAATTCTTCTGAACGTACACTTATTCTTAAATGTCATCCCTCCATTGCAAGTAAGTTAAACGAGGGACTTTTTAGTATGTTGTTTAAACTTCAACTTAAAAATTTCTTACGCATAAAAGTTGTTGAAGATAACCTGCTGAGTATGCACCAATACAGATTTTATTCAAAGAAAGATAAAACAGATATTACAAACTAAACACATTGCATTTTAAAATGTTTTAGTAATTTTATTGTTCAAAAACTTGGAGAGTTATATGAAAATATTTATTGACACCGCAAGCATTAAAGAAATTCGCGAAGCCGCTTCACTCGGGTTATTAGACGGTGTTACCACAAATCCTTCGTTAGTTGCTAAAGAAGGAAAAAACTTTCGCGCAATGTTGGATGAAATTTTAGCCATCGTTGATGGACCGGTAAGCGCTGAAGTTATTGCAACTGATTATGAAGGCATCCTAAAAGAAGGGCGCGAGCTTGCGGCGATTCATAAAAATATTGTTGTTAAAGTTCCGCTCATCAAAGAAGGGTTGAAAGCCGTCCGCACTCTGTCATCCGAAGGAGTTAAAACAAACGTTACACTTTGTTTTTCTCCGGCGCAGGCGCTGCTTGCAGCAAAAGCCGGCGCTTCCTACATCAGCCCTTTTGTCGGACGACTCGACGACATTAGCCACAACGGCATGCAGTTGATTGAAGAAATCGTTCAAATTTATCGAAACTATGATTACCAAACCGAAGTGCTTGTTGCCAGTATCCGTCATCCTCTGCATTTTGTTGAAGCGGCATTGATTGGTGCGGATGTCTGCACGATGCCCTTTTCAGTTATTGATAAATTATTTAATCACCCGCTGACTGATAGCGGATTAAAAAAATTCCTAAGCGATTGGGAAAAAACTCAAAAATAAATTCTAAAAACAAAACCTTAAAACAAATGAAACGTACAACCTTTTATGCTCTTCATAAAAAACTTGATGCAAAACTTGTTGAATTTGCCGGCTACGAAATGCCGATCCAATATTCTTCGATTATCGCCGAACATAAAGCCGTAAGGCAATCAGCCGGCGTCTTCGATGTCAGCCACATGGGTGAAGTCTTCGTCCGCGGCGAAAAAGCTTCTGACTTTGTTCAGGAAATAACGGTGAACGATGTTGAAAAATTATTCCCGGGACGCGTGCAGTATTCTGCAATGTGTTATGAAGACGGCGGAATAGTTGACGATCTTCTCGTCTATTGTATTTCCGATACGGAATATCTACTTGTGATCAATGCTTCCAATATTGATAAAGATTTTGCATGGATGCAGAAAAATAATTCTTTCGGCGTTGATTTGATTAATGCCAGTGATGAATATTCTTTGCTTGCCGTGCAGGGTCCAAATTCAAAAAAAATAATTGAAAAACTTTACGGCAAAGACATCCCGCTTGAGTATTATCATTTCTTGTTCGGAAAAATTTCCGGTACCGATATGATTATTTCGCGCACCGGTTATACCGGAGAGGTAGGTTACGAACTCTATTTTAAAGGTGACGAACAAAATGCGGAAAAAATCTGGAACGAACTTTTTGATGCCGGAAAAGAATTTGACATTCAACCGGTTGGTTTAGGCGCGCGAGATTCCCTTCGTCTCGAAATGGGTTATTGCTTATACGGCAACGATATAGATCAAACCACAAATCCGTTAGAAGCAGGTCTAGGCTGGATAACCCGTTTATCAAAGCCTCATTTCATTGGTAAAGAAGCATTGTTGAATGCAAAAGCAAATGGTTTGAAAAGAAAATTAACTCCTTTGGTAATTGAAGAAAGGGCTTTTCCGCGCCACGGTTACTCGGTGGTTTTTCAAGGAAAAGAAATCGGAACGGTTACAAGCGGAACGGTAAGCCCGGTTCTTGAAAAAGGAATTGCGCTTGCCTATCTTTCAACCGATACTTTAAAGAAAACAAAAGAAGTGCAAATGCTTATTCGAGGAAAAGAAATTCCCGCTCAAATAGGCAGACTTCCGTTTATATCAAAATAAAAAGAGGGCTAAAAAAATGAAAATAAATGTTGTTCTTTCCCCCTCAAATGTTGACGAACTCCATTTCTCAGGGAAAACGACAGTCGTTATAGATGTTCTTCGTGCATCTACAACTATTGTTACGGCGCTAATGAACGGGGCGAAAGAGATTGTTCCGGTCGGTTCGGTTGAATTTGCAATGAAGGCTTCAAGCAATATGTTCGGCGGTCAAACGCTAATTTGCGGAGAAAGAAACGCGAAAAAAATTGACGGCTTTAATCTTGGGAATTCTCCTTTAGAATATACGAATGACGCCATCGGCGGCAAATCCATCGTCTTTTTTACCACCAATGGAACAAAGGCGATCGTTAAAGCAAAATATTCCAATGAAGTTCTTCTCGCCTCGTTTCTCAATCTTTCCGCTGTAGTAAAATATTTATTAGAACTGAAAAAGCCTTTCGAAATTCTTTGTGCGGGAAATAACAATAATTTTTGTTTGGAGGATACCGTGTGTGCCGGGAAACTGATCTCTGAAACAGCTTCTCTTTCACAGAATGTTGAATTAAGCGATTCGGGTTTGGCTGCGGTTTCAATTGCAAAAACATTCGGGAAGAATTTAAAGAAAATGTTTTCTGAATCGGAACACGGAAATTTTTTAATTGGAAACGGATTCGAGGAAGATTTAAAATATTGTGCCAAGTTAAATATTACCGAACTGATTCCGGTCTTTGCTTCCAGCGTAATAAAAACTTTATCCCGGCAATCTCAAGAACAGCAAGTATCCGGTTTATCAACCATTAGCTAAAAAAATGGCAAAAAAAACTAACAGCAAAACTGCCGAAGTAAAAAAAGATTCTCCCTACTTTTCTTTATCCGCAGAAAAGAAAAAGAAAATTCTGGGCATCTTTCTGATAATTTTCGCTCTCATCCTTTTATTAAGTATAGTTTCTTACTCCCGCATGGACCGCGCCTTGCTCAGCTATAGAATGAACGATTTCTTTCGCACATTCAACAGCGATGAATTGCAGCGCGAACTGCACACCGCTCAAAACTGGCTCGGTATTGTCGGCGTCTATTTAGCTGAATTCAGCATCAACAACACACTCGGCATTTTTTCGCTCATCTTTCCTTCACTTATTGGTCTCTGGGGATTATCGCTTTTTAAAAAGATTGAAATAAAAACATTACTAAACATTTCCAATTTTTTAATAGTGTCGGCACTTTTGCTCTCAACGATTTTTGGAATTATTCGGCTTGAGTATAATATTTTTTACCAGACATATGAGCTAAGCGGAGCGTTCGGAGATTTTTTAGGAAAAGCTTTGGGTACATTACTTGGCGGAATTGGAAGTATGCTTCTTTTAACTTCTTTGATGGTGATTACCCTCATCATTGCTTTTGATATTAAAATTGAAAAAATATTTGTTTGGCTTGCTTCTTTCTTTTCCGGATCAGACGATACTGCGCAGGAGCAAATAAAAGAGCCCAAAACTTCCGTTAAAGAAAAAGAGAATTTAGACAAGATCAAACAACTTCGCGAGAAAAAGAGCAAAACCATTTTTCCCGTTTCTGAAACAAATGCTGCCGAGTCTCAAAACGAACTTACCGATGAGCAAAAAGAAGAAACAACAATCCGCATCATCAGAAAAGATGAACTTCCTTCAAAGAAAGCTGAAGTAAAAAAGGATGAAGATATTTCTGCAGAAGAAGAGAGTGATACAAAGACGAAGCCTACAGATGATGATACAATAATTTCTGCCAACCGCGATATTGAAGCAGCGTTACCCGATCCGTGGGAAGAAAAAATCAAATATGTTTTCCCTTCACTCGATCTGCTCAATGAAGCTCCCGAAGAAAATTTCAAAGTTGCCGAAGAAGAATTAAAAAGAAATGCCGAACTTCTAAAAGACAAACTTTCTCTTTTCGATATTGAAATTCAGGATATTTCAGTAACGCCTGGACCGGTTGTTACTTTGTACGAAATTGTACCTGCACCCGGAGTGAAAATCAGTAAGATTGTTAGTCTTGAGCATGACATTGCTTTAGCGTTAGCTGCCAGGGGAATAAGAATCATTGCTCCCATACCGGGTAAAAGTGCAATCGGTGTTGAAATTCCAAACTCGGAACCATCGCTGGTTGTAGCGAGATCCGTCTTAAGCAAACTCGCCAACACCAAAGCGGAACTTCCGCTCGCATTAGGCAAAGATATTGTCGGTGAAGTCTTAATTTCGGATTTAGCCAAAATGCCCCACTTATTAATTGCCGGTTCAACCGGGTCAGGCAAAAGCGTCGGCATCAATATGATTATTGCAAGTTTGCTTTACTCGAAGCATCCTTCCGAGGTTAAGCTTGCAATCATTGATCCCAAAAAAATCGAGCTTTCATTTTATAATTGTTTACGCAAACATTACCTTGCGGTATCACCTGATTTTGATGAAGACATCGTGACCGTACCCACCAATGCAGTTCTTCTTCTAAAATCTGTTGAGTACGAAATGGAAAAACGTTACGACAAACTTGCGAAAGCCGGAGTTAGAAATATTGTTGATTATAATTTAAAGATTGAAGACCCAAAGAGAAAACCAAAAGATTCCGAGACGATGAAACATTATCATCTTCCTTACATCGTTGTTATTATTGATGAGCTTGCAGATTTAATGATCACTGCGGGAAAAGAAGTTGAAGAACCGATTGCACGGTTGGCGCAATTAGCAAGAGCAGTTGGCATTCATCTTGTCCTTGCAACGCAAAGACCCTCGGTAAATGTTATCACGGGCGTCATCAAAGCAAATTTCAGCGCGCGTATGGCTTATCAGGTAGCAACAAAAATTGATTCGAGAACCATTCTCGATATGAACGGCGCCGAACAATTACTCGGACGCGGCGATATGCTTTTCCTTCCACCGGGATTGCCGAAACCGATCCGTATGCAAAACGCTTTTATCTCCACAGAAGAAGTTGAACGTTTGACTGAATTTATTTCAAAGCAGGAAGGGTACTCTAAACCTTATAATCTTCCTTCTTTGTATGATAAGAAAAAAGATGCGGCTGCAAAGTTTATGGATGATGTTGATCCGCTATTCCAGGATGCAGCACGTGTGGTTGTCCGGTATCAGCAGGGTTCTGTATCACTGCTGCAGAGAAGATTAAAGCTCGGGTATTCAAGAGCCGCTCGTATTGTTGATCAGCTTGAAGAAGCCGGTATTGTTGGTCCTAACGACGGCAGTAAGGCGCGCGAAGTAATTATTGAAAATGAAGAACAACTTGAAACTATCCTTAGAAATATTTAAATGAAAAGCCCCCTAACCCCCGAAGGGGGAACGGAATATTTGAAGATGAAAAGAATTATCATTCTTTCCTTTTTGATTTTAGCAAATATCTTTCCGCAAGGGAAAGATGTTCCTCTTTTAAAAGTGATGCAAAACAAATTTTCTTCTTTGCATGATTTTTCCGTTGATTTCTCGCAAGAAGTAAACGGAAAAATTTTGATGACGGGAAAACTTTCTTTTAAAAAAGAAAACTTGCTCCGTCTTGAGCTGAAAAATTTGATGATAATTTCAGACGGCGTTACGAATTGGAATTACAATAAAAAAGAGAAGAAAGTTATTATTAGTATTTATAATGAAGAGGATGTCTCGCTTTTTTCTCCAAAGAAATTTGTTTTCGATTATCCAAATCAATGCAAAGTGAAAGAAGTAAAAGATAGCGATAAAACCTATCTCTTATTAATCCCGTCTTCATCGTCGAGCGATTTTAAGCAGGCGAAAGTTTATCCAACCGGCGACCAAACATTACAGAAAATTATTGTTACAGGTAATGACGGCGGCGTACTTATTTTTCATTTTTCAAATTTTCGGGGCAATCAGAATTTCGATCGAGAAAAATTTTCCTTCCAAATTCCACAAGGGACAAAAGTTATTGACCTCCGCTAATTCAAAACAAAAAATTACGCAAAGAGAATTTCTCGGCTTTGTAGTTTCCATTTTGCTGAGTATTCTCTTCTTATATTTTGCATTTGCAGGCGTTGATATTTCACGGTTATTAGAAATTATTTCCGGCGCGTCGTTGTGGTGGATTTTTGTTTTTGCGCTGCTTACGCTTGCAGGGCATTATTTCCGCGCTTTGCGTTGGAAAGTGATTTTATCTTCAATTAAAAAAGATGTTGAAGTCAGTCACCTTTTTGGTTCGCTGCTTATCGGGTACGGAGTGAATAATGTTGTTCCGCGGCTGGGAGAAATTTCCCGCGCTGTTTCTGTCGGACAGTTAGAAAACATTTCGCGCTCTTCCATTTTCGGAACCATTGTTGTTGAACGTGTAATAGATATTATTTTTTTCGGACTTGCGGTTATTCTTTCAGCATTTCTTTACAGTGGCAATCTTTATGCGCAATTTCCTTGGTTAAGATTAACGATCTATTTCGGCTCGGTTATAATTGCAGCTGTAATTATTATTTTGGTATTGAGCATCAAATACAAAGAAAAATTTTATTCAATCATTCTTTCTCTTACCGGAAAAATTTCTAAAGCATTTGCAGAAAAGGTCGCCTCAATATTTGAAAAACTTACATTCGGATTTGCCAGTCTTTCCGGATGGAGAAATTATTCCATCACTATTTTCTATAGCATATTAATTATGCTTGTGTATGGTTTAAACTCGTATGTCGGATTTATAATTTTTGATATGCACAATTCTGCAAACATTAATTTAGCCTCCGGCTGGGTGGTGATGAGCATAAGTTCGATCGGTGTAATGATCCCAACTCCCGGCGGGATCGGTTCATATCACACGATTACTAAATCAGTTTTAATTTCTCTATATGCATTTAGGCCTGATATGAGTATAGCTTATGCAACACTAACGCATGCAATTTCGTACCTTATTCATTCCATTTTCGCTCTGGTGTATTTTTTCTATTTCAGAAAAAAATATGCGGCATTAAAACAAACTTCTCTTTTTGATTTGGAGGAGAAAAATTAAATGAAGAAAATTTTTTTTATGGTATTGGTGTCAGTAATTAGTCTGCAAGCTCAATGGGAAGTTCGCGGCAGCATGGGGTTGAATATTGTAAGCATGCCCGACTTAAAAGATTATCTAAATACAAATTTTTTTATAGGGAACGATAGACTCAGCGACTTTACTCCTGCTGTAGAAACCGGAATCGAAGTCGGTTATCAATTAGAGGAACATTTTCAAGTTGCATGTGAATTGTCTTACGAATACAATTCTTTTTCCTATCCGGTCATCAACTCTTCGTTTGCGTACAATTTACTTCAACCCTCACTGCTTGGGTATTACACGGTTAACGGAAAAGGATATCAATTTAAATTCGGCGGCGGTATCGGACCAAGATTTATCTTTGCTTCCGAGCCTTCAATTTATACCACTGCTCTACTTAAATATACAAGCACAGGGTACGGACTTGTAGGGAAAATTGATGGGATTACTTCTCTTGGCGGGAATTATTTCGCATACATTGGTGTTGATTTACGATATAATAACAACGGAAATCTTTCTGACGCAAACGGGAAAGAAAAAATAAATAATGTAACAAATACGGTACTTTCACTTAACTCGGTTTCAGCGGGGTTAAAGGTCGGCGTTGCCGTAACATTTTAAGGAAATTTCATGTCAATATTTGAAGCGATCATTCTCGGTTTTATTCAGGGTTTTTCAGAATTTTTACCGATCAGCAGCACCGGGCATCTTACTATTTTCGGAAGGATGTTCCATCTTATCTCGGAAGAAAATCCACAGGCGTGGACTTCATTCATAGCGGTAATTCAACTTGGAACGCTCGTCGCTGTACTTGTTTATTTTTGGAAAGATATTTTACATATCGTTTCCGCTTTTCTGAAAGAAAATTTTGGAACAAGACAAAAGTTTTCCACGCAATCGTTAGATGCAAAAATGGGTTGGTTTATCGTTCTTGGAACGATTCCGATTGTTGCGCTTGGCTTGAGTTTCAAAAAAATCATCGAAGGAACGTTGACAAAGAATCTTGTTGTTATTGCTTGTAGTTTAATTGTCCTTGCCGTTATTCTTGCTTACGCTGAACGAAAAGCAAAATTCAATAAAGAGATGAAAGACATCACTATTTTTGATTCAATTGTAGTCGGGATAGCGCAGGCGATGGCGTTAATTCCTGGTTCATCCCGCTCCGGCACAACGATAACCGGCGGTTTGTTTATGGGCTTAACGCGTGAATCTGCTGCAAGATTTTCTTTTCTGCTCAGCATTCCTTCCGTCTTTGCAAGCGGACTGCTGGAGCTTTACGAACAAATAAAATTTATTGATCATTCCGGAATGGTTAATCTCATCGTCGCAACAATTGTCTCGGGAATAAGCGGGTACGTCGCAATAGATTTCCTTTTGAAATATTTACGCAAAAACACGACTTTTGTTTTTATCTATTACCGGATTGCACTTGGCGGTTTAATTTTAATTCTCATTTCGTTAAACATTCTAAAACCCTAGCGCAGCAAACTGCAAGGAAAAAGTTGAAAGTATAAAGTTAAAAGTAAAAAAGATAAAAAATATTTTGACACGGAGAACAAAAAGTTAAACGAAATTACTATAACGCGGCAAACCGCATGGTTGATTTTTAATAGAGGATGGGAAAATATTTTCAATACAAAGAGCTTTCTTAACAAAACCAGAAGAGGAATCTATGAAGTCTTTAATTTTACTCGCTATTTTGGCTTTAACTTTGGGCTGTAAAAGTGCATCAACAAAACAACAAAAAGGTGATATCGTGACACAATATATGAACGGAAAAGATTCGGTAACGGTTGCCGTAATCAAAACAACTATGGGAACAATTGAAATTTTACTTTTCGATGAACTTGTTCCGAAAACTGTAGAAAATTTTGTAGGACTTGCTGAAAAAGGGTACTACAACGGAATTATTTTTCACAGAGTGATTGAGAATTTTATGATCCAGGGCGGCGATCCAACCGGAACCGGACGAGGCGGTGAAAGTTTTTGGGGTAAAGCTTTTGCAGATGAATTTAATATGGATTTGAAACATGAAACTCCGGGTGTTTTATCAATGGCAAACGCCGGACCAAACACGAACGGAAGCCAGTTTTTTATTACGCTTTTTCCGACACCATGGTTGGATGGCAAACACAGCATCTTTGGTCATGTTTTAAAAGGAATGGAAGTGGTTGAAGCGATCGGCAAAGTTGCAACTTCACAGCCATTCAATAAACCGCTTAACGATGTTGTTATGGAAACCGTAACAATTGAAAAACGAGCGAACAAAAAATCGAATGGAAAATAGTTTCAAAAAAGATAATTGATCAATGGCTAAACAATCTTTTCAAGATATTTCTGAAATTCAGAAGCATTGTAAGTTGAAGAAATTTTTCCCCGTTTATTTTTTAGCGGGGGAGGATTCGTTTAGCCTTAACGAAGCTGCCGAAGCTCTTGAGAAAGCGATCACTCCTCTTCTTGCAAGTGAATTTGACAAACAGATTTATTATGGAAGTTCGACTTCTATAAATGAAGTTGTTGATTTCGCTCAGTCATTTCCTTTTGGCGATGGAAAGAAATTCATTCTTGTAAAAGAGTTTGAAAAAATGAAAGAAGAGAAGCAGTCGTCTCTGCTTGAACGCTACGCGAAAGATCCGCCCGAATTTTCCGTGCTCGTTTTACTTTATAACGCTTCCCTTAAAAGTTCTGAAAAAGGTTTCCTAAAAGTTTTTGCAGAACATAATTTCATTTTTGAAGCTAAAGTTCTGAAAGAAGTTGCGCTTGTAAATTGGATCATGCAATATACTGATCTGCATAAAAAGCAGATCGCCAAAGTTGATGCGGAGTTTCTTCTAAGTCTTGTTGGAGAAAACCGCGGAATGCTTGAGATGCAGCTGGAGAAAATAATTTCATCGCTCGGTGAGAATAACGAAATTTCGTTTAAACAGATTGAAGCGAATGTTGTCTCGACAAAAGAATACACGATCTTTAATTTGCAGGATGCGATAGGTGCGCAGAAGAAAACCGAAGCGGTGAAGATAGCGTTTCAATTATTAGAGAAAGAGGGGATCATTCTTTTGCTTGCAATGCTGAATAAATACTTCACGTCCCTGATGCAAATTCCCGAGATGCTTGAACAGAAACTCCCCGAACAAATGATAGCGCGGGTTGTTGGTACACATCCTTACTACTTGAAGAACTTTATCGCGGCGAGAAAATATTTTAGCGATGCTAAACTGTTGGAGATAAGCAGAGTGTTGTTTGAAAGTGATGTTGCGGTAAAATCAACACCCACAGATCATAAGACAATTCTATTACTTTTACTTCAAACAATTTTTAGCGAATAAGAAGATAGACAACAACCGTTGCAACCGCGCCGGCTGCATTCCAGATTTTACTTTTTGAGTTAAACATTCCGACCGATACCACCAGCCAGATAAATGCAAAAATTAGATCAGGCAAAGAAAACATTTCCAACATTTGCGGCGGAGCTTGATTAACCGCCCCGAGTTCAAATAACCGTTTCACCGGAACTAAAAACAGTCCGTACAAACTAAAAGAGATAAGCGTAAAAATTGCGAACGTTTTCGATTTTGACTGCGGTTCAAAATAAGTTAGTCCGATGCGGATACTGAGCAGCAATCCAAAAAACAATGTAATAATGAGAGTGGAGCTGATTGATACCGGCACAAAACCTAAAAATCTGGTGTGCAGCGTTTGTCCCGTTGGAATTTGAATGATCGAACTTTTACTCTTAACAAAAACCCGATACGAAATTACTGTCTCCGGTTTTTGAAGCGGAATGTTACAAGAAAGAAATCCTTTTTCTTTTTTTAATTGCAGCGTATCATGTTTAAAAGAATTGCTTTTATGCCAAACAACAAATCCGTTTAAAGAATTAACATCTGTTCTAAGAGAAATTTTTAAGTCTTCTTTACCGCGGAAAAGCTTATCGAAAGTATATGTTATCTTTTCTCCGTTTACCGCAGTTGTGCCGGAAACGGGGAAGTCGGGAGAAGTTACGCTTTTAAAATAACTGAGCAGAACGGCAAGCAATATCGCCGACAGCCAGAGGATCAATTTTTGTTTCTTTTCCATTTTATCTTCTTTTTTCAGCGGTAAAAATACAAAATTAGAGTGCAATCCCGCATTTACGGCGGGCGGGTATAAATGGTTTGTGCTTCTCGAAAAATCGCGTTTAAGCGGGATAGTTCACCGCATCCTCGTTTACCTTGATGCTTTTGTGCTGCTATATTCTTCAGGATACTGCTAATGACGAAAGAAGAAAAAACAAAATTATTTTAGAAATCGCTTGGATAAATCGTTTTTTTTTTTACATTTTCGGTGTAGAAAAAATTACTTTTTCTTTTGTTGTTCATTTGTATGCTGTAATATATTAAGTTTTTACGTTTTAGTAATTGGATGCCTTAATTAATACCATATCTTCCTTAGGAGGGATATGAAATACTTTTTTAGAACTGTTCAAAATAATTTTTCTTTTATAATTTTCTCGTTTTTAGCTTACTGCTTTTTACACAGCACGTTGTGGGTTTTACAACTAAATACTACGCTTTACGTGGTTTTGTTTAGCTCAACTTTCTACTTTTCACTTATTACTTTTCCCCCTCATTTATCACCAGCAATTACCGAAAAACTATCATGAAAGAATTATTACTAATCATCTGTTTTATCTAACAAGCAAATAGTTATCCACAATATTCTTTAAATGAACCAGCACCGTTACAACCGGGCAATTATTGGCTGTATTCGGATTATTCTGGAAAAAAATTTTCGTATCGTGTATTAGATAGTAATGTTGTTATCGATTCCAATTTATACTATTTAGTTGAAGGGACATCCCCAAACGGACCTCAATTAGAAAGATATTATCGATATAATAGATTAGACACTAATAATTTTTATATACGATATGATAATCCTGGATTTGAAAACCTTGAAGTAAAATATTATAAAAAAGAAGCGAAGTTAAATGAAACGTGGACAAATACTTTTTCCGGCTTTATCCATACAGTTTATTATAAATTAGTTGATACAGGTACAACCACATGGAATGGAATTATTACAAAAGTAAAAATGCTAGAAATAACCGATAGCGCATTGGTCGATCAATTTCAAACGTGGTCGGATGATTTTGGACTTTTACAAGTGATGGACTTTGAGGGTGGGTCAAATTTTCTTAGAGCATGTGTAATTAACGGAAAAGTTTACGGGGATACGACTTTTACAGATGTGAAAGAGATAACTGGAGATATCCCCGGAAAATTTTCTTTATCCCAAAACTTCCCTAATCCTTTTAACCCGGTTACTACAATAAATTTTGGATTGATTGAAACTGATTTTGTTACGATTAAAGTTTATGATCTTCTTGGAAACGAAGTAATAATTTTGATAAATAATGAGGAAAGAAAACCGGGAAGTTATTCGGTAGATTTTAATGGAAATAGTTTGAGCAGTGGAATTTATATTTATATCTTCAAGACTTCTAAATATACGGACGTAAAAAAGATGACCTTACTTAAATAAAATTTGGGATGGTGCGGCAACACCATCCCTTGTAATGCAAATAAATGACTTTTTGTTTAACGACAATGCATAGGTGATGCTACAACATTAAACTGCAGAGTCTTTTTCTATTTGCATCTGCAAGATAACTAATTGCCGTTAAAATAATCATGATAGAGGTAAATTATGAAAACCTTTTCAAAGTTCTTTCTATTGTTCGTTTTGTTTTCTCTTTATTCATTCGCACAGGACCTTTCTGTTCCATGCGAAATGTCCGCAAACATGCCTGAGGGACAAACCTATGCTGCTACCGGTGGGAGATATAAACCATCATCAAATGCTCCAGGGCAATATTTTAGGATACTTATTGTATTTGCAGAATTTGAAAGCGACAATTCAACCATTGCTAACTGGACAAAAGGAAGTTTGCCAACATGGGCTAACGACCTAATTGATCAAGTCCCATCCTCCAGTTATCGCAGTAGCACTATTTCAGATTACTTCAAAAAAATGTCTAACGGAGATTTTGATGTAATTGGAGATATCTACCCTTCCATAATTACTGTTCCCACAAATCAAAATTATGGTTTAGCTAACCAGTATGTTTTAGGTGTTGTAAATAATAATATAGCGGATTTTAAACGTTACGATAATTGGGAATTTCAAAACGGAAGTTTTGTGTTTTCTGCTGATAATGGCGACGGATATCTTGATTTGGTTCATATAATTTATCGATGGGCTGATGGTTGGTCCCTTCTTGCTGGTGGTATCGCAACTCTTAATTTTTCTAATGATATTATAACACATGATGGAGTAAGGATAAGAGGCGGATACCCAGATATTTATAGCTCAGGTATTACAACTAATAATAAAGGAGCTTATACGGATAATTTCGCATTTATCCAGCACTTTGCGCACGAGTTTGGTCATTATCTATTTGGGTGGGGACATACGACGGAAGGGGGATTAATGCAGGGCGCTCCTTACGGCTATGAAGGAATAACGCATGCTATGAATGCATGGGAAAGAGAGAGACTCGGATATATTCCTTTTATGGATTATTATAACGGACAATCTAAAACATTACGAGATTATGTGGAGACGGGAGACGCTCTAAAAATTCAAATTGCGTCCGGTGAAGAACTTATTATTGAGAATCACCAAAGACACATTTCCTATGATCAAATAATTAGAGGTGGTGCACTGGAAGGTGGTTGGAATCCAACTTCACAATTAGGGAAAGGTATCTATGTTTATTATATAAAATATGCAGACAATTACCCTTGTGAGGAGTTTATGTTAACAGCCGATGGAAGCTGGGACTGGCAATATGCCGGAAATATCAATATGCCAGACGGGTGGCCGACCACATTACCTTTAATTGATAGAGGAAACACTTATAGATACTTACCAAATTACACAGCAAATCAAGTTGGTAAAGGAGATCGGAATCCATGGTTAAAAGTAAATGGTTTATCAAGTTACGAGAATTCTCGCTGGCACAGCAGAAATCAACTTACAGGGCAATGGGTGTTAACAAGAAATATTATGGGAGATGAGCAAGATGCTTTTAATATCGGCTATAATGAACTAATTACTCCCTGGAGTAATCCCAGCACCACAAAATATGTTAATGGATCTGAAGCACTTACTAATTTGGCAATAAAATTAATATCGCAAGACCCGTCAACTGGAAATATTACGGTTCAAATATTTAACCAATATTCCAGCATTCTCGCACTTCCTCCTTCTAAACCGCAAAATTTAAAATCAACTTTAAATTCAACTAATCAATCTATATTAAACTGGGCAGGGAATTTGGAACCTAGTCTAAACGGTTATAAAATTTATAAAGCAATAACAACCGGGAATGAACCTTCCAATTATACTTATGTAACAACGCTTCCTTCAAGCCAAACTACATGGACAGATCCTGTTGTTAACAATCAATCCGGTTTTTCTAAAATATTTTATAAAATAGCAGCCGTAGATAATTCAAGTCAGGAATCTGTTAAATCTGAATATAGTTTTATCGATTGTTTAAATGGTCAGGTAACCAACAATATCACGCTGACATATACTACTGCGGTAAATTCTAATACAACGATTGTTTCAGGGGTTATTTTAACCATCCAAAATGGAGCTAATTTATCTTTTACAAACGGTGCTTCTCTCACGGTTAACGGTACCCTCACCGCAGTTGGTACAAGCGCAAACCACATTACCTTTGATAGAAGCGGAACTAGCGGTACTTGGGGTGGAATAGTTTTTAATTCCGGCTCAAGCGGCAGCATTGAATACTGCAATATTTCACATGCAACAACCGGTATTAACAGTAGTTATACACTCCCGATGATAAGGCATAATACCATTACTAATAATATTTATGGTATTTACGTTTCGAATATCGGAACAGTTTCCAATGAAATTTCTTATAACACCATCCAAGCCAATACCTCCAGAGGAATTTGTCTATACACTGCGTCTCCAAAAATTTATAGCAATGTAATTAGCGGCAATGCTTATTATGGTATAAGCACTTATCAATCAAGCCCGTATCTCTACGGCAATACCATCACCGGCCATTCGTTAGGCGGTCTAAATTTTTCTTACTATAGTTCCGCAAAGCTTGTTCCATGGAATGCGTATGGTTATTATTGGGGAAGAGGGAATAATAAGATAAAAAACAACACCGGTAATGGTATCTCAGCTTCTTACATGAGTAATTTATATCTGGGTAGTTCTCCTTACGGCGGCTACAATAGTATTTGCAATAATACGGGGACCGAACTGAGCGCTTATTATAATTGTGCGGTAACGGCGCAATTAAATTGGTGGGGAGCATATCCTCCGAACAGTTCTGAATTTTATCCTTATCAATCAACTATTGATTATACGAATGCGCTTCCAACAGACCCGAATCCTGATCCTGAACAAGGTATGGTCAGAGGATCAAACGGCATTTCTAATTCATCCACGATAAATTCAGCAAAGTCAGATTTAGATAAAGCGTACGGTTTACAATTAGAAGGTAAATTTGACGAAGCAATAGCTGTGTACGATAGCTATATAAATGCAAATTCTACCGATTCAAAATCCGCATTAGCATTGGTAAGAATAGATGAGTGTTACAAATTATCCGGCAAACAAGGCGCAGCTGCTTATCTTGATAATACGATAAAAACCAAAGCAAATAAGAACAATGAATTGGATGCAGTGAGCCTTGAATTAAAGAATCAATATTTGATACAAGAAAAAAAATATGAAGAAGCGGTAACTAATTTTAATGAACTTGCTAAAAAATTTAAAGCTAATAAAGATGTTGAGAAACATTCACTGTTCAATGCAGGTTATGTATATCTTACATATTTGAATGACTACAAAAACGCAACAGACAAATTTGCCGAACTAGCCGCAAAATATCCGGATGATGAATTAGTATCTGAGAGTGCGTATTTATTAGGTAATCTTGATGCAAATAATCAGCAAAAATTAGCATCACCTAATACATCTCAAAGCGATTTACCGGTACCTACAGACTATGCTCTCGATCAAAACTATCCCAATCCCTTTAACCCGGCAACAACTATTTCTTACCAGTTGCCAAAGAGCGGTAGTGTAACATTAAAAATATTTGATATGCTTGGTAAAGAAGTAATGACTCTTGTAAACGAACAAAAAGAAATGGGCAGATACACCGTTCAATTCGATGCCTCATCACTTGCAAGCGGTATGTACGTTTATCAGCTACGCGTAAACGATTATACTTCAACTAAAAAAATGTTATTGCTCAAATAGTATCAAATGACCACAGGAGGTCATAAGTAATTAAAAGAGAACAAGTTAAGTAAGAAAAAGAGAAAAAATCATTAATAAGGGAAACGAAAAAACAAATCGTTTCCCTTAAAATAATAA
>Ga0100378_1002494_pt1 | contig 18282 bp, 20 predicted proteins | sample CryGeymeta201502_FD_81535 | JGI IMG/M metagenome (GOLD analysis project Ga0100378, IMG submission 81535) | Groundwater microbial communities from Crystal Geyser aquifers in Utah, USA - Crystal Geyser metaG 2015-02 | ecosystem: Environmental > Aquatic > Deep subsurface > Groundwater | place: USA...
CAGTATTATTTTTCACTTTCTTATTTTTATTGTCTTCTTGTTTGCTTCTTTAGCTGACTCGAAACAAGGAGTGTCTAGGCTTTCAAAGCGTAGAATGGTATCTTGATTGTTCGTGTCGATTGTCAGAGGTTTTTTCTTGAGTTTCAACTTACTCTCTATCTTTGAATCTCTCAGAAAACAGCTCACAGATGGGCTGTCTCTGTTGAAACTATTGTCCAGACTGGCACTTTGACAGGATTAGAAGGTATTTTTTTTGTTGTTTTTTACGACAGTCTTATCAACAAAGGAAGTATTAGTACTTTTGAATTTATCAGAGCAACCTTCCATTTATTTGATTTTGCTTATCAGTTGTTTTTTGGATCTGTTGGATTATTTTTCCCTCCTTTTGGAGACGTCAATTTGTCCCTTCCAATATTTTTTATGATCTGCCAGATCTTTAGAGATTGAGATTGTTTTTGATTTTTATCGTTCAAGCTCTTTTTTCTTTGTTTGTTCAAGTTCACTATATTTTTTATTCATCAATGCTAGCTCTCCTTCTAATTTTTTTTTTGATCTTGTCTACTATCTTAAAGACTATTTAACTTGATCGATTTCGCTTGATAATCGTTTTACTTCGAGCATCAATCGACTATTTTCCGCTTTTTAGGATTGCAACTCTTGCTGGTGTTGTTTTCCTTTACTGGCTTTTCTACTCTATTCATGCTGCCATCTATTGACCATCTTTTCAAGTTAGTCTTCTAACAATTAATTTTCTTCTAGAACAAGCTCACATTTCTTTCCTTGGCTTACAATAACTCTTTCCTTTTTCACAAGCTCATCATCATATTTTTAAGTAAGCTCCTCTATCTTTTGCATGTATTTCTCAATAATTTATCGTTATCTTGCTTTGAACTATCTCTACAGTTGTTCTATCTCGGTTTGATGCCCCCTCTCAGACTATGACATTCGTTATGACAGTCCAAAAACTTGATTCATTAGTTATACATTTTCGATTTTGAAATCCTCCAGTTGCCCATTGACAATGTGAATTTATCTCCTAAGGCCCATATTTTTTTCATCTTCTTGCATCAACCCTTGAGTTAGTTCTCTCACTTCAGCCTTTAACTTTTTGATCTACTTATGACTTAAATGTACCTATTTTTTGAGAGACTATTGTTGTTGGTCAGCCATTTCCCGAATAACATTGATTTATTCTTGATGCAATCTACTCAAATATTATTTCTGCTCCTAACTTCTCTGCTGGTTTATTATATTGTTTAGTTGCTACATTTTGTTGAGCTTTTCTTTTATATCTTTGTTTTCTTGTTCCAAAATGACAAGTGATGTTTGTAGATAATCCATTCAAATAATAACGACATATTTAGCATATTAATAGCATATCTAAAATTTATGGAGGAAATCAGAATTTCTGTCCGAAATCGCCGAAACTTATGGTTCGATTGAGTGATCCTCCAAAACAAGGACTCGGTAGGTCTTCCTACTTCTAATGCTAGTGCTCCTCGGGATGCTCGCAAATGTTAAGGTTCTTCAAGGTATGCACCAAACTACGTTTAAAAGATCCTTACTGGTTTCGATAATTGGCAGGAGCCTTGTCTTCAGAATCGCTCTTGACCCGCTTTGCGCCAAAGGCACCAATGGCTACTTGTTTGAATTTCACCCTCAAAGGAGTCATCTCTACACCCAAATCAAGACTCTTCTTGCGCTGAAGTCTAATGGGAGTATCAAGAACATTTCTGGCCTGTTCTTCATTGGAGATGATCTAATCGACTTGCTCTAAGAAAACATGGTTGTAATAATCAAGAAGATCGACTTGTTTTCCGTTTTGGTCATAGAAAATACTCTTACTGATGTTGAGACTATAGAGCATTTTGTTATAGTGGTTGAATATTTCCTACAATGAAAAATTTCGTGCTCTGTTGATACTCAAGATAGCACCAATAGCACACACAATGATTTGATCAATTTTGTTATCTTTCAGCAAAGTCTGACGTTGTTCAAGAATGAAACGAACCAAGTTAACAATTTTAGTGATATGCTTGTCATCTACTCTCATTGATGCGCATAACTATTGCGTTCTCTCATCGGCATGCAATCTTAACCTTTTGAGAATTGCTTGACCACGATATTTCTTTGAACTGTTGATAAGGATATCATATCCTTATTCGTTTTACCAGATTTACTGAATCAATATTTTTTTCTCAAGATCATAGAGAAATCCTTAGATATTTTTAGGCATTTCAACATTCAGGCCAAACCAGTTGATGGGAATCAATCCTTCAATGATGCTAATTTCAAAAATCTGGCAATACTGCCTGTATGAACTTTGAAGGGACTGATAAGCAAAGTTGAACAAATTAGCTGACAGGCATAAAATCGAGTCAAATGTATTTTTATTCCTAAAAACACTTTTCCTCTCTTCTTAGCTGTGATGATCATAGATCTTTCTGATGAAATAGACAAAGAAAGTGTAGATAGAGTGCTGCCTTTTATTGAAATCCATACAAGATGGAGAAAATTCGTTGATGGACTGTAAAATTTTATCCAAGGCTTAGCACTCATATTCGTCATAGTTGGAGTTGGTGCCTGCTTCATAAATTTATCTGATTTAGTCACTTCCTTTTTCATACATTTTTGAAGTGATCTTATTGACCCAAGCCAAATTTTGGTGTCTTGCTGTTACAGGAGAAGGTAAATGTGGTTGATGACTAGCTAAAGGACTCAATGGTTGCATCCTTAGTACCATTCCTGAAGCTCGAGGAGCAGGTAACATCACTTCAGGGACCATAGATGGGCTTTGAGAAGGAAGCTCAGATTCAATGGGAGCGTTATCTTAATTATCATCTGAGTCCGAATCAAGGAAATTCATCTTCTTACTGATAGAAGCTTCTTTTGCACCATGCTCGCGGACCATGGATTGAGGTGTCAGAGTCTATATAAAATAAAATATTACCTTTTCTAACTAAAGAAATGAACTTTCATCAACACTGTGCTACTTTCGTGTCTACTTAAACTTATCATAGTGGTTGGAGATATCGTCAAGAAATCTTTGCATGACGTTTTCGTTGGTTGCAAGAACCTGAAGATTTATTTCACTTTGGTCACGGTGCCTCCATTAATGGATTGCTTGTAATTGGGAGAACATTTGAGTACGATACTTTTCATATTCTTATTCTGAGGGAATCTGACATTCCTTAAAAACCAGCTTGAAATTATTGAAAATTTCAGACTCTGGAAGTTGAGTGACAACCTCACCGAATATGAACTTGAAAAGAGAATAGAGGATAGTTGTAGCCTCGATGGTGTTACCCTCTACACTATTGGTATTCTTAACAAACAAAAACACGATCCAGAAGAGGGCCATCAGATTAAATTGAGTCTGTCTTTCCATAATGCAGTTGCGGCCGGCTAAGCCCTCGAAAAGTGCCCGGTATTTTTTATACACGCGATATGCTAGCTTCACGTCGCCTATTTTGGCCCCCAACCACCTCGGAGCATCCCGCCATTTATTACATTGGCGGACCACCACTTAAAGCAGCGACTCTTTAGATAGACCCACAGAGTGCCTGAGCACCATTTAAAGGGGAATTCCATAACTAGATTGTCGAGTCGAGTCGACGGCCTTGAGCTGGGCAACCTAACCCACTATCCCTAGAGCAGCAAAAACCTAGTAGTTCATGTTTTCAGAGGTCACTCCGATTTCTTCATTGAGAAAATGAACGATTTGTTTGATGAGATCAGGCGGGAGGGCCAAATTAGCCCGAGCGAGAATATTCCTTACGCTATCTAAGTCCATCAAATAAATTTGAATATGAAGCTGCCAAGGCAGACTTATACTTAATACATCTTGTCCCTGGATCACCCATTTACTTCTTAAATATTTAATATTGGCCCTAGATAAGACGTTGAAAACCTTGACCCTCCCATAATTTTTACCCTATTTATTTTTCAATCAAAAAATGCGACCTAAATGCTCGGTCGGTTTCAGTTGCCATTCAACTCAAGATCGAATTGTAAGCAGAAAGAATTATAAAAGGATTAAGGTGGATCCAAGAAAGAATATTTGAAACTTGGCTCAAAAAAAGGGAATTATGATAAAACTTAGTAGTATAATTTATGCCAACAGCCACATTCACTGTTGCAACGACTAGTCACCCTACGACCCACCATCGAGCTCAAAGACAATTTAATCGCTCCCAGCATGCTCTTGACTCCTTCGATGACCTTGTCAGCAGTTCATAACATTCTAGCATCAAAATGCCATCATCACATCGGAATCATCCATCCATGTTAAATTTCTACAAGGAAAAATAGAAAGAAAATCATCAACAAAAAAGCAACCAACAAGCCAGATACTAAAAACTACAATAACTAGAATCCATGAAACGTTCACAATTAGATCAACTCAATCTAAAAGTCAGAAACCTCATTGATAAAATCACTTTCGATTAAAGTCCAAGATAATCCAATGTTAAATAGCACTCTACCCGTTAACACATCAAAACTGATCACCTCAGTCATGGTGACTCCATTAACTTGTCATATTGTCAACTTCAATCAAGGATCATCCTTTCTGATGTTTTGTCAGATTCTCAAGAAATGAGTGATTCTACGCTTATTAAACCTGTCGCCCTTGCTCATAATCTTACTGGAATAAAAAACAAGCAAGAGGATCAACTGACTAAGATCCGTCACAAATACAAAATATCCAAACAAAAAGACAGCAGCCGGGCAAAGACAGAGTCCAATATCGAGACAAACCGCAAACAAAGTCGTCTGACAACAAATTACGAAGAAATGAAAGAAAATATCGAATCAATGTCAAAATATCTTGCTGCCAAAAGAGATATCAATGAAGATGTCAACCCTCATCATAAAAAGCTCGACAACTACAATTAGAAACGTATAAACTTGCTAAAATAACGCAGATAAAAAGCACCACCTCTCCTATAAAATACCAGCCACTTCAATAATTGTGACAGTAGAGAGGTGAAAAATTCCTAAGAATAAGTATAAAAAATCAACAGTCTCTTCGAATCAGATCTATTTGACAATCTCGCCTTCCCTGATAGCGGACTTCCTACTGCTGACTTCAGGAATCGATACGACAACAATGAACTTAATAAATTCCTGAAAAATGTCATAGCTCAAGTCAAACTTGACTGTTAATTTCGACAGGCTAAAAAATGGTTCAAAAAAGTAGCTAGTCATTCTAAATGGAAACATCTCGCTTCCATCCTCAAAGAAAATTCGGTTTACTTCGATAATAACTCTATTCATTAAATATTTAATCTGCAAGAAGAATAGGATTGTCCTTTCTATAGCCCACGCTAGACTGATTATACAATCGAGGAAATAGTTCATTCTTTTCTGAAAAGTTAGGAGCATTGGTTTTCATCTATTGCCAAACAATACTCCTCTGTCGGTTTGGAATATGATGGGTTCGAGGAGCACAAACTTGACCTCACTGGGAAGGGATATATCAGCATTTCTGACCTCATCAGATTTATTAACACTGAAATGGATGTCCAGTATAGAAGCAGAGACCTTCATCTCATCTACCAGAGACTCAAAAGCAGAGAACAATTGTATTTCAATGACATCATGGACATCGTATGCCAATGATTTATATTTTTTGTAGAGTGCCAATATATCTTTAACTATCCAACATACATGATCATTCCTTGACCTTCTTGCGAGGTCCCTCGTCTTCTTCGTCATCATCAACTTCTTATTCGTCATCTTCGTCGATTTCCTCATCCAGTTCGTCAGCCTCATCAGTGATTCCCAAGAAGAATTGAAGACTGTAGGGAACCATTTCGTTGATCATTTCGCCAACGAGAGGGAAAGTAATTGCAAGTTCTTCTGCGCCCTATCCACCATCAAGGATGGCACTCAACACTCCACCTTCAGGCTTTTTCTTGAGCCATGTGACCTTATCTCCTTCAACTTTGACAGGTTGCCCGTCTTGCATTGGATATCTTCGACTGAAGGTTCCTTCTTTCAGCCAAGGATTGACACCAAGTTCGAAAATAATTTCCATTTTTTTAGCAGTGACATCTGTTGAAATATCTACAATGGCCTTGGCAATTTCCTTATCCTCAACAGTCAGATCTTCCTTGAAATAATTTTCCAAGACAACAAGCCAGTAATCCTTGATTGTTTTGTTGTTCTTAGCGAGCCAATCGACCTGCTTGACCTCATCTCCCGAGAAATACTTCTCCTTTTATTTGAGATCTTCGAGAGGAATAGCTGAACCTTTGATGATTGCACTTGCCTGAGTCAGATATGAGTTACCTTTTTTTCAACTTCCTTGAATTTCTCAATGAAAGCAGCATGTACTTTCTGAGTCTCCACCATCTCTTCTTCATCAATTTTTTTCATCTGATCAAACACATGCTTCAAAGCAACTGCAACAGTTCTCTAAGCGAGTGGAAGATTCATGATACATTATTTTTACTCGTTAGCCATGCAAGTTGATATCGCTAATATTAATATAATATCAATTGGCGCCATATAGTCCCTATTCATATACTTCTGTTTGGAAAGCACTAAGATCTATGTTATTGCTGTAATTGTCAGAAAGAGAAATATAAATTTAATGAAGAACAATAGTCACTCTCTGTCGAAATAGTCCATAAAACAAAAGAAGGCTAAGAGTGGAAATAGTTAATTCATTCGAGCTAAGTTAGAAGAAGAGTATCAACCTACCATTCGACCTCGCAGATAGATCTTCTCACTTAGTCACATATCTTCAACTGAAAAATACTAAACCAAAATCAAGTAAGAGAACGAAATGTGCAATAAAGCTCTCAATCAGCTAAGATTAGGATACTCGATCAAGATAGACTGGAATACCAAGACTAATTTTCGAACAACTAAGGCCATCTTCTTTCCAAAAGTTAAAACCGAACCACAATAATCAATGTCTACTCCCCTCAAGAGCATTCTCAACACCAAAAGATCAAAAAGATCCCACACCATGGAATCAATCAATGAGAAGCAATAAAAATTATCAAAATTGTTATTTAAGAGACATAAGAAAAATCATCTGATCACTAAAAGTTAACATAAATAGGAATGTCGGCTGTTTGGTGAAGAAATTACCAGACAAAACACCATGAGAACTGTAGTCATTCCTGATTGTCTAAGGGATAAAAATGAGCTGAAGAAACAGAAAAGTCCAACAAATAGGTTGAGCATGGTCGAAGTCCAATAAGATATCCTCAACAATTCGACCCTGAAAATCCTCAAATAAGAACTAAAGGCTAAATTCACAGAGCTAAGACGATCCTTCGCCCATAAGAAAAAATACAGACGTCACAACTTCACTAATCTATCTGAAGAAGAGCTCAACGATCTAATCTCACCCTGATGCTCTATGTTCTATCACTAAACCGCATATGATTTATGCAGCTGCTTTTTGAGGATAGGGGGTTTTGATAGAGAATGTTATTAAATTTTAAAAACGATGTAAGAACAAGAGAAAATCAGGTATGAACTGGCCCAACTACAGACAGAATGTGTCAAATAATACCTGGAGACTAAATTATAGGCCATCACCACTAAGGAAGTCCTCAATGATATCCTTCAAGGGTTCATGCAAGTCAATAACGTCTAATTCATCCAGAACGTTACTGAAAATATCATTGAGGTCAAAAATGACAATAAACTGTTGAGGAAATAACTGGAATTCTTGAGAATAACCCACAGTCATTAATTCGAAGCCCTCAAAGAAAAGATCATAGAAGAGTACCGACAGGCTAATGGATAAATGTATCAGAAACAAACTCAAGAACTGACTCGAAAAGTCAATGCTCAGCTCATTGAAATTAGTGATCTTCAGGAGAAAAATAAATGCTTGGAAGCTGAGAATAAAGAGTTAATTGTCAAATACCACTAGTTAGTAGAAACTAACAAATCATTGGCTGAGGAAGAAAAATAAATGAGGAACAAATACAGCTCAGTCAAGATCTAAAGTGAAAATTTAAGACAATAAATCTCCAAGATGGAAGAAAACAGCTCAAAGTTTAAAGCTTAATGTTAAGAGTTGCTAAAATACAATAATCAGCAAAGAGAAAAGGATTCCTTGAAATTGAATGAATCTTTCAATGCTGAGAAAAAAATCCTCCAATAGAACATAAGTTACCTAGAGAAGAAAATTGAATAGATCAATAAACAGCTTAGCTAGGAATCACAGGCCAAACAAGTTGAAATTAGCAATCTTGTCGATCAACTTAGTTCATTCGCAACTGAGAAAGATAACGTGTATATATAATTCGAACACTTCAAAACCCAGACCTTTCAGGAGCACCAAAACTATGCCTGCACAATAGACAACCTTGAACAACTTAAAGCGAAACTCAATAATGATTTGGAATCTCTATAGTTATCTCAGAAATACCTTCAGGAGGAAAACTAATACCTACGTGAATAAATAATCACATTCAGAAACAGATACTCTGCATTAGAAGATGAACAAAGAAAAATTGATCATTAATTTGAACTATTCAGATAAAATACCAACAAAGAGATAGAACTTGTTAATATTGCAAAGCTAAACATTCAACAGCAGTGCAAAGCATAGCTGAATACAATTGTAGAGAAACACTCATAAGAAATGAATTTGCTTCGTTTTGAAATATAGTCACTAAGTGTGAGTAAACAACAAGTTATAGAACATACTGAACAACAGTAAAATGAGCTTGAAGGCCTAAAAAATCAAATCAAATAGCTCAAATAAGAAAATCAATGTATGAGCACTCAACTCAGCTATCACTTCAATCAAAATTAAGTCCACGAAAAATAACTCAAAGCTTGTGAAGATGAAATATTAAAAATAAATCAATAGTGCAGAGCTCAGATCTAAACCTTCAAACAGACCTACGAGTTAACCTGGAATGAACTAAATGAAGAGCTTCATTAACAAAAATATCAAAATAAAATTCAAAGAGAGATCAATTCCAAATTAACTGAAGATCTGGCTGTTGAAAAGGATAAATAATCTATGTATCAATTGTATCTCCAAGAAAACGGACATCTCAAGAGACAGTTGAGCATACTAGCAACTAAAGGGAGACAATTATTTGATAAGTAAGAGCTCAAGATCGGTCAAGGAAAGCAGAAGTTTATCTACTACATCAAGAAGATCAACCTCGAGCTGACCAGTTTGAAAGAGGAGAATAAAAAACTAAAAGAGAAGGTTTTCAAATAAGTGAAAGAATATCAGTAGTATTTCCAACAACATTTGACAATGCTGATCAGCAAAATCAAAGAATAATCGATTAGATGCTCGTATTGTTAACACAAAAACTCACTAAAGACAGTTTAATCCAAGAAGATCCCTGATCTATGCTTCTAAAAGACCATTCCAAAAGGCCACAACAATCAATCTTTCAGTTCCCTCAAAAAATCTCTTCGCAATATCCAACAACGTTATCAATCAATCAACCAGTAAAACAAGTACTACTCCGAGCACATTGAAACCATCATCAAACATGTCTGATATTACCTCTTTTGTTTATGATCTACTTCTGTATAATTACATGATTTCTATTGAAACAAACCAACTTCTTTCTAAACTCAACCAACTAAAAACTGTCGACGTAAGATCTGTGTCATATAGCAACAACAGAACAAAAAAATAAGAAACATTTCACAGAATATCATTGAGTATGAGAGCAAGATTAAAAAATGGTTGGTCAGGTTTGATTTTCAATTGGGTGATCTCGACCGGTAAATCCAAGCTATGAGAGAAAGTCAAAAAAGATAAGGTACCTATCATTTGAAATAGAGTAGGAAACCATCAAATAAATTGATAACTATTAGTACACTCTACGCAATTTGCTTACCAGCTATGAAAAATAAGCAAATAAAGCTAACGAAAAACTCAGCTCAATGGTGACCTCAATCAAGCAGGAAATGAAAAATTCACTCAAACAGAAACACAAGGAGGAGGTAATTTTGTTGCTAGCTAGGTTGAGGCTATGACTAAATACAAAAATATGAGCTCTAAACTGGACAAAATGATTGAGCTAGTCCGCTCTAAGCAGAAAAAATCAATCGATGACTATTAGAAAATCAAATAAGGCATCAGAATCAGATCTTCATACATTTCATAAGCCAACCAGCACTATCGTCAATAAGTCCTCAGCAAAACAGAAAGATTAATGACTCAATTATAAAACCTTGAACAAACTGTTGACAGTTAACTGCTCAATTTTATCAACAAATATGATAAAAAAGTGTTTGAAATCAATGGGGTTATCAACAACATGGTGCAGTATCATGTTTAGTCATGATTTTGATATTACTATACCTATCATTTATAATAATAGTAATGAAGAGAATTATTTCGATCTTCTTGCTTTTATTGGTGCTTATTCAGCTCGCCTATGCTGTGCAGACTGAGGTCTAAGAAAATTTGTGTAATGTAGTACCTACAACTTGTTCTGATACTCTTCAGAGAAAAGGTATATGTTGCAAGGCATCATCTGATCGAAGACTCATTTACTTCAAAAACTCTTGCCAGGCCTGTAGGCATGTACCAATTTATTTATCAAGGGGTGCGATAGCTTCTACTACAAGACCGTCTATAACGCCGACTGTAACGACCACGAGCTCCAAGGTTTATGATTGTATAGAATTCATGATGAAATATCAATAGTCAGCCTTATTCCATGTTGTATAGTGTATGTAAGATTGATAGGGTGAATATCATATAAATTGGACCATCTTTGAACGAAATATTGGTTTTGCCTGGCAAAAACTGCATCATATTTCTTCCTTTTGTCTTGAGCCGGTCACAAAAGTCGTTAGGGTCGTGTTTTTTTGGTGATTTTTATAACAAATCGTTATGATCCAGGGTTCAAATACGAATATTATAATTGTGCCGAAACTGCTATTCCTTGAGCTGGGTAATTCAAAATGAGCAAAACGGCGCACTCTGACCGATTTTATAAGAGAATCACTCACTTTGCGCCATTTTTCAGTCACCAGGTCTGGATTTTTCAATCCATCAAAGTGCAAGCTTTATTATAATTGGCTATATTTTAATATAGCTGATAACATTTTGAATTCGAGGCGCGTATAACTTTTTGACAATGAAGAACAACAAGATCAACTTCTTTGAGTCTCCTAACCCCTCGCACTTCAATCGTAAACATATCCCTTATCCTTAGTCAACAACTTAAGATAGATCTAAGAACGAAACCCCTAAGAGCACGTCTTCCCCGAGTAAAGACTCTTTTCCACACCGTTGAGATTAAACACTCAAATCATTACAAGCCCGAGTTTTAATGTCAACCCTTACTTCAGTCATCCAAATAGATTGCAAAGAAGAAGAGGCTCCGAAGAAGTCTAAGACGATGCCGAAGAATATATGAACATTTAGTAACCCATCTAGGAAAGCCATCACGGCATCTAAGAAAAAATAGAATTTAGCTAAGCCGAATAATAATAATTGCTTCAGCATATCACGCCCAAAAAAAATGTGATGATGGAGGACCCGGAAATATTCGAAAATACGACACTTCCCAAGAAAATTGCACAAATATACATGACGCCAGGAGCGGAGAGCAGAACTGCTTAAAGAGGTCTGAAAAGATTGGCGGCATAAGCGTATAGATTTGTGAACCAACAAAAAAAGACAACCTATAAAGATGTCGCTAAAAAGCTCATCAGCTAACTAAATGAAGAAGTAGACCTGGATATCAATTTGGGATAGACTTAGCAACAAAAAAGAGGATAAATGAACATAAAAAGGCGAGTGTATGATGCTTTGAATGTCTTGATCGCTGTGGGAGTTTTCAAAAGAATTGGACACAAGATATACGGTCGAAAGATGGAAGCTTAGGAGTCTATTTGCAATAAAAATATTGAAAAATAACGACAAAGTATTTATCTTGCTAATTTAGAAATGCGAGAGAAACAAATGCAAAATTAACTGAATCATCTGAATATGTAATACTAACGCCGATAAAAATTAATCAACGCCAAGAAGAAAATCCAATAAGATTTGAAACTAAAAATGCACAAATATAAAGAGCTGGTCAACAAAAATTATGCATCAGGTCATCCAAAAGATCTACAAAAAATTCCCTTCCCAATGGTCGTTGTTTGTCGCAAATAAAACAGTCAAGCTATCATGAAGTACTAGTAAGTAGCAAAGCATGAATAAAATGTTGAATAATGTCTGAAGGTATGGCAAGATAGGCCTGATACTTTCTGCATTTGTTTTAATTGCCCCGAGCAAATGCAGATCATGGGCTAGCTGGATATGCTACCTTATCTACCAAAGTCAAAAGTGCCCTTCAAGAAATCTGTGAAAATCGAGAAACCAAAGCGGAAAAGACGTTGATATGTTTATAATGCTCTAATTTGCCACTTATAAGTATAAATTAACAAATATTACGTATGCACACTATCAAAAAAGCTTACAATGACGCTAAATACATCAAATAAAATCTCGCCTTGTTGAACGAAATAGTCGAGAGGAACTTTATCAACCTAACCGGCTAAAAGTCAATGTAGGTGATCTCAGCTGTCGAAGAAATGATGATGGACGTCCCTGTTCAAACCACAATCACCCTCCATGCTTGGAATTTATTGATCCCTTTATTGAGAGGAATCAAATAAGCATTTGACAGGACCAAGGAGGTGCAGTCATTAAAAACCCTCAGATTCATAATTCAAAGAATGTACATAAATACTTATGACTGTTTTCTTCAACATGAACTGTCACCCCCTCATAATGAAAAATTCCAGTTTGATCAAATATTTAGTGGCCCCAGGTTCAAATAAATATTCGAGTAGAGTTAAAGAGATAGTAAATTTTTACAAGAGGATGAACGTTCCTAAATATTCAAAGATCTATTAACTCGCTACTACAAGATATAAAAGATCAAATAAAAGATTGATCTAAGAAAAGATATCAACCTCTACCTGGAATAAAAATTACTCCCTCGACAACCCACAAGTTTTTTGGAAGAAATCTGTCTCAATTTTATCAAGATGAAAGTTTAGATCACCCAAAATTAAGAAAAATATTATCTCTGCTGTCGGATCCATTTCGAAAGAGCTACCACTAGTCTGCTAACCGGCTACAGCTAAGCTGTCAATCAATAATTCAAAGATTATCGATGGCCTCTCTAAAATTAATCCATCCGCTTTCATCTCACTAAAACTCTTGTAGGGTTCCTTAATACATAAGGAGGCATCATTTATGTTGGCCTGAAGGAAGATAAATCAAAAAAAGTTGAAATCAAAGGAATTGAATTGTCACATGCTGAGAAGAAAGCTTTTTTATATTTTATTCATGATAATATTACCAAATAAATCTACCCTAAAGCTGCAGATCGGGAAGAATATTAGCAAAAAATGGATTAAAATCATCACTACCGCAAACGTATTCAACAAGAGTTCGATAAATAAATATCAGGCATCAATGGCTATGAGTATCACATTGATGACTATATCACAGTTGATTTTATGGATGTATTTGAAGGAAAAACCTTACTCAATTCTATCGGCAGCAACAATCGGTTGTACGTCATAAGGATCAAAATTAAAGCAGGCGATCCCAGACAACTGTATCATGTGATTAGCACGACAAAAAACGTGCCTGAAGCATTTCTCCGCTAGGATAAAAGCGTCAAGAAGAAAGATATGAAATAATTTCATGAACTTTTTTACAAAAAGATCAGTGGGCAAGATATCAAAAGCAAACCTGAGAAAAATGACCCTCACTCTCTTTGTAGATTCAACCCGAACCCTGCTTTCATAAAAAAATGAGAATGATCTTGAAAATATCAATAATTTTTATGATTCGATTTGTAACCTGGTAAATCTCTCGGCCTGATCAGACATCTCGACATTGTTTTCGATTTCTACATGCTATCGTAGGTCTTCTTGCTGTAGTTTGTGGAATAAATTGAGGCTTAGTTTTATCTGTAGTTGCTACCGTACATCTATTGGGTGCCTTTTCCTGGACTGACAAAGTAGTTGGTTTTTCCTAAAGACATTTTTTGATTGAATTTGCTCCTGGGAGACATTGGAGGGGACATGTAGTCATTGTAAATCGAATGCCTTTTGGGTTATTATCTTGGCTCTGCCTTCGAGTATTGACTTTTTCGGCTCAAAACTCGAGGAATAGGTACATCATTATGACTTTTTTTTGTTTTATATACTGTTCGTTCTAACCCTGGAGCTTACTACTGTCTCGTTTGATAATAATTGTTGTTATATTAACTGTAATTAGCGCCGCTTCCTTTCATGTTTTGAGGAGGAGTGTATGGCTGAGTATAATAAACTTGTTGCTGTTGATTCATCTGATTCATTTGATTTAAATAAGCAAAAGGGTTCATCTTTTGCGACTCAAACATGGGAGGAGGAGGTGACTCTGGTTTTTGAATCTGAGGAGGGGCTTCCATTGACGAACTTGGCCTCGACTGGGATTTTACACTGATACTATCTTGTCTGACTCTTGATCCATTAGGACTGAGTATTTTTTGAACATTAGTCCTCTGCTAGACAATATTAGATTCCGAAGTAATATTCAACTTAGCCTCAACATCTCTAAGTTGTTTCATGAATCCATCGTTAGGTTTAGCCACTATTCTTTTGAATACAACAAAAGCAAGAGTTTTATTTAAATTCCATCTGTATTTCCACATCAAATAGGAACAAATGATCGCTGAACTTCTGGACACTCCTGCATAACAATGTACCAACACATTGGTAAACTTTCTATCTTATCTAACGGTTACCTGTGTTGCTAGATGAAGTGTATACAGCTATTGACGTGCTCTGAAATGTAGTAATCCTCCTTATCATGGCCTTCGAATACTAGGTGGAATGGAATATTCTCAAAGTCATGATTTATTTCTTTGTTATGGGGGATTTACTTGTCTATGCTGAGGTTGTTATGATTGCCCGGATGCCATATTACTTCAAAATGTCAGCATTCTGAGCGCCGTATACGTTTCCTAAGAATAGACCTCCTAATTAGGCTGTTTAGGGAATTATGCAGCTGATGTTTTCGACCATTGGTCTTTGCTCGGTAGTGGGGTTCATTCTCGAATTTGAATATAAGAAAAAACAACAATGTATCGGTCTATTTCACATATCAAGCAAGTCAAAATTGTTACTTTTATTCTTGGTTCCAGCTGTAGTTGAACGGAGTTATGAATCCTGGTTTCTAGGAGCAAAAAAATCAAAAGTTTCAAATAAATTATCCTTTTTGTTTGTCAAAGCAGGACTGTGCTTCTCTTCTACTCTTGTCTTGAACTGAGATTCCATCGGAAGTTCTTTCTTTTCAGCTAAGGCTTCTCTGCTCTTTGAATGAAGATTCTTTCCTGCACTATGAGGGCTTTTTTGACCCATAGAAAAGAAATCTTGAGGCTGAACGGTCAATTGCTGTTTCTCAGGTAACCGTAAACTTGCTATTGGAATATGTGTTTTCTTCTGATTTTGTATATTATTGGGAAATTTAGGCTTAAACTAACGTATTTTTTGATCTTCAATGAATTTTTCAAACTTCTAAAGATTCTTTTTTCTAACTTAACTCGATTCTGTTTTCTTAGGTAATTAAGGACTCTAATCAATATCCAATATTTCTGCTTAAATATAATCGACTTAAGCAAGAGAATTTTTATGTTGACGGCAACTATTCCCTTCACCAACAGACAGCAAATCTTAACTACATTCCAAGAGTTCCTCATTTCCAAAAGAAGGGACTCGTTATAGATCTAGGACCTATTTAGGATCTTTGTAGACATTTTTGAAAGTTTCAAAATTTTAATTTGACGATTTTTTCTCAGTTTATTTTTTAGCAAAGAATTGTTATATTTTAAGTGAGCACTCAACCTTTGCCATCTCTTTATCCAAGATGTACTTGAGATAATCTATATCGTCAAAGTCTTACTTGTGATTTGATGTTATTCAATCAGATGATTCAGCCATCGAGTTTTGTTATCACAGCTGGTCTATCCACTCTCTACTTTTTTATCTTTCACAACATTCTCTTTTGGATCGCTTCTACACAGCTGCTGTGCCAAAACAATTTATTTCGATCCAAAGCACTAGTGAATTTTCTTGTTGATTCTACTAGTGACTCCGATCATAGAACCCGCAAAGGTGGAGATTATCGAGATGAAATCAAAATAAACATCCTTCAAACCTTCATTATTGAACTCGACATATCTCTTGGTGATCTTGAGAAGCATTTCGTCATGATCTTTTTCTGCCTTTCTCAATTTTTACTTGTTCTACATTTTGAAATTAATACTCTTTCATATCTCTCATGTTCGTCTTGAGAAATTTTAGTAAGCGTCTGCTTTTCAACGCTTTTCTTTAGCAAGGCAAACTTCTTTGTATAATGTTCCAGGTTGTCAGCCGACTCAGTATATTTTTCCTTCAATTTTTTCAGGTTTGGTAAATAATTTTCTATTTTGCCTTCCATCTTCCGATTGAGAGAAAAGGCCTCTTCTGATATTCGCTGCATCATTTAATTGATTTCATACTGAAGTTTCGATATCAATAGACCTGACTGTTTTCCTTCTTTGCACACAGTCACACAATTGTCACTCAGTTCAATTAAACTTTCTTTAGCTAGAGACATTGCTTGATGCATTTTCTTGAGCCCACTTTGAGCTTTTTTCATGCCATCGAATAATTTTTTTTGAAAACGTTCCAAAGATTAAATAGAAGAATTTTTCTCTGCTTCAATTCCTCCAAAGACTCGCATGATCTACTTTGATCATTTCGTACCTGATGGTTGACAAGTTCAAATGCCATTTTTTAATTGATCGATTAATTATAAACTATCAAACTGATATAGAATCAATAAATTCTGCAATCTTTATCTTTATCCTTATCTCTTTCTGTTTTGGAGGTCTTACTCTTGACCTCTGTTCTTTTGGGTCTGTTCATATTCAATTTTTATTATTGCCTCTTCACATCTGCTTCTAACTTGGCAATCATTTCGGTATTTTCAAAGATGAAATTGTTTGGCTTTTTGGAAAAATCAGATTTCTGTGCTTTTTGTTCTTCTTTAGGTGCATCCTGATTGGAAGTGAATGAGGATTTCTTCGACTGAGAAACAAGGCTTTTGCTATCAGAAAATCCACTTGTATCAAGCTCAGTTTCAAAGGAATCCTAATTAAAACTAGCATTGAGACATTCCTCATTGTATTATTTCATAACATTGAGAGTAAATTTTATGGGACAGTCAGAAATGTAAGCTAGCGTTGACTCAGAAATATTTCTGAATGAATGTCTTCTCATATAGTCTATTCTTTTGAACTGTTTGTTCTAATCAAATTCAATTTAAGGTGTTGAATAATTGTTGAGCTTGTAATCATCTTCCAAAAGTTAATAGCTGAGAGTGTATTTAATGATGTTCGAGTTGACTACATTCAAATCAACAACATGACTTCCATCATCAGGTTTTTATGGCTTATGTCTTTCTTCGTTCTTTATAAATTTGATCGACTCAATCGATAGTGTAAAGAACATCTCTTTCTCTAACATATTTCTCTGATTGCCAATTTAAATATGCTCCAATTCAGACAATTCCTCAGTCTAATCTTCATAAGATTCATCAGAATGTTTTTTAACCTTGACTGGAGTCAACGATACATATAGCTTTGCTACTATAACTGATTTATAGACCACAGAAATATACCCCTAATATGATAGGTTGTATAACAAAACTTCCATTGAAAGATATGCGATTCCTTGACTTACATAATCTACAGGATCCCAAAATGGATCTTTTGATTTTTAGGTTCGATCCTGAAGCAGTCTATTTTTGTTCACTTAATCATTCTAGTATTCCAGATATTTTTAGAATATTTGTTCAGCTATCTAAAATCGATTTTTGAAGACATCTGTTGGCCAAGTATACAACCTGCCTTCTTCAACATTCATTATCACTATTTTGATTTGTATGTTTTCACCTGAACTTCTCTTGTTGATGGTGTAGTTCTTCAGAATTTATATCATTTCATAGTGACTGAAATTTCTATATTCTATGCTGATCTTTCCCTCGATCATTCTCTTCATCTCTCGAGCTATCAAGTTGAACCTACGAACCATAGGAATCAACACCAACAGTTGTTTTTGCAACTAAACTTTCTCTTTTTTGATAAGAACCTTACGAAGCTATTCAGCTTATCTCTTTCTCTTGCGAATTTGTATGTTTCTATCATTTAGGATGTTTTAGTTGTTGCATTGAATGATTTTAGCCTGGAGCTATTTCTATATTTAATACTATCGCCTCTATTA
>Ga0100378_1002498_pt1 | contig 18252 bp, 18 predicted proteins | sample CryGeymeta201502_FD_81535 | JGI IMG/M metagenome (GOLD analysis project Ga0100378, IMG submission 81535) | Groundwater microbial communities from Crystal Geyser aquifers in Utah, USA - Crystal Geyser metaG 2015-02 | ecosystem: Environmental > Aquatic > Deep subsurface > Groundwater | place: USA...
AACAATTGGATGAAGGAGGCTTGTGGTAAAGATAGGGTTGATATGATTCATGATAGACTTGATACAGTAATGATGGAAATAAAGAGAGACTATGAATTTAGAGAGGATGTCAAAGACGAGTTCAAATACTATAAAGATTTCCCTGAACCTGGCATTAATTTCATGGACTGGAGTGACATCTTTCTCAATCCATCAATTGTCGGATTTCTTGTCAAGTACATCTGTAAAAAGTATCGGAATGATGATATTTACTACGTAATTGGTTTAGAGAGTCGAGGGTTCATGTTGGCACCTCTCATCGCACAAGAATTACATTCATCATTTGTTCCTTTACGAAAGAAGGGAAAAATTGCAGGTCAGCGTGTTTCGACATCTTATTCAAAAGAGTATGGAACAGATACACTTGAACTTCGTTCTGATCTACAAAAAGGAAAAAAGACTTTAATTGTTGACGACATATTGGCTACAGGAGGATCATTAAAAGCATCAGCAGATTTAGCAAAATTGGTTGGTCTTGATATTGTTGATATTGTTGTTATTCGTGATGTACCTTCTTTAAGAAGTAAAGCAAACGATAAATTAGAAGGTTTGCCTTTAAGAGTTCTGATTCGTTAATAGAAATTATAAATTGATTCTTAATCTCATAGATTAAGAATAAACTATCAATAATGGACGAAGACCGGTCTACTTTTTTTAAAATAACTCAATTGATAACAGGAGATGATGTTATAACAGTTGACTCAGATAATGATATTGTTGATATCATTGATATATTATTACAAAACAACACAAATCAGAATGGATTTTATATTGTGGATTTGACAAAGATAATTGACAAATATTCTGAATGGCATTCTCTCTTACCTCGTGTAAAACCATATTATGCGGTAAAGTGCAATCCTGATAAAAATATCTTAAAAATTTTAAGAATTTTGGGATCGGGATTTGATTGTGCCAGCATTAATGAGATGTTAGATGTTAAGAATATATGTGAAGAGGATGACGACGTTGATATAATATATGCTAATCCTGCAAAGAGTGATCATGATCTGAAATTTGCAAGAACCAATGACATCAACTTAATGACATTTGACTGTGAAGAAGATTTATGGAGAATCAAGAGTTTTCACGAATACGCAGAACTTATTCTAAGAATTAAAGTGGACGATAGTAGTTCAATATGTAAATTCAATTCCAAATTTGGAGCAAAACTAAACGAAGTGGAAAACATTTTCAATACCGCTAAAGTCACAAAGTTAAATATTGTCGGAGTTTCATTTCATGTAGGAAGCGGTTGTCAAGATATGACGGCTTATAGCAAAGCAATTAAAGATTGTAGAGAAGTCATTGATATTGGCAAAAAGTTTGGTTTCGAGATGAATGTATTAGATATTGGTGGGGGCTTTCCTGGAACGGAACCAACTATATTCAAACAAATAGCTGAAGAGATTAACAAATCACTTGATGAATATTTTAATGACGTCGATTCTATCAATGTGATTGCTGAACCAGGTCGATATTTCGCAGCATCAAGTCATACACTGGTATTAAGTGTACTAAAAAAGAAGAAAACAATTGATGATAAGAGTGGAGAACTTGTCTATGAATATACACTCACAGATGGTGTATATGGATCTTTTAATTGTAACATATTTGATCATGCTAAACCAAAAATTTTACCATTCAATGAACGTGATGGTACAACATATAGATGTCGTGTATTTGGTCCAACATGCGATAGCATGGATACAATAACTGATAATTGTAATCTTCCTGATTTGTTACCAGGAGAGTGGGTGTATATTGAAAATTTTGGAGCATACACATCTGCTGCAGCATCTAATTTCAATGGATTTTCAAAGATTCCATGCAAATATATTTTACGTATGAACTCGTAAAGAGTCAATCGTCATTTAAAACGATTATATGTTAATTTAATAATGCGAATTGCTTGTTTTGATATTGGAAGAAAGAATTTTGCTTTTTATGTTGAAGATGTGGAACTTGAAATGCTTGAACAACTTCATGAAAAATTTTATAGATTACCAAAGAAGAAACAACGACGAATCATGGGTGAGATGAACCCAGAAGTAGAAGAGATTCATAAGTTGCTCTTTAAAGTTGGTAAGAGGGTTGAGATGATGGTTGTTGATCTTACAGACGAAGAAGGTACATTAAACAATCAAGTTCGTTGTAATTTGCATGAATTTCTCAATAAATATGAAGAAATTTGGAACGAATGTGATATATTTATCATTGAGGAACAGTATTATAATCCTAAATCACAGTTTGCAAATCAGAGAGGAGTGAACAAGGATGCAATTCTATTGGGAGAGTGTTGTTATACCTACTTTATAAACTATCATTATCCATTTCGTGATGTTATGTATTTTAAATCGATGCTTAAAACCCAGACATTTGGTTGTCCAGAGTATACAACGATCACTGATAAAAAAGGACTCAGAACTACAAGAAAGACTACTAAACCGGATCGGAAGAAGTGGTCGATTGTAAAAGGAAAGGAGGTTTTTGAATTGAGGGGTGATGAAGAGGGGTTGAAACATCTCATAGATGGTAAAAAAATATTCAAACAAAAACAAGATGATGTATGTGATTGTATATTGATGTGTCAAGCATTTCTGTTCAAGACTTATGTTTTGAAGATGTAAATTTTACTTCATCAATGAAGTAAAATTAATTTAATTTACAATAGTTTATCAAAGTCTTTCTCAAATCATCACTCAAAACATTCACACTTTCCACTGAATCATGGGTTAAAAAATCATAATCCAACCCTGATAACAAGAAGTCATTAATCACTATTTTATATATTTTTTGATCATCAAATTCACCACCAAAACCATATAATTGTAAATATGATCCTGTTCCTTTTATATTTCCTTTAGATATAACTTTGTTTAGAAGTTTACCATGCATCTCCACTTCTAATACTTTATTTTTATAAGGCATCATTTTCAACACATCGTATTCAGTGATTTTGTTTTTAATAACATCGTCGATTCTTATCAATCCACTATTTATAAAAGCATATTTTGAATTTGACGAAAGATATATCATTGACTCCAAGACCAATTGTCCTATATTTGCCTGATTGTTTCTTATTGTTAGTTCTGTTGCATCATATGGTTCATTCAAATTCTTCACTACATTCAATGGTTCAAATCCTTGATCTCTCAAATATTGATACAACATATTTTGCCACATTTGAACCTTGTTGTTTAGAAATGTTTCCTTTGGTATAGAACTATCAATATACACTAATTCTGAAATGATTTGATTCTTTGAAATGGTATGGATGTATGCACTTTTAGCATTTGCATCTGCTTTTGTTACGGTGATTGTATCTATTTTTATTTTCATATTGTGGTGATCGTGACCACCCATGATCAGATTGAAATATGGAAAACGTTTTGCTAATTCAATGTCATCATTTAATGGCAAATGTGTGATTGGAATGATTCTGTGACAATGTTTTAATCTTTCAAGCATTTCTGATGTTGTATCAAATATATTTTTATAAGTTATATATTCTTGTTCGAAATAATCAGTAGTCAAACTAAAAAAACAAACTGTGAATTCTTCTCCAATATCAGAAAAGAATGTTCTTTTGTGGTAATCACTTATTTCAACACCACCTTTCTTAAAATTTTTATCAAAATGTTTGACGTTTGTCATTAACCAAGTGAATTTAGATTCATCGATTCTTGTTTGAAAATCGTCGTAATTGAATTCTAAATCATGATTTCCAACAATTGCAATATCAACTACATCATTTAAAATATCAACCATGTGTTTACCATTTATCTTTTTTGAATTGATCTTGATTGTGTTAAAAATTGACGGATTCAAAAAATCACCAGCAATTATACAAATTGTATTGGGATTTTTTTGTAACATTTGATTTTTTAAACTCTTTATTCGTGCTAATCCTCCAGTGTCGTCTCCTGGTAATGAATCTATTTCATAAACATCGTTAATTTGAATTATTGTTATTTCGAAGTTTTTGTTTTGTGTGTGTAACAAAAACAGTATGAATGATAAGGTTTTTAGAAACATTTTTGAATTGATCAAACAATTGTAATAAATATTCAGTTTTTGATGAAATGATAAAGTGTGTTTAAAACCTATGTAAGATGATGTAAAGATGGAAGAGTACAAGGAACAATTTTCACAACTTGAAGAGGTCGATCATCCTGAGTATGGAACGGAGACCAAGGAATCAGAATTGCCTATTGCCTATCGTGATTCTACCAATACTGACGAAGATGTTATGTGTATTATTGGTCCAAATTTTGACAAGAATGGTGTGCCAATTAAGGGAGAATATGTTGCACAATTTCAAAATCTCACTACCAAAGAACAAAAGACTGCTCAACTGGAGGATCTAAAACACATAGATCGTTTCCGCAATGAGTTGGCACTTGAAGGTTGGAGAATGGTTCGTAATCCACAGATGAGTTGGAATAATGGACAAACCGAAAGTGCTAAGCATCGACGATGGATAGCAAGACAAGATGCTAAAGCACAACGTAGAGAGGCCAAGATGAAGAAGGCGGTTGCAGAGAGAAAGAGACGAATGAGAGAAGAGGCTGAGAAGAGACGTGAATTTGCTGAATCTTTGAAGAAGAATTTGGAAAAGTAGATAATTTTTAACATTTGAGTTAAAAATTATTAAAGATATAACAATGAATATACAAATTGAAGGGTGGTGTGGAAGATTAGGAAATAACATTCATCAACTTATAGTTGCTATTAGCATTGGATTGCATAATAATTGGAATATTATTATACCATCACATCCTTTTTTTACAACAACATATTTAATGATAAATGAAAATGTTACAAGAGATGATAGTATAGCATTGAATAAAATATTCTTTGGTGATACGAAGGACATTGATAATATTAGTGAAATTATTCGTGAGAATGTTAATGAAACAACAGATTTGGATGATTATTTTCACAAACAACGTCCTTGGAAAAACACAAAAGAGCAAAGAGACACAATGTTAAAATATAATTTGAAAATGGAGTTAGACTAAGAATTATTTTAACTCGGATATTTATAGGGTTGAAAAATATTTTATACCTCTCAAGTATAAAATAATCGATCATTTATCAAACCATCTAAACAATCAAGGTGAACAAGAGAATTTAAAGCCTTATCATCAATAAGTAAATCAAATGCTGGTTTTCCAAATAATAAATAATGATATTTTACACCCCATTGTTTAAATTGTATTTCCGTAAGTTCTCTAAAGTCAATTCCTGAAACAGTTCCTCGTGCAGTCCAATAAGTTATCTCATGCCCTTGTTCGTAAAATTTGTTGAACTTTTCTATATTCTGCTCTATTGGAACGGCTTTTGAGTAGTCTCTTGATTGTGGTGTTTTACAAATTGTTTCGTCAATATCAATATATATCTTCATTACTTTTTACGGAGGCTTTCCTTTTTAATGTTTTCCTTAGGAAATTCAATTCTGGCTTGTGGTTCAAACTTGGTAGCGGAATCAATATCTCTAATTCCTTTGACAAGTTTGAAAAGTCCGCTTGGTTCTATTGACGAAAGATGATCGCTCCCCCACATTGAATGGTTTAAAGTTACATGACGTTCTACCCATGTAGAACCTAAAGCGACTGATGCGAAAGTTGTTACTAGACCGTATTCATGACCACTATATCCAATCTCTGCATCAGGATACTTCTCCTTCAACCATGTAATATAACGGAGATTTAGATCTTCTATTGGACAAGGATATGTAGAATTCGTGTGCATAATAACATCAGGTTTGCATACCTTGACACAACGTTCAATATCTTCTTCGGTGCTCATACCTGTGCTTATGATTAATTTATCAAATTTACGTCTGGCATATTTACAAAGTTCAAGATCTGTTATTAATGCACTTGGAATTTTGCCGATTGTGGTATGACGAGCCATGACATCAACACTGTCCTTGTCCCAAACTGAAGCAAAGAATGTGATATTCAAGGAGTCAGCGAACTTGATCAACTCGATGATCTGTTCTTCATTGAATTCAATCTTCTTCTTATAATCTAAGTATGTCATTGTTCCCCAAGGTGTCTCTCTCATCTTTGTTTTTTGTGCTTCAGGAACACATACATCAGGATTTCTCTTTTGTATCTTTACATAATCTGCACCTGCAGCGGAAGATATCATGATCAATTTTTTGGCAATATCTAAGTCTCCATTGTGGTTAATTCCAATCTCCGAGATTATACGTGTATTCATTGTGATTTAAATATTCACACTTTAAATCACATCTTCTAAGAAATTGATATTTGTAAAATATCAAAATTTATAAAATGTTATAATGTAATGATAAATATTTGTATATATTGTAACCCTCTTTATGAAAATTCTGATGAAGCGAATGGATTTGGTTGTAGTGTAAAAAAGTTGGATGTTGTTTCACAAGCAATTATATTATGTAATTCTATAAATAAAAACTGGAACTCTTTTGATTATGATATCAGTTTATTTTATAATAAGAATATAAAATGGTCTGAATATGATTGGGATAGAATAAATAAATTAAATTTTTTAAACATAATTGGTGTAGATAATCCTGACCATCCTAAAACACCATGGCAAACTAGAATACCTTGTTTTACTTACAAACTAAAAAATAAAGGGACGCACAGATTAGTTTTGGATTGTGATATGGTTGCGTTAGAAGAACCAGAATTCGAACTAAGTTGTGATTGGCAAGGAATGTTTTCTATTAGTGGAAACTTACCTCACATGGCCAAGAAAGGTTATCCATACTATAAAGAATGTAATGGAAAATGTTTTGATAATAAAAGTGATGCCAAAAACAGAATCAAAGATTTTTTGAGCAAAAAATCTTTCCTAATATCTGATTCATGTTTAGAATATGAAAAGAATAATTTGCAAAAATGCCATCTACATACAGAATATCATTATAATCTAGATCTAGATTATAAAACATTATACCCTCATTTCAATTTTGGAGCAATTTTATTAAAAGAAAATCTATGTGAGAAATTTGGTGAATATTTCAAGATTGGTTATGATGTTTATGAAATAGGTTTTAAACCACATTGTGCATTGGAATATGTAGGATCTTATATATTAAAATCATTGTCTAACAATTGGAAACCATTTAAACAAGGATTTAATTTTCTTTCTTCGTGTTTTCCGGATCAAAAAATACATGAATTCTTAGTAAACAGAAAAATTTCTTTGATTCATTACCCAGGCGGTTACTCTTTGACCGATATGAAGACTGACAATTTTTCAATAATTGATAAAGAATATCAAAAAATATACGGCGAATCTTTGTTGGTTTATTTATAATTTATATTACACATTTGATTTAAACAACAGTTCATAAATTATAATGAAAACATTAGGGGCGTTTGACGAGTTGAAGGATGTAGATGAAATTTACACAAGACCTTGTAAAATTTCAAATTTACAAGGATTAAAAGACAGAAAGGTCAATCTACTGTGTAATTTGGATGTAGACACATCAGTTATAGATAACTGCAAATTTGATAAGTTTTGGTTAGACTTAACTGATGTTTCTATTATAGATAGAATTGATGATATAAAAAGTCTTCTAAATAAGTTAAAAACACCATTAGGACTCCGAATTCGTTTAGAAGACATTGATATCATTAGAAGATCCAAATTTTTCAAACGAATATCATCTTTTATGTTCAGTAATGATGAAATAGGTGAGGAAAAAATCCAAACCCTTTACTTTATTGGAAAAACCATTGTCGCTTATTTGAAAGATGATGTTACGAATGAAGATTATCAGTGTGTTTTAGTTAATCCAATTGTGGAAAGTATTATAATAAATGATAACACGCCAAATGAATCTCTATATTATGAGATAACCAAACAAAGTCATATCAAAAATAATGTTATACATATAAATGTAAAAGAAATTATTGATTCGACTATTTTTGAAATAGTACACAGAAGAATTATAGAATTAGTTGCAAAGGTTTTTGGATATTTCTTAGTGATATCCATTACGAACCTTCCTGATCAATTTACAAATGAACAAATCACAAAGATATATCGCGATGTTGCTTTCAATTCTGGTTCAGTTTTAGAGACACAACCTGTTAATGGAAGTAAAGAAAAGGTTATATCAAGAGATATCAAATATACACCAAATATCAAGTCATACTATGCTTCTAATATTAGACAGCCTCTCCACACAGATTATGCACACTATCCTTCTCATATGTGCAGAGATTGGTTAATGCTGTTTGCATTAAAGAAATCTGAGTACGGAGGAATCACATCTTTGGTACATTCACACAAATTAGTTAAAATCTTGAAAAAATACAATAGACAACTCTTTAAGAAAGTCATGAACACAACAGTAATATACAAATTCACACAAGACGACGAGAGTATAATTCATGAAAAGATTTTGATTAATGATGAATTAGCAGTGAATTGGAATATCAACCAAATAAGTGATGATAATTCTAAGATCACCAAGGATATTTGCAAAGAGTTTTTCGAATTCATGGAAAAAATGATGGTTGATGGTCAAATGTTTGATGTCAACAAACAATGGGAACGAGGCGATTGTATAATTTTTAACGACCATTTTAATTTACATTGCAGATCTGCTTTTTATGGAGATCGTTGGTTGAAAGATTTTGGAATAATTGACAACAGATCAATATAATTATTTAATATTACATTTTATAAAATGTAATATGAGCGTTTCTTGGTTGTGTAAAAAGAATATAAAGTTCGAAAAAATAGAAGAAATTATGAAGGAAAGTTTTGATTCGAACCATCTGACAAATGATGGACCATTGGTCAGGCGTTTAGAGAATTACATACGTAAAGAATTTAAAATTTCTGACCAAAAGGCAGTAATAGCGGTTGTAAATGCAACTGCTGGTTTGCATACTATCGTGAATACTTTTAACAGTTTCTATGATAAAAAAATTCAATGGGTTACCCAATCATTTACTTTTCCTTCTTCAGCACAGGGTCCTCTTCAAGATGTCATAATTTGTGACATTAATGAAGATTTCTCTTTGAATATAGAAGAAGTGGATGTAGACTTAATAAATGGTATTATAGTTACAAACGTTTTTGGTCAATTAGTTGACATCGATAAATATGTACGATTCTGTAAAGAGAATGATTTATTTCTGATTTTTGACAATGCTGCATGTCCTCTAAGTTATTATAACAGTGTTAACTCTTCAAATTATGGAAACGCAGCAATAATTAGTTTTCATCATACTAAACCACTAGGTTTTGGAGAAGGTGGAGCCATAATTATTGACAAAAATTATGAATCTGTTGCACGATCGATGGTCAATTTTGGAATAGGTGATAGGGGTTCGTGGTCAAAGTTTGGTTCTAATTCTAAAATGTCTGATATATCTGCAGCATTTATCCTTCAATATATGATAGATAACAAAGATTCGATTGTTGAACATCATCAGAACCTTTACAAACACGCAAGGAAAAGGTTTGAATCTTCAAACATCAAACTTCTAGATCATTTTGGTGATCCCGATCACTTTCCATCGTGTATATGTGTTTTAATCAACAATTCAGAAGACATAATAAAATATTTTAATAACACGACTATACAATGCAGGAAGTATTACATACCACTAAAATCCTTGCCACATGCTCAACGACTTTATAAAAATATGATATGTATACCTTGTCATATTGACGTTAATGTAAAACAATTGGATTATGTTATAGATAAAATCCTTAATTTTAACGAATTATCTGTTTACAGTTATGAAGAATCTCTGAATCTAGAAATAGATTGGCCTGATATCTACTTCACTCCAGAGTATGGGAAACTTTGTCAGATACATGATAACTGTAAATGGGAATGTGCAGTTTATGCTAATGGTTTAATAATCTACACATATATGAAACGGTCTGTATTAGTAGGAAACGTAGAATACTACGATTTAATAAGTCCTTATGGTTATTCTGGAATATGGTATGATGATAAAAAAGTTTCTTTCGAAACTTTACATAAATTCTTCAATAAATTCAGAGAGATTGCTGAAAACAGACGATATATATGTGAATTGATTAAATTCAGTCCTTACATAGTAGATGAAAAACAGATATTAGCGATTTCTGGCAACGTTGATAATATGAATCATTATAAGAATACATATGGGATTAAGATGTCTAATACTAATTATGAATCCTACTATCAGTCCCGAAAAAGTAGCCATAAGAATGAAGTAAATAAATCATTGAAAGATGGTTACTCGTTTCAGATAAAAAAATTCGAAACTGGAGATATTGACGAGTTTAAGAAAATTTATGACCTAACTATGGATAAAAACAATTCAAATGATTATTATTACTTCAGCAAAGAATATTTCCATCATCTTTGTAATTTAGAATGTTATATAGCATATGTGAGAAACTCATCATATGATTTAGTATCTAGTTCCCTTTTCTTAAAACACAAAAATTTACTTCATTACCATTTATCAGGGAAGGAAACCAATGAAAGATCGGGGACACATTTTTTACTAAATAACGTAATAAAATGGGCTTTTAATAACGATATAGATATGGTTCATTTGGGTGGAGGGGTAAAGGTGAATGATGGATTAGAAAAATTCAAACGTCGAATATCCAATTGTGACTTCAAATACTATATTGGAAACAATATTTTCAACAATGATGTTTATAATCGTCTTTCAGAGGATATTACTACAAATAGTGATTTTTTTCCGAAATATAGACAAAAAAATATTGATCTTTAATAAATGGTGTTTGTAAACATAATTGTCATGTGTTCACCCAATTACAGTAAAAATACTTTTAATGCCACAATAGCGAGGAATATATCATGTGTTGATCAATTTATTGTTTTATACCATGGTATAAAAAGATGTTTTTCAACTTTTGAATTTAAAATCAACTTATTTCATACGATCGAGTTCAATTATGATGATCGACAGAGACTAGAAAAATTAGATATCATCATGTACCACGTTCAGCCTGATTTACCAGACAGTTATAAAATGAGACATTTCTGTAGATGTGAATCAATGGTTCACAAATTAAAGTACGATGGAACTCATAGGTTAATGTTGGACACAGACCTTGTAATTTTGAAAGAACCAAATTTCGATTTTGAAACTGATTTTCAAGCAATGTTTGAAGAAACTGTTATTGATCATAAATACATTAAATACGCAGCAGATCGTTTTGGTCTCAAATATTGTTTTCCTGATAGGTATTTGGTCAAAAATCATCTAAATACACAATTCTATAAAGGTGTTGATTACAGAAATATTTACCCATACTTCAACGCTGGTGTTTTATTGATAAAAGAAGAACTTTCTCATAAATTTGCAAATCTTTGGAAACCAACCCTTGTTTTAACTACTGATGATTGGCAGTTCCCTGTTGATGACTTTATTAAGCATATGATAGCACAATACACTTTCTCACAATCCTTGATAACTCTGAGCGATAACTGGAGACCATTGCCCTTAGGTTGTAATTATTTGGCAAAAGGATTTGATATCAATATATTCGGTAAAGACAATATTTCAATTTATCACTACTGTGGAAAAGAGGCATATGAAAATTATGCACTTAAACACTTCAAAGAATACTTCAACGCTATTCTGTAAAATAAATTAAATATTTGTTCTACAGCATACAAATGGATGTTGAAAACTTTTGGAATACATGTGATACAAATTTTGCACATATTACTGTAAAGGGACATTTGAAAAATTATCAGACTCTTACATCTCAATGGGAAAAAGGATTTATTAAGTTGTTTGATTGGGAAAATAAAATAGTCGCAGATTATGGCATAGGTGCAGGATGGTTGGGAAAATATTTATTTGAGACCAAGAATATCAATAGATACATTGGAATTGATATATCCAACCGTTCTTTAGAACATTCAAGGAATAATTTAAAAAACTATAATGCACAATTGTTTTTAACAGATGAAATTGATATTTCTACATTGGACATAGACATATTCATATCCCAGGCATGTATTCAACACTTTCCAAACTTAAATTACTTAGAACAATTTCTTGAATCATTGAATAAAAGTAATTGTTCTAAGTTAATGTTACAAATAGCACACTCTCCTACGACAACATTTAACAATGATGGTTATAAAACCATCTCTCAAGTTGTCAGAGCATGTAAGACCAATAAAGAATTTTTACAACAAAACTTAAATACATACGAATTAGAATATTCTTCTGATATATATCCCAATGATTACCAATTTTTAGTATTCCGCAAACGCAAAGATTTTATTTAAAAAAGACATTTGTATTTCGGTTTCTCTTTGAATTTATATATTAACATCATTCTCTTCACTGTGTAATTCCATTAATCAATGAATGGAAGATGATTATAGTTTGATAAGAGTTATAAATCATGCAGATGTGGGACTATAAATAAGATAAGAAACATATGACTATATGTTAGGATGTGGGATCATACTAGTGATATTTTAAAACTCAAACGTTTTAAAATATTAAAAACGATCTGTAATGAATATCATCGCTTTAATTCCAGCAAGAGGTGGTTCTAAAGAAATACCACGGAAGAATGTCAGAAATTATGCAGGTATTCCTCTTATAGCACACTCAATACTCATTGCTAAGAAGTCCAAGTATATTAAAGACGTGATTGTTTCTACAGACGATGAAGAGATAAAATCAATCGCTTTGAAGTACGGAGCAACTGTTCCTTTCTTAAGACCTTCTGAATACGCACAAGATGATTCAACTGACTCACAGGTTATGTTCCACTACTTGGAATGGCTAAAACAAAACAATAAACTCATACCTCAATTAATAGTTCATCTTCGTCCTACATATCCCAATAGAGAGATTCACGTGCTAGATAATGTAATAGAAACTTTTATTGAGTCAATAAAAGATTACGATTCTTTAAGAACTATTATACCTTCACCATACTCGCCATATAAAACTTATTGGATTAGAGATGGGGTGTTAGAACCTCTTTTTAAAACTTCATCAACAGGACAGAAAGAACCCTATAATCTAGGCCGTCAATACTTAGAAAGAGCCTTTGTTCATAATGGATGTATTGATATAATTAAAACTTCGTGTATGATAGAAAAAAATAGTATAACAGGGGATAAAATCTTTCCTTATTTGATGGACGAAACAAAAAATGATGATATAGATACAATAGAAGATTTGAAAAAATCAGAACGAAACCTGAAAATTTTATAACTCATTGAGTTATAAAATTCATCTTGTGTATATATGACCTTCTAAACCAAAGTTAATGAAAGGATTCAATGAATATACTTCAGAACCATATCGTTCCTTAAGAAACTTTTTAACCTGTAAAGATTGATCTTCAATATTCTTTAACCATTCTTCATATTCATGAACATTCTTTTGATCTAATGTCTCAGTTGTGTGATAACCTTCAAAGTTACTTTTACCATCAATTTTACCACAATCATGTCCAACAAGAATGATGTTTTTTGCACCTATATAAGATGCGAAATGCATTGCGGATGTTATAGTTGACCAACTTACTATTATTTTATCTTCCTCTGGTTGTGGAAATACTATTTTGGTTCTCTCGTTTCTATTATGGTCAAAATAAAAGAGGTTTTTATTTTGAGATTTTTCTATTATTTTTTTTGAAAGATCGTTTAGTTGACCAGTGTTTCCTTTTGAAAAAATGTGAATAGTGTCATTATTCGTTTTAATTACGTGATCTAATATCTTATGATCTTTTCTTATCAAAAATGTAGTTTTAACTTTCTTATAAACATGATTTACACCAATCGTGATTTTATCTGAAAAAAAATCAGGATTTATAAAATCCAATGATTTTCCTGAAGCAATAACATATATATCTTCACCTTTAAAAATATTTTTAAAGGGTAAAATTTTATTTGTTTGATTATTTTGAACTATTTCTAATAATTTTTCTTTCATTATTGTTTAAATCTCAATATTTAAACAATATCTTCTTTACTGAACATTTCCATTTGCACGAACTCTCATAAATTTGAAATCTATTGTTGTTGATTTTATTTCGTGTCTGTCAATCACATATTTCAAAAATGTCTCTGAGTGTAGTTTGTTACGTTGACTGTACTCATATGCCAAATTTCTCCTATTTCCATATATCTTCATCACTGATGGTTTACCTATAGCAAACCGATCGTTCATAAAACCAAAACTATCAAATGAAGGAGTGATAATCTGATTGTCAGATAAATCTTTAATCCACTGAGTATCTAACCTTTTTGTGAACTTGACATCTGGTCTGCAATAAATAACAAAATCAAATGTTTCATCCCACATTTTGGTCACTTGTTCCAATGAATACAATTGTCTGAGTAAATTGTCCAAACTTTTGAAATTATCAACCCACGGATCACCATGTTTTCTATATTGTTGAAAGTTCAATATTTTATCAATATCATTCTGATCATCAATTTGCAATTTCTCAAACGGTTCAAGTAGTTTATATTCTGTATTGTCCAATTTACACATGAATTCTTTTGAACGAGGATTGTTAAGATACTCTAAGTTGTATGTGTGCATAAAAACACGAACATCCCAACCTTCTTCTTTCATTGGATTAAAAATATTCTCATTTATTGATCCAATTGTGTGTCTTAACGATCGTGTCAAACCGAAAAAACATACAGCAATCTTCATTTACAAAATCACACAACATACTTTAAATATATTTGACAATCATATAAATATGAAGTTGTTCTATACAAATTTTTGGGGATCAGGACAAGGTTTTTTTGAACATCCATACTTTAAAATGTTGTTTAGAGGATGTGACAAATTGGAATCTGTAAATAATCCAAATGATGCTGACGTAGTTATTCAGTCGTGTTGTGGTCCAAATAGATTATATCCTAACAAAGTTAATGTTTACTATACAGGAGAACCTACTACAACCAACATGAATTTTGATGTAATACTTGATTATTTCGAGGGAGAAAACCATATTCTTCAACCTCATTTTTTGATGTATTTGTATAATAGTTTTGACTCTCCACGAGTTAGACAACTGATTGACAGAACTCCTCGTATGACAATTCCACAAAAGTTTTGTTGCTTCGTAGTGTCCAACCCAAGGTGTCAGGAACGTAAAAAAATTTTTGAAAGATTAAGCAAATACAAGAAAATAGATAGTTATGGAAAATTTCTGAATAATATGGGATATGATGTTCTCCCAGGATTCGATACTAAAGAGTTTTTGGATGTTGTTGGGCAATACAAATTCATTGTGACATTCGAAAATTCACAAAAAGGATATTATATAACCGAAAAAATTTGTCATGGTTACTTGGCTCATACAATACCTATTTACTGGGGTTCTGCAAATATTGAAAAATATTTCAATGTTGATTCTATGGTCTATATTAGGAACTATGACAAAGATGTGGAACGTGCAATTGAAAGAATAATTGAGTTAGACAATGATGATGAAAAATGGCTTCAATGTGCAAATCAAAACCCATTCTCTTGTGATATCGATCAAACATTTCAAGAAGATTGTGATAAGGTGTCAAATATGATTGTTTCTAAGAATTCCATTTTGAATAATTCTTAACATTGACATCATTTATTCTGTTTGTCTTTATGAACATTGTTTCAATTGGATTAATAGTTGAACCAAAATATTTACCTACATAATGAATATCGTTTGTAGGTATTTTTTTGTTTTCACTTAATTGTAATCCCTCTATTTCATATCCTCTTTTTATAAGTACATTAGACATTTCCATTTCACAATACCTTATCAAATGTCCTTTACTCATTTTAGCACAATTATCAATATTGAAAATCTTTTCGTCAATCAATATTTTTAGTCCTTGCAAATCTGTCGAAAAAGCCATAGACTGTACATGCTTTATACTCTGATAATTAATAGTTGAACCAACTAACTTTACTTTATCATTCAATAAGGAAGTAAAACATTTCACCCAACTTTCTTTGGGCAAATATCTAGGAATAAATGGTCCTCTAACTGTATCGTTTAGGAATATAAAATGACTGTATTGTGAAATATCAACGTTAGATAACCCCATAGTCCATCCTCCAAAATCATGTGCAATGTTTGACATTTTGATTGTTTTTACATTCTTTTGTTCAGGAAATACCACAGAGCATTTATGACCTTTTATAATAAAAACAAATTCTCTGTCGTCAATAGAAACTACACCGTTTTTCAAGAAGAATTCCAAATTTAATTTGGAATCTTCTGTTTCAAAGTATACATATAAGATTAAATATTTCATTAATTAGTTAAATCGTAGTTATTTAATTTAAAAATTCTAATTTCATTACTAATGAAATTAGAATACCCATTGTTGCCAAAAAGAAAAACTCAAGTAATTGTAATTGCTTCAAGAGACGATATTTACGATCAACTTATTAATGTATATTGGATACCATTAATACAACTGGTTAATAGATATTATAGCGAACGGCTAATTATCAAACTGATATTTGGAAACGACTCAAAAGTTGACGATTTGAAAATCATTTCCAACAATATTATCATTAGTGATACCCCAGAAACATATATTCCTGGTATTTTGCAAAAGACCGTTCATGCTTTCAAAATTGTTGCAAAACAAGATTGTGACTATGTATTGAGGACTAATTTGTCAAGTTTCTTCATATTGGATAATTTGTTGAAATGGATCGATGATCTACCTATCACGAATCTTTATAGTGGAGTCATCGGTAATGTTGATTATATTTCCTCTCCATATGCGTCAGGTGCAGCATTCATACTATCTAAAGATGTCCTTGATTACTTTATCAACAACATAGATAACTTAAAAGTTGATAAACCGTATCATGATGATATTTTAATAGGAGATTTGTTATCAAACCGTTATCCACCAACTTCAGCAAAAAGATTGATAATAGAAACACTTCGAACTTACAACGAAGGAAATATAAATAGTATGATACCAACTATAAAATCACACTATCATATTAGAATAAAAAATACATTTGACAGAAATATTGATGTCAAAATATTCCAACACCTTATGAATATCTTTTACAAACCTACATTTAATTTCATCACATACGGTGATGATATGTACAAAGTTTCACGAGAAAGAATAGTAAAAGAAGCATTGGAATTTGGTTTTGATACAGCAATTGCCTATAAACCTGAAGATTTTTCTTCTGAATTTGCAGAAACGTTTAAAGATGTGCTTAAACAACCAAGGGGTGGTGGTTATTGGATATGGAAATGGCATTTTATTCTAAGAAGGTTGAACGAAATAAAATATGGTGATTATCTATGTTACTTGGATGCTGGTTGCACAATTAGTATGAAGGGAAAAAATAGATTTAATCAGTATATAGAAATGTTGAAAAATTCAGATCATGACATTATATCCTTTGTCATGCCACCAAATCAAGAACGTTTTTGGACGACAAAAGAACTTTTTGATCATTTTAATTTAGATTTAGAATCTCCTATTGCAAAATCAGGTCAACATGTTGGTGGAATATTGTTGATGCGAAAAACAGACAACATGATTAGAATGTTTCAAGAGGCATTGGACGTTGTGGAATATAATAACAATTTAGTCACTGATTATTACAATAATAATCAAAAACAATATTTTCACGAACATCGTCATGACCAAAGCATTCTTAGTATATTAAGAAAAAAATATGGATTTATACCCATTAGTTGGTCAGAAGTTGAAACTAAAAATCCTAATTTTCCATTTTTAGCAACACGCAAAACATAAAAATTATTATAAAAATAATATTATTGATAATAGCAAATAAGAATCAAGAATATGAGGGAAATTTTCTACATCGTTAAATGTAGAAAATTGTAACTATGTTTAAAAACGTGTAACAAATGATAAATGCAGTTCTTAGGACACGACGGAATATCAATGTGCAACGACAGAGGATTTTATTTCTCCAATATATTTGATTGGGTGATGACTCAAAATAGAATAATAAAAAATATTTCTCCACCTCGTCATATTTATATAAAATTAGATTTTTTACCAAAGTATTTTAACTTGATAAACACTTTAGAAAATCCATTTATACTGATTAGTGGATGTAGTGATATGTCCCCACAAATACACTATAAAGAATATTATGATAAATTAATTCAAAATGAAAACCTTGATAAATGGTATATGGAAAATAATCA
>Ga0100378_1002506_pt1 | contig 18230 bp, 13 predicted proteins | sample CryGeymeta201502_FD_81535 | JGI IMG/M metagenome (GOLD analysis project Ga0100378, IMG submission 81535) | Groundwater microbial communities from Crystal Geyser aquifers in Utah, USA - Crystal Geyser metaG 2015-02 | ecosystem: Environmental > Aquatic > Deep subsurface > Groundwater | place: USA...
TAATTGATATTACAACTAATTATCACTCAATAATCTGGCTGGCCTTACCATCCGATTAAAAAATAGGTAGGTTTATAACAAGGTAGACTCTGCTTCCAGACTCCGATGTAGGGTAATTTATAATTTGTAATATTTAACTCAACATGAAACAGCAGCCAAAGAGTAGCAAATTCAGCTTTGTCCTGGACAACGAGCAAACTATGAGCAACATCGACCATCTGAAAATGGTCGACTATCAAAAGTTCAAAGATGTCAATCATATCGGAACACTATTGTCCACAGCCGCCAAAGATGACAACGTTGTAATATTTATCTAAGTCAGACCATCCTCAATGAACTCACAGAAAAACATCATACTCTCATCCCCTTCCTCAAACTGGAAATTGAAGATGCTTTTCTGTCAGCCCTTCATCTTAGAAATGAGGACACAGTTAGGTACTTCCTCGATAATGGCTTCAATATCAACACTGTCGCTGAGGACGCACCTCTCACTGTCTGCTATGCCCTTTAATATCTCAAAGGAGAGCAGTAGCCAATCGACCTTCTTTCTCTCGTGTACTTCCTCCCTAAAGCAGGCTTTCCTATGGAGCAAATGCTAGAAAAGCAAGCGACCGTGACTCTGAGACAGCAATGCATTTGGCTGCTCAATACGGGTCCATTCCATTTATGAAATTGTTGCTGGAATATGGCGCTGATATAAACGCAGTAACTTAATTTTTAATAAAGGTTAGTGACGATAGAGAGACTCCTTTGGGCGTTGCTTTACGTTATAAGATGCAGAAGGCTGTTGACTTTTTAAGGGAGAAGGGAGGAAGTGAGCGTTGGAATGCTTGATTTGTAGATTGGTCTAAACAGAGTTTCTATGTAATTTCTGTGTATATTCTTAACATGAAAGTAAAAACCTAAAGCTAAGGATAAGGACAATTTGATAGCTAAGGAGGTAGACAATGGGCTAACGGATAGTATGGGTAGAAGAAGAACAAGAGCAGGAAAAAGCTTGTAATTGGCAATCGTATCGGCACTTAGCCCAACGGAAGAACATCCACATATTCATCTTCATCGAGACTTACATCTTTTCTCAAAGGACAATCCATGTCAGAGGCATAGATATTCAAAGGATCAGAAAGCGCTATTTACAATCAGCTAGCTGAGAAATATGTTCCAAGAGGAACTGCTCCCTAAAAGGTGAAGGAAGAAATGTAATTGGTTCTATAGCGCAAAAAGAGTGAAATTGAAGCTTTGAGAGTACATAGAGATTAGCTGAAATTCATGTCATACAATAACCCCTATGACATGCCCATCAAGATCAGCTTGGCAGTCCTCAAATAAAAAGCAAGAGCCTAGGAACGCATCAGGGACACGATGTTGTTATTGCAACGGGATATAAAGGAAATTGAATTTGAGTTCAACACGATGACTGACTACTACAACTTTATTTCAAACGCTATAAAATCTAACGGAGAAGAAGACCTCATTATCGACACACAGGAGGAAGAGCAGTTGATGATAGACAATTTGTAGAAGGAAACCAACCATCTTTTTAGGGAGTTGAAAGAAGAAGATAAGAAGAATGCCAAATAAATCAAGAGCATGCAGGAATAGATAGGATTGCTTCGAGTGTACATCAAACAAAAATAAGATACCATTCGTGATCTGAAGTCCAAAATATGTACTCTTCACATCAAACTTCATAGCAGAGCCGGTTCAACCTCAAAGGAAAAGAGTCTTTCGCTTTCAGTACGAAAATTCATCACCTAACAAAACTATGCCATTCAGGAAGCATTTGTGGGAAATAACAGCTTCAAAGGCTACAGCAAGGAACTTCTCTAAAAAAAGTCCCTCGAAGATTAATTCACCAAAATTACTTTTTTCTTTGAGGCCCATAAATAAATTCTTAATTTTAGGTGCAGTTACAAAGATGGAGAAGGAAAAATGCATCGGTGGGATGATGAGTTGCATCAGCAACCCAATCAAGTCACATCTCCACCCAAGCCGAAAAAAGCCCCAAAAGTTCTAACAGTCAAAGTAAAATATCTTCTAAGCATCAAATTTTTCTTCAAGTCCAAAATTGTTGGCCTTGAATGTCGGATAAAAACCGATAAAGGAACTTAATTAGAGCGTATAGGCAACTGCGATATGAGCGTACACAATATTTTATTCGTAGTTGTAGCATGAGCTACTTACTCTCATCAATAAGCGAGTTGTGACTTTGGGCTCCTATTGGCACAACAAGTAGCTTATAGGCATTGGTTTGTGGTTTTGCGCAAGGACAGGTCTTAGCAGGAACAACAGCAGAGACAAGGATCAAGGGGACGCTTACAGGACCCCCAAAAGCAAGAACAGGCTGAAAACAAAGGAGCAGTAGAACAATGACTACTATCAGACATGATTTTTTGCAATATTATAAGATAGGATCATTTGTTGTTGCTAACAACTCCCACAAAATTCCTTAGGAGGAACAATGGGGCTGTTGAGGAGAGGCTGTGCGCTTGCTTTTCGTTGTCTATCATAAAAAGATCTCCTTGTGATAGTTATATTTTCTAACTATCTACCTCTGCATAGCATGTTGAGGAGACTAGTAAAATGACAGTGAATTTAAGCTCACCTCTAATTGGGGATTTGTTCTTGCATGGAGGTGTGCTGAAACAAGCATGTAGATTGGGACTGACTGTGCAGAAAAGATTGGCTTTTAGGTTGAGTTCAAAAGGTAGGCTGCTTAACAGCAAAGTAGCATCTCTGACTCCTTCGAAAAGATATCTATCTTGACTCCCTTTTAGTTCGGCATATGCTTCAGGGTTGGCCAAAAATTTACTATTTTGGCTATCTATCCAAGGTTTCTGTTCGAATTTGCTATCTTTCTCCAACATTTCAAGATCCTTGAGAAGGCTAACTGAAGAAGTGAAAAATTTGGGAATGACAGTCCATCCTCTCCCCAATAATTACCCCAAGGCATGACTAGGAATGAATTAGAGGGGTGTCTGAGGGTACCTTTGTTTCCAAGTAGCAGGAGTAGCCCATAATCCTATTTATCGGTTGACTGCCAACCCACTTTCTCTTACTTTGATGGCTAACTGTTGAAAAACAAAATTGTTGGCACATTCAGCAAGTACCTTATCCATTATGAACTTGTCTACTTCTTCATTGATATCAAGTTTGTCCTGTTTCCCTTTTTCCATAATGTTTCTGTGCTTCTAGGAGCATACTGAAAGAATCTATGAAAGATGGTTGGCTAGGTAAGTGGGATGAATGAGCTCAGCAAGCCACTTTTAGTTTTGAGTCAACTACGAGGAGGGTATTGTGATTTTATGACTGGCACAACAACCTTTTCCTCCATTTCTCGCTTTGAACTTGTCTGCTTCAACAGGGTCCAGCAAATAGAGAACCTTATGAGGAGAGATGAAATGTTCAAGCAATATATTGACAACAAAGGCGATCTTTTTGCTTTCCGGATCAGTTCCTTTGATCTAATTATGTTGATGACTCTGTGGACAGTTTGTGTGATGCAGCATATTCTAATTTTTAAATAGACGGAGATTATAATCATAGCAAGGCAATATGCTCACTTATAAGCAACTCTACCAAGCCAACGATTTCGAAATACCCAGCATTCCAAGCATCAAACTATGTCCCTTTCCGCCTCATGACCTTCCATTGATGCCAGATTAGCTGAGAGACTCCTCCATCAAAGAAGTTTTCCAACCTCCAAACCCTCATTTTACTAACCAGATCAGTGCCTATTCTCAGAAATTTGAGCATCTGTGTGCAAAGGAAAATCTGTATCCAATGGCCTTGAAAGCTGGACCCAATCGAATCTGTATCATTAGCAAGGAATGCTTGATGGTGGGATAATGGGGCTCCAATGTATTGGGAAAGGTCTTTGAGGGAGGAGACGAGCTGGTGGTAGTTGAGAAGTGGTAGCGGGTCAGGATAGGCGAGATTCCCACAGCGGTAGTGGTAGGAAGGTATGGTCTATACGTGGGCCATCAATCAGGCAAGGTTTCACAGTACATATTCAGGACTAAAAGTTGGTAGGGCTCAAACGAAGAGTTGTAGTTTCCGATAATGCAGCTCTCAATTTAGCATGAGTAGTAGAATAAGGAGACATCTTTGGTGGTTCTAGACAGCGCAGGGAACATCGTACATTTATCTTTTTCCCACAAAACATTTCTGGATAAAATCATCAAAACTCTATCTTCATCAAAGTGGATATCCTTGACCTTCAGGGACAAGAAGAGATAAAAAATAAAAAGAATGTTCAAAAACTTTTTAAACAAAGACAAGGAACAATAGGCTACACAGCCCAATAGTAGTGAGCAAATTGATAACCACTACCACTACAATCGATTCAGCATCACCAAAATTGGAAAAGATGTCCTATTGGCCGTTGTCCGAAAAGGCTGCCTCTAGCTTCTACTTCTCGATTAGCAGTATCAACTCATCAAAAATATTGTCGCAGATGATACTCACAAAGATGAGGTCGAAGATGGTTGTCCTTGGGTGTAGCTAGGAGAAGGAGGCTTTGAGCATGCCAATGCCAAACATCATGTCCTGGTGATGAGCATTGGTAAAATTATGGCCTTTTATAGGATTGTTGCTGTTGAGGATAGTTACTAAGTAGTCAAAGTCTCATAAATTGAACTCGAGGAGCCTCTCATTCATGGCGAATTTGTCAGTAATAACCTTTTATTGGTATAAGATAAGCACAACGCTTATCTTGCGACTGTTGGGAATAAACCTCACTAGCTTCTTCCGATAGACACTTCCAAATTTTCATACGTCGACTTTTTTGTCGATGAATAAAATTTAGAAGTCGATAGAAAGCTTCTTTTCTCTAATATTATTACACCTCTGGGTCCCAATCTCAACGGAGATCAAAAATTTTTAGCCTTAGAAGGAAAGCGTTTAGTCATCGGAAAGATATATGGATTCGAGTCAATTCTTGAAAAGCTAGTTTACGATAAGGTCTGGGAGTAAGGAATGTGCTGCTTCAGACAAATCTACAACAGTTAGTATAAACTATGCTGTAACATAAATGAAAATTTGACAGAAAGGAACAAGGAAATGCAGCCACTGTGTAAAAAAATCACAGAAGGGTACCTTTAAAAACATATGTTGGCTCTGAAAGAGCAGCCTGAAAAAATAGAGAGCTGCTGTACTGTAAATAATCTGATATATTTTCTCCTGAGTTGTGATAATGCACAACTACTTTTCCTTGAAGCAGAACGAGTTTTGTCTCCCAACTAGCTCGATGGACTGTTCATCAACGAGCTGAGTAGATATGTGGAGCAAAGCAACGGCTACTCAATCAAAGTTCCTTTTGTCAGCTAGAAATACCTGACGATTTTGATTCAAAAGTATAAGGGAGAGCACAAAGATCATATTCTGGAGAATCTATTGATGCAGTTCGATCTAACTCAAATGGAAAAATTGCTACTATTAGGTTTATGCCTTCGAGAAGATCTTTATCGTTCGCTTATTTCGATTTGTGCTGAGCAGAAAGATTTCATTACTCCTATTGTTAGATTGTGCGGTATCGCTATCAATCAGCCTGAAAAAAGATAGCGAATAGCTGAAATTATTTACTGGTACTTGGGGGAATGTCTCTAAGGAAGGATGACATAGTTTGGGAACGATCCTGACTACATATCAATGTTGGCAACTCTAATCAATTTTATCTTCATCCCTTCTTCTCTCGAAATGCTTATGGCTGCCAATCATCATTTCCTTATCCAAATAGTCTATGCCTTTTTCGATCCTAAAATTATGCGCTACATCTTGGAAAACGAGGACCGTTTCTTTATGCGAAAAGATAGTACTGAGGACCTCCTGTTCGAAGGAAGCTGTCTGAGTTAGTTTAGGCTCTATGAAAAGATGCTCAGCTCATTGGTTATGGTCGTGTAGGCCTCCAAAAGATAAGATTATGAATCAGAACTCAATCGACTGCTGATAACTCTCATGCTTAGAAATCAATTTCCTTTTCTGGCAAGATTCAAGATCAGAATAATTCAATACTTCATCAAACATCCTTTGCTATTTGTTGGTGGGGAATAGCTGAGCGAAGACAATGAGGTGGAAGTCAATGGCCAACTGATGAGATTATTGGACTCACTGATTCGATCGATCAGCTAAAAGTGTTTGAGTTTGAGAGAAAAGGCGAAATAGGATCCATCGACAATTGTGGAGATTGAGGGGATGATGGCTGCATAAAAAGCAAGAGAACTAGAAGGGTTACTGGAGCAGGTAAAAGACAGTTAGTTAAGTGTTCATTTTGCATAAACCAAATGCTATATTCATCATCAACTTGGACACTACTCCCAGGTCTTATAACTATATCTCAGAATCACCAACAAAAGAGTACGGACCAAGGCCTTTCTCTATTTGTCACACAATCTCAATGAATTCCAGGAGCTTACTCTGGCATTCCTCAACAACCTTCTGTCGTTTCTAAGAATAGATCAGCATAAAACTGTCCAACTTCTCTATAAGGTCAGGAGATAGTGGGTTGAACCTGAATAAATCATTGACAAAATAGTCTAATATCCAGATATCCAACTTGGCTATATTTAAAAAGTTATTCAGGGAAGAGGGGAAAAAAGCAAGAAGCTGCTGCTGAGGCATTTAGAAATCGTTCTGCAGGAGCATGGGGACGAGATTGAGAATTTTATCGGGAAGGTGGATTATCCATTGTAAGAGGCCTTCAGAATGTGCGAAGAAAGAAACAATAGGATGGGAAAGGCTTGTATTTTGATCAAATCAGGCCGGAACATGGAAGGGGTCATAATAATCAGCGAGATGTTCCTTGAGTCAGTTAGATAATACCTACCTGTGCTGAGAAAGGCTGATGAAGTTGATCCAGATAATAAAAAAAAAATCCATGCTCAGCTGAAGGCTGTTTTGGACACCTGCCACAAGTAATACCTAGTTGACAACGAGCGGGGGGTAATAATCATTATACTCAGGAAGATATCTGGTAAAAGAATACTGAGCTCATTTTCAAAAAACTAGCAGTCAACAACATTGACACTCCACATGTACCCTAAATCATTCGATCCTTCCTCAACTAAATGATTAGCCAAATTTTGGCAGGTATGCTCTAGGAAGTCTCCACTGACTTCTTCCTGAATGTATGTTTGCCTTAAGAAAGCGTTTTGTGAAAACATTCGGAAACTTGCCCTTCAGGCTTTTCCTAGAGGCCTATAATTACATATACAATCGACTGTCTTTCACATTTACCCTCGAAAAGCTCAACAAGGACATCCTTCAGGAGCAGTAATATCAGACCTGGAATAAAATTATGAGAAGTATCGTAAATTTATCTTAACTTAGTACCGAGCTCATATTTGCAATCTGCAGTGCCACAGTTGCAATCACTACCTAACCACCAATTAACGTATGCTGACATTCAGTTGCAGCCACGTTATGCACTAGTAATGTTACTATGAACACAATGTAAAGAAGAATAGGAACGAACTGTGTCCCTTGTGTTATACTCCTATGGAGAGCAACTTGATGGTAGGAAACAACAAGCCTCTAAGGTACAGGGTGGAGTTTGATTAAAGAGAGTTGCTGAAGGGTAAGCTCAATAAGATGAAATACTTCGATAGGACCAGCCAATTGGCGACTATGGATAATTTGAATAGAATCGAGGAATGGGTTGAAATGTGACCGCCCTGAAGATGAATCTGATACTATAAGTGCCTATATTGCATTTGTGGCTAGTGACTATTAATAAAATCATTTCATGAAAACACTGTTATTAGCTTTTTTGCTGCCTCTGGTGTTTAGCTGGTGGGATGTCGGACACATGCTTACTGCTGCCATCGCTGAAATCAGAGTCAACCAGCTTGACCCCTACGCCTCTGTTCATTTCAGATAGTTGGTCACATCCATCAACTAGCTCTGTGATAACAGAAGCAGGACCTTCATCGAATCAGCCTGCTGGCCAGACGACATCAAGAGCGCCCCTGCCTACTTCAAGCTCTTCGACCCATACCATTTCAAGGACAGTCCTTACGTTTATGACACTGTCGTTCCAGTTATCAACTACACAGAAAATGCACTCAGTGCACTCCAGGTCATGTCTGTGGCTCACAAGGTGCTAACCACGAACCTCGATCGAAACTCAGCAGAAAGAGCCCTTTTCGCCAGATACGTTGTACATTTGGTTGGTGACATCCATCAACCTTTGCACTCTGTTGCTCTGTTCAACAAAACCTATCCCGAAGGAGATATTGGAGGCAACAGAGAGAAAGTTTTACTTGTTAATGGATCAACCAGCAACTTCCATAGCTATTGGGATGCTGGAGCCTACATGGTTCAAAATGACTCATGGCGCATCGTCAGACCCATGAACATGCAAAACCTCACTGCTCTTAAGGATGTTGCCAACAGCATGATCAAGAAGTATGGCCCATAAGTTGAGGAATTGGGCAAGATCATTGACCCTACTGTTTGGGCTCAGGAATCATTTCGAATCGCTCAAAATTCTACCTACCCTTATATACTTACAACCAGCCAACTTAACGATCAATACAATGCTCAAACTTACGATATTTGTAGAAAAAGGATCACCCTCGCTGGATACAGACTTGCCAACTACATGGTGGACGTCTACAGTAAGGCTGTCCGGTAAGAGAAGAAAAATTTGATGGGATCTCTGTTGAGACAGGAAAGAAGGAGTAAGGCACCAATTGTTGAAAGATCATTGAAGGAGTTGAAAAAATACCTGGCTGATGATTCATGGCAAGGATTTAGAGAGTCTCCTCTTCGAACCATGAGGGAGGTGTTCAGCATCAACATTCAGTGATAGTTCAATACATAATTATCATATCAAAGTGTGACGATATCATTTGAAATCTATAAAAACTAGAAGCCATGGGGCAACACTTTAGATTTTTACATCTAAGCGTCTATGTAGAGGATCTAACCAGGATGCTCGCCAACTTTATGCTTTCCCCTGACCCCCATCACGCCGATCAACCGAACCACATCTCCTTCTTTTATATGCTTGAGTGTATTCTTATTCAAATAGGCCAGCATCTGACCAGAGCTGTCCCCCACAATACAAAATACCCGTTTGCTATCCTCTTCAAGAATGGTTACAATTTGGACATACATTCTTCTCACTTTGATCTTTTTCTTCATGAGTAGCTTCTAGCCAACCTGTCGGGCTAGGGCACATCTGACATCCATAAGAGGGTAAAACATATCTTATCCCATAACTTTGTTGAGACGAGCTCCCTTAAGGTTGCATTTGATGCTGATCCGGTTGTTTTTGAGTATCCTAAAAGATTTATCATTTTTTATTTCTAAGCTGCCTTTATAAAGGTGAAATTGGCAATTGTACATGTCCAGAATAGTTCCGACTTTCATGCCCGGGCAAAAGTTAGTGAAAAATATACCGTAACCTAGATAAGTAGATATATACCTGTCGAGTCCCCTGCCACAAATTTAATCTTAGGGATGTGCTTGTTTATCACACTGTAATACAAAATTTTGACGATCTATACTCTCACACTAAAAGTGAGCTCTGTATCATCCTTCTTCTCTAGCTCTTCGATTGTGTAATAACCTTTGAATTAGCTCTCAGATTTCGGCTGCTTTTTGTTCATTATCTACAAGTGAATCTCCTGTAGAGTTTAATTAAGCTTTTCTGTATTATCGTCACTAGAATCCCATGATTATTCAGATTACTCCGATGAAGATATCGACTCAGTTTATCCTGATAGTAACAGAGAAGATAGTTTGGAATCAGAAGACTGAGGCTTGCTTACCATATTTTGTTGGTTGGATTTGACTGACACGATTGACTGCGAATTAGACATTGAGGAACTACTTGACAGTGATCCTTCATGATGAGATTGTTTTTTTTTGAAACTCGAGGAAGTATCTGATCCGATGAGGAAACTCTTCAATATATCGTTTGCTTTGGTTCCTTTTTTGTTCTGGGTATAAATGTTGCTTTCATTTTTGGATTCCTCTTAGAGTTTAACAGACTACTCCTTGAATATATCTTTGGCAGACTACTCCTTGAATAGATCTTTGGCCAGGACAAACTGCCGTTTTCCAGGTTTGCTTTGATTTTTTAAATTTAAAGATAAGCCTGAACTAAGTATGTCTTTGAATGAATGGCTATCTGATGAATCAACAGCTCTTATGCTGGATTAGTTGATAGAAGAAAGAAAATCAACTGCTTAAGAAAACATCAAAGCCTCCAGTGCTTTATCCTGATGAAATATGTTTTTGAATTCTAAATTGAACTGTTGCCTTAAAATGCTCACTGTCTTTTATGTCTTTTACAGCTCTTTCTGCTAAAATAGCTTGTCCTTGACAATGATATCGATGAGGTCCAGGGTCTCATCCAGCTCTGTGCAACTAATGCTCTTATACCTGTTATTCTTTATATGCTCTATGTATTTTTTGATATCATTCGACTGTTTGGACTTATAATACTCCTAAAGGTGAGCACTTATTCCAGTCAACAAAAGGCGCCTCAGCCCACCAAGACTATGTATCACTTTATCTACTATTCCATTTATCTATTTCTACAGCTATTGTAGAGGTTCGCTCACTTTTTCTATTTTGCCGATGAAGGCGGTACATTTATCCTGGCATTTGTTTTGCTTGATAGCTTTGTGTTTAAGCCCCGTGCTTGATTGATGCGTGCCCAACTAGTCAAGAGTTCCGGAGTGGCATTTTTCATGGCATTGAGCGCAGAAGGAAATATAGGCGTCATTAGACATGGTTGTCTCCTAACTAATTATAACCCCAATCAATTCATAGAAGAAATCAAATGAATTTCATAGGATCATGACCTTTTGTTGTCTAGGTATTCCTGAATACGGTGTTTGAAAAAATCATAAATGTAAGGCCTCTCTGTCATTCTTTTTTACCATTATGAACCGGTGAAATTTTTGTTTACCCTCATCAAATTTTAAAAGTAATCAAAGGAAAACAACCTCAGGGATTTGTTGATCAAAAATAGCGGTAGGAATCCTATCTTCATATCTATGTTAGTCGCAAGTCGAATTTTACCTCGAGATAGGCTCAGAGGAATATACTCAATAATATAAAAGTGATACTCGAGTTGAACCAGGTCTGGGTCGAGTGTGATGGGATAGTTGACCTTATTCTGAAATTACTGATCGTTGCTGATTGTCTTGGAGTATAAAAATATGCAATTGTTGGTCTAAAGCCTATCATAGGCTGTAGCATAGAAGTAGGCCTCGCGATTTGCCAGCAAGGGTATTGATACTTTTGTGGTTCCTATCCTGGCATTTCTGGCAACCTACCGAAGCTCCCTGGTGTCATAGGCAAAAGGCACAAACTTATCGAAAAGGTCGACCTCGGAGACAATACAGACAAATCGTTAGACAGGAATATCTAGCTCAGCTTCGATCCTTACACTTACTTACCTGGTTTCTTCTGAGACTCGATAGTACATGCTTACTCCCTTTTCTGTTTTGTCATATTTGTATCCTTCTTAGCTAAAAAAAGTATAGTAGTGCTGGATCATTCTTTATTCCTCGTATATTTGCTCAATCAGCTCGTAGCGCAAGGGCGACAGTTTGCTATTGGGATTGCACATAAATTGGCTGTTCTGAAATTTTTAACAAAGCAACTTTGCCTCATCGATTCGGTGCTCCTGATAGTACTTCTATATGTCCTGCCACAACACTTCCACTTCGAGTTGAGAAGTCTCATAATCTGGACGAAAATTGGCTGAGAAGTATCTTGTGAGTATCTTTGAAAAACGGGAGTCTTGTATCTCACTGGTTTAGCTATTAGGACGACTGCGTAGTTAATAATTTTCTTCGAGGAAATAGGTCATCTGAGGAATGATTATGACATCTGAATCCATCTAGGAGTCCTTGCTTTAAACAACTCGAGACATTCCTTTAGATTTCTTGAGCTCAGATCTCCCCTGTAGGTTCTTTCCCTCCAACATCTATAGGCACTACTATAGCATGTAACTGTGCACCTGGTCCTAATTGCCATAATCAATACCAGCTGTTGCAGGGTTTCTTGGTGTTCGAAATGAAACATCCTGAACTTACCTATAACTTATTCGACCAGCAAAGGGTCAATTCTGGTTCGATTGCAATCATTGTGAATGGACTTTATCTGAATGTCATAGGAAGTACTGCGTTGTAAAACAGAGGCACTATGTATTTGGGTGGCTCCTTTTAGCTGGCTAGCTTGTTGACTTTGAGTATGTTCAGCTGTATTTTATCTTCCAGCATTGACTATTTATTATCAGCTGAAGACATATCAACGGGGAACATGAAGTTCATCAGCTATATCTTTCAGCTGCGATATGGGTATCCACTAGCCTGAAGCTCCGATATGGGTATTCACTAGCCAGAGGATTTATAATATTTGCAAATGGAAAAGCCACTCGAATTGCTCTAATCATAATAATGTTCCCTTTCTGCATTCAAGACCCACCTCGAACAGATAATGAGCACCTTCCAGGAATAGCGATGGCAGTATGAACAAGAGTATGCTACCAAAACTGCCAGCCTTTAGAAGCAGATCCAATAGAAGAATTAAATCATCAGCCATCTCAGCAAAAGACTTGAGCTTAAGAATCAGCAACTGGTCAAAAGCATGAAAGACATTGTCAATTACAGGAAAATTGTGAAGGAGCTCAAAGAGGAGTTTTTTAAAATGGGAAATGTCGTTAACAAAATAGGCACATTTAGCAGCTATGAGGCCACTCTTGATTCGGTTTTTAAAGACATCACGACAACCAGCAACCCAAAATAGTCCGAGCCTATAGTCCAGTCATCAGCATTCACAACCTCCTTCTCTCCCAGAAAGTCCATGAAATTTGATATAAACGGCTATTTCAAGCACCTTAGGCAAACAAATTAACACAAACAATCAGATCTTTACCTCAAAGAGGAAAAGACAGCTCAGACCAAGACCACTGAGGAAAACTCTCTGAAGGATATTATAAATTAACCCACCAGTTGTAAAGGGCCTTACGATGGCAATGGCATGTACACGATGTTGAAATAAGTTCGATCTTCTCAGAAGTCAATCAAAGAGGAAGACAAAAGAATGTGGAGGACAGGTTTTTCGTGCTTCAAGTAAAACAATCGGAGAGCCTTGCACTGATGCTAATGTAAGGAACATTATTTGTCATATGCATATCATCAACGTTTTTATTACTAGAGCTTTATCGATATTGCGCTCACTACATTTTGCTATAAGGATTTGGTCACTTCCACCACCTTCCCGGTGCTCTGCTCGTCGACCACTTCCAATAATTTCTTAACCGTGCTCTGGACTACTTTCCTCACTTATCTTTCTGACTTCCACACTGAACTTAAAGCATTCTATTTCATCTTTTTGTAGCCCTGTTATTTCTTCTTCAGCTACTCGACCTCAGCTTGATATGCCCGGTTGAGACTCCTTATTTTCTCTTCGCTCTCTTTTATTCGGGTTTCTAGTTTGGCAGAAGTAGTCTTGGCTAGCTCAAGCTCGCTAGTCAACCTTCGACATTCAGATTACTTGTTTTTCAAGCTATCGAAGTTGACTCTACTCTCTTCGATGAGCCTTTGGTTTTAGGTGTTCTTTTGAGACAAAACATTCAACCTGTCTTCTTCTACGTTTTTTATTTTCTCTTCAAAGCCTTTTTTCTGAATGTTCAAGTTGTTCTACTGCAGCTTGATTTCATTGGATAGCTTTTTAATTTATCTTTCCTTCTCGTCCACTCTGTCCTTCAGGAATTGCTTCTCCTTCTCGACCAACTCCAACCGTTGCTCGTACTATTCCATCATACCTTCGTATTTGCTCATCCAGTCAGCGTGAAGATCCTCTAACTTTTAGTTTTTTTCCATTTATTTTTGCTAAAGTTTCGATTCAGTGGCAAATACTTTTCCTTGCACTTTGTACATGTCTTCTTCTTTGGTATGAAGCTACTATTCAAGCTAGCCTACTTTTTACTCGAACATCTTGATTTTCTCGAGAGCCTCAGCTAACTCTCTTTCAGTCGTTCGGAGGGTATTTGATAGCTGTTCATTGTTACTTTTTTCGGTGAAGATGACTTCCTCAGAACTAACGATCTATTATTTGAGCTTGTCGACTTCACTCCTCAGCCTTTAGTTTTAGCTTTCAAGGGTTATTATTCTTTCATTGCTCTATTTTTATTTATTGAGCAGCTTTGTGTAGGTTTCATCGAGCTAGAATTAAATTTATTTCAGGTCTTTTGATGATTTGTCTTTTTCTCTTTTGAGCTTTTCCTCCAATCGACTCAACGATTCGTCTTTGATTGTTATTTACCTTTCTTTTTCTTTGAGCTTCTCACTAAGTTTGTTGTTCTTGCTCTTCTCATCGTTGTTAGCTGCCTCTTCCTCCTTCAAGGCCTTTGTTATCTTTTTTAAACTTTCCTTCAACTCCTCTTCGCTCTTTTTGTATTTTTTCACCTCGTCTCCAAGCCATTCATTCTCATGCTTGAGCTACTCTATTTTTGTTTCATGCCCAAGCAGTTGCTAACTCTTCTATAGCTCTTTCTTGATGACGTCCTACTTTTGTTTCATCAACCCGTTGACAAACTGCCTCAACTCAGCAGCTTTCCTTTATTCGTCATCCACTGAACTTCTTAGCTTTTCAGTCTATTATTTTTCAGTAATTAACTCGAGAGACAATTCGTCAGCTTTTTCATTTGCCTTTTTGAGCTATCTCCTCAAAGAGTAGCAGTCTTATTCGCTTGTGCTCAAGCTCTCCTTGGTGTCAGCCAATTATTTTTCAAGCTTGTTAATTTTATCTGTCGCCTCTTCAAGCTGGAGAGTGGTAAAGTTGATCTCCTCGTACAGCTTCTCCTCGCTATTTTCCAGAACCGCAATACTCGATAGTTGATACTAGATCTGTTATCTTAGCTAGTTAATCAGTTTGGTCTTGCTATTGTCCTTCTTGGTTGTCTCTTCCCTTACTGCATCCAACTCTGCTTTGATATTCTTGTAAGCAAAATCCAGTTCCTCTATTTGTTGGGTAAGCTCGTTTATAACGGCCTCTTTTTCTCTCACTCTTCCTTCCAACAAAAAGATTTCCTCCTCATACTTGTTCTCAGCACTCTGCTTTTCAGCTAACAGCTCTGAAATTTACTCTTCAAGTTTATTGACGTTTTGGCTATATTCGAATTCGTTTGTATTGCACTTGTTGACTGTTGAAGAATACTACGAATTGATGGCTTCCTTTTCTCTCTGGAGCATTTTCAATGAGTCAACTACCTTGTTGATATTGCTGCGGGCTTCTTTGCCGAAGTTTGTTAGCATGTTCAGGATTTAAGCATTCTCTCTTGAGGCTGATCGGTCGTTGCTTGCTACTTTCGACTGTCTCATACTAGGACTGACTGATCCATCGGGGATAGATCCAAAGGTTATGTACAAATTATCAACAAGACTATCCTTGAATTTTTAGTATTATTTCCTGAGGGCGGTAAGCTTCATGTCCAATTTAGTGTAGTCTTCTTTTTGCTTCTTGAGCTCCTACCTGAGTTATTCCTCACTTTTTTATCTATTCTTGATCACCCCGTTCAGTCTGGTATGCTCTTATTTAGCCTTGCTGAGGTCACCCTGAAGAATTTATACGATTTTTTAGTTCCTAACTTTTTAGTTAGTTTATCTATTGAGCTCATTCCTGAGTTGAATGATCTAGGCATCCTTCGAGGCAATATCCTTGTCAAGGTTCTCCCTGATTTACAGTTGGTCTGACAATTCCTTGGCTTTACTCTTGGTGTTATTTTCACTGTTCTGTAGTTTCTCTTACAGCACCTTGATATCTTTCCTGCATTTCTCGATACTCTCCCTGTCTTTGATAGCCTCCAATTATAGCTTTTGAATTTTCTCATTAGAAGTTTTCTAGCTGTTTTTCAAATTTGAAATCGTATTATTAGCAGCATTCAACTGTGTTTCAAGATCAGTCTTAAAATTTTATAGATTTGTGTGCTTTTCCTTCGCGTAGTTGATCTACTTTATAAACTTCTCCTCTTTGAACTGGAATTCCATTCTGCTCTTGCTTACCTCCAACTCCAATCGGTTCACTGTTTCTGCCAGCTCATTTGCTTTCAGCTGTTCTTCTTCATATTGTTTCGACAGCCTTTATATCTAATTTTTTTGCCTGTCTAGCTCCAGTCGGCTAGAGTAGTCACCCTGCTTGGATTTATTCTTTGAGTCGGAAAGCTAGTTTGTTAAAGCTAGTAGCCTTTCTTATTTTTATTTCGTATCAGATTTGAGTTCCTTCATTTGAGCTTTGAGTTCAGCTATCTATTTGCTGAGCATCTCATTCTGACGTTTGGATTTCTCCTGTTGGTTTTTCAGCAATTCGTTTTGACCTTAAGTTTAGATAATCCTTAACTGACCTGCTTTGAGCTTTTATTACAGCTATCTGATGGCCTTCTTCGTGTTTTCATTGAGCTGACTATACTTTTCATTTAGTTAATCAATAGTGGCTTCTCTCAACCTGCTTTCTCTTTCCTTGGTCTTTTCGAGATGTGTTTTCTCATCACCCAAAATTTTATGTTCTCTTGTCAGCTCCATGTACTTTTCTCTTGTCACCTTCAACTCCTACACTTCTTTGTACAGAGAATCATAGTTCTGCGATAATACTTTTTTATCATACTCGATTCTGACAATTTAGCTTCTTTTTTACTATATCTTTTCCTCAAACTCTCTGATTTTGTGATTAAGGTTTCCTTTCTCCTCCTGAAGCTTAGCAATCTTGTCCTTGAGATCATCCTGCTTCGTCTTGGCAGTGGCTTTGTCGCTTTGTTGAATTTTTTCCCATTCAAACATTTTGTTCGACATTGCTTTCTCAAGGTCTTCGATTACATACTTGGCTCTGTCAAGTTCCTCCAGCTTAAGGTGAAGCTAGTATTCCTTCTTGGTTATGACATCATTCTTCTGCCTAAGTTATCTTGTCAGTTCACCCTATTTATTTTCCATATCCTTTTTCAACTTGTCAAGCTATTCCTTCAAGGCTCGAATGTTTTACTGCTCGGTTTGATTTCTGATGCTTTGAAGGTTTTTGAGCTAACTGTTATCCTTGGTTAAGGTCTTGATGGTTTCCTCTAAATTTCTGATCAGATAGTTCTTGTTTTCGATCTCTTCCTTCATGTATTTGATATCCAATTATTTCTTTTGGAAGTTCGAGACTGACTAGGTAAATTATTTTATTCTTTGATTCTTCTCTGCCAGCGTCTTCTCAAACTCTTAGTTTTTTAGTTTATATCTCATTATTTCCAGCTTCATGTTATTCTCGTTGCTTTACAAAGCCATGCGCTTATTGAGTTCAGTACGAGCATTCTCGGCCTACTTGCGGTATTTGTCTTTCAGTTTGTTATAGCCTTCTTTGTATACTTCGAACTCAACTGCACTCATACCTCCAACAGCACTCAAGGCTGGATCTCGATCGAAACTCGTCTATATTCCTTTCTTCTTTGAAAAATATCCTCCAACAGTTGGTTATTTGCCTTTGAAGTCATATTTCTCTCTTTTGTTGGCCATGCTGAGAGGCATATTGAATTAGGATTTCGTCTCACCTTAGTTCATTTTCCCTTTGCCTCCGCTCCATCCAACTCTCAGCATATCTGGTTAAAACTCAGTCTTTTGAGCTCCTCTTTTCCTGGCGCTTTACTTCTTTACGATTCTAGAGGTAGATACTTGCTCAACTCTTACATCACATGAAGCATCGCTGTCAAGACATTTAGATATTGGGACGACAATCCTTTATCCTTATGATCCGATCAACTCCCTTTCCATGAATTTGAGAACCCCACCCACATATTTAGCACCTTTCTCTGTGACGAGCTGTACCAGGACTTCTATGTACTCCTTATCTGTTTAATTTTTGATGGTGACCTCTTGATTGAATATGAATTTATTGGGTGAAGAGGCAGAAACTTCGGTCGTGATGGACGCACCGTTGAGTTAGAGGTGTATTTTACAAGGGAACTTAATTTTGAGACTCAAGTTGAGTATGTTGATAGTGTAGGTATAGATTTATACTTCCTTCTCGATTGACATGTTTTAAAGATTGATTTGATTTTGCAATCAACACAAGCAAATAAAATTTATCTTTACAGCTTAAACAATCATCAAAACGTTATTTGAAAAGCTCTAAGCTCTGGCTACTTTGTCTATCGATCTACCTGTTATGACAGTTAAGGGTACAACTTTGACTATCATTAAAGAAAAACCTCGTTTCATTGCCGAGATATATTGAGA
>Ga0100378_1002510_pt1 | contig 18216 bp, 18 predicted proteins | sample CryGeymeta201502_FD_81535 | JGI IMG/M metagenome (GOLD analysis project Ga0100378, IMG submission 81535) | Groundwater microbial communities from Crystal Geyser aquifers in Utah, USA - Crystal Geyser metaG 2015-02 | ecosystem: Environmental > Aquatic > Deep subsurface > Groundwater | place: USA...
AGTCTAAATATATTAGAAATAAATACATAAGTCAAATATGTATTATTAGTTCTAATAATAAGGATAAACAACCAAATAGTTTAATTGCAGTAATTGTCCCAAGCAGAAAAAAACTTCTTGACTTTTTAATCGTTAATAAAAAAATTTCCGTACAGCAGGTAGATGACTTAGGTGTTGTAGAGAAGTATTTTAATTCCGAAGAGGTAATATCAGAAGTCTTGAAAGAATGTGAAGAAATATATAATTTAGATAAGAAAGGATTAAGTCATCATGAAAAGATCGAGAAAATATATTTAATATCTGAAAGATTTAGTGAAGAGAACGGAATGAAAAATGGAAAAGGAAGACTTAATAGAAAGAATGTCGAGAAATATTATTTGGAACATAATAAGAAAGTTTAGAATTTAAATATTTATTTATTATTTGAATTTGAAGAAATAAATTTATTTGACAATATATAATTTTTGTTCGATAAACATATATATATATATATGATATAATATTTATATTAATGATTAGGTTATCTTATAAAATTTGTTATATTCTTTGTTATATTATTCCATGAACATTTTTTAAATATTCAAGTTGGTGTTCTGGTATTGACATAACTCATCAAGTATGTATGAATTCTCTGTTGAGCCTACGTAATATTTTCCTTTATCTAGTTGTAAATAAAATACTTTAATATCTCCAAATTTATAGACTTTATCACAAGTTTTACATATAGGAGATTTATAATTAATATAATTTTCAGATAAAAAAGGTTTTTTACAAGCAATGCAATAAATACAACTGTAATTCATTATAATTTTAAGTTGGTTTTCTCTTGTCGTGATTTGATATTATTAATTTGGATTGTTTAGTTAAAAATAAGCATAAAATAGAGCTAATTTTTGGAAAAAATATTAATATTTGGCATCTTAATAAGATAAAGACAAATAACAATTTAGAATTAATTTTTTATCTTACACGTTAATAACAAATAATTATAATTAGAAATATTTAATTAATATTATTATTCAAAATAATTAATTTAATTAATACTTAGATTTAATGGGGAACTGTAAAAGCTTTAAAAAAGAAAAAACAAAAGGAAATCATGAAGATATGATGACTACTGAAATTAAAGATACTAAAGAATCTATCAATGGATTAAATTGTAGTTGGCAAATGATGAGAAATTTAAATTTCCAAGCATGTTCTATCGGTCATAACTCTGATAAATCACATTTAAAATTAAATACAGAAAAAGTATTCAAACCAGTATTGTCATGTAATGATTGCCAAAATGATGATATCCCCGGTAAGATTAAACTTACTTGTGGGCATAATATTTGTGTAAAATGTTATACAAAACTAAACCTATCAACACATGAATGTCCAATTGATAATAAACTTCTAATTAATATTAATATGAATAAAAAAACTGATGAAGATGAACATCTTGAAACTGATAAAAATAAATCTAACATTGAAGATAATAATAACGAAATTAATGTTGTCGAAAATAACAATATTATTAATAATCCGGCAGAATTAATTACTCATTGCAAGAATAATCATGAATTAAAATGGATTGTCGATAAAAAGACATGCTCTAACCACAAATATAAAACACAATGTATTGGCTGTAAAGAAGATAAATTTTATTTATGCTTACAAAAATGTCTTTATAACAGTTTTAAAAAAGATAAATGTTTCGAAAATCATGATTTGTTATGGTGCTTTAATGAATTGACTTGTTCAAGATGCAATGAAAAAAATTATGGCTTCACTTGTCAATATTGTTATGGATTTTATTTATGTGTTAGATGTGCTAATTATGAATTTAATTATGAATATTGCCCTAACAGACATAAATTAAAAAGTGGCTATAGAGAATGCTCAAAATGTTTAAATACCGGTGATGGTTATGGATGCTCAATATGCAATTACTTTGTTTGTAATTATAAAGGCTGCAAAGGAATTTCTACTTTCGATTCATCCAAAGCCGAAAAGTCAACAAGTATTCCCTTAGAAGATTTAATTAAAAATAAACAAGAAAGAAAAAGGTCATCCGCGTCAGGTTTTTACAAAAATAGCATGCATGATCATTTCGGAGATGATATTCAAAAGTTTAATACTAATAAAGAATTAAATAAAATGTTTATTTCTGAGAAACATATTGAAAAGAAGCAAGAAATTAAAGATAATAAAAATTTAAAGAATCAAGGTAAAATACCTTCACTAGACAGTAAGACTAATAATGGGAATATTAAGACTACTGGAAATATTAACAATTGTCAAAGTAATAATCCTAACAAGCCTAATAACATTAATAACAAAAACAATAATATGAGCCCTAATGTTAATTTAAATTTCGGTATCTCACCAATTGAAAATAATAAAAAAACAGTAAAACGCAATAATCCTGATATAGATATTAGCTACATTTCTGAAGAAGAACAAGCTTATAATAAAGATTTAATACTTAGTACATATTCATCAAGACAAGAATTTGCTTCGGTTCATGAAGATTTATTTAAATCATTAAGATCTAGAGATATTACAATACAAGTCGGTAAAGAAGAAAATGAAAAAGAACTTGAACAATTAAAAGAGCTTGAAACAAAACAAGATATAGAAATACATGACATAGATAAGCCTAAATTAATTGATCTAAGTATAGTACAAAAGATGTTAAAAGATCCTGGTAACTATAATAGAGTAGAACAAACTCCTGATATTACTATATATGAAGATGCTGACTTAGTAATATCTGATATTGGTGGAAATTCTATAAAGAATGTCAATTTATCTAGTAATACTAATGGAAAGGGAAATAATACTAATAATTTAAATAACAATACTACTAGTATTAAGAAAGAAAATATAAAGACTAATCTAAGTAAGCAACAAGGAAATACTATTAATAAATCAAATTATGAAAGTTGTATACTTAATATAAGTAATATAAATATTGATAATGATAAGAGTGTTAATCAGGGTGATAAGAGTTACTTAAAAAATGGTAATAAAAATGAAAGTATTTATGAAAATATAAGTCCTAGAGGTCCAATTGTAGGATTTTTAGAAAATAAACTTGAAAGTAGTAATAAAATAGATAAGCTAGAAATAGAATTAGAACCTTGTAAGCCCTATCCACCTCTCAACCTACAACCAAATATTTTAGAAAATAAGCCAGATCAATCTAGTATACAACCTACTCCAATAGAAAATCATAATGACAAAGCTGAAAATAGCTTTTTAAACAATATTAATGAAAATCTTACTTCATTTAGAAAAGAAAACAACGATAAAGACAACAAAGATATCGAGGAAACTAATATATTAAATTCCAAAATTGAAGCCCACAATGAATTACAAAACGAAAATCAAAAACATAGTTTTATTGATGAAATGACAATAATTAGTAATCATGACACAAACCAACCTCATCATAAAAATATTCTATCAATCTTTAGTACAAATAACGATAGCAAAAATATCACACCACACTTTATTGTATATAGTGATTTTGATTATAAACTTTTAAATAATAAAGAAAATGCAGCAAGTGTTGAAAAATTATATAACAAAGGAATTCAATACTATAATAAGAATAACTTTACTGAAGCTGAGAATTGTTTTAATAATATCTTAGAAAAAGAACCAGAATTAAGTATGATTTACAACAGTTTAGGACTTATTTATAAGAAACAAAATAAGTTAAACGAATCTGAAATATATTTTGCCAAATCAATTAAACTTAATCCCAAATTAAAGGAAGCTTACATCAACTTAGCACTTCTGTTAAAAAGTCAAAAGAAGTACAATGAGGCTGAAGAATGCTATAAAAATTTACTAAGAATAGATCCCGAACATAAGGTTGCCCATTTTAACTTAGGGAATACATTAGACGAACAAGGTAAATATGAAAGTGCTATTAAATGTTATATGAATGCAATCAATATCGACCCAGTTTATAAAATTGCTTACTTTAACCTAGGAAATACATATGATGAGCAAGGTGACTTTGAAAATGCTATAAAGTGTTATAATGAAGCAATTAAGATAGACCCCAAATACAAAAGAGCTTATTTTAATTTAGGAGTAGCCTATGGAAGTTTAAACAAATATGAAGAGTCAATTAAAAACTACAATGAGGTTATCAAACTTGACAAGAAGTTTAAAGATGCTTATAATAATATAGGTGTTGCCTATTATAAATTAAGAAAGTATAAGATGGCTGTAATTAATTACCAAAAAGCCATTGCCGTTGATAACAACTTTAAGGAAGCATATAATAATCTTGGTAATACATTATTAAGTCAGGGAAAGTTAGATGAAGCTCAGTCTAGCTTTGAAACAGCTGTAAGTATTGACTCAAGCTATAAACTTGCTAAGTATAACTTAGAACAAGTGAAGAAGAAGATAAGTTTGAATAAAGGAGCATAATTTAGTAATTTTTGTTATATCTAAGTAATAATTTTCTTTATAATATATTTATTTATGTATTTTGATTAATAAATTATTTAAATTAGTTAGTTTTTATAAATTAATAAAATTTAATGATGAAACATAACATAAATTTAACAACTCCTACTAAAAGAGGTGATGATAATAGCATTATAATCGAAAACGAAAAAGAAAAACTTATTAAAAATAAATATGAAGGTAATTAATAACAATCTTCATCATTACTATACCAATCAATAAAAAAAATGATCTATAATACATATACTAACAATATTTTATAAATTTATTAATTTTTACTTAAACAACAATTAGTTATGGACGATGTTCAAATTTTACGAAGCAAGGTTGTCTCCCAAAATAACATAATAAAAAGTTACAAATCTTGGGTCAATATATTGCTAGGTATGGTAAACACAAACGGTAGTAGTTATACTCCAAACTTAGACTTTGCTACTACTATTGAAAAGGTATACAATAAAACATATAAATTGTATACTAAATTCATAACTATTCATATTAAAGAATTTGGAACGAATGAAAAACATCAGTAGTGAAAATTTAGAACTAGCTAAGAATGTAAATAAAGAGAGAATCAAAAGTAAAGAAAGTAATATTCAATTAGACAGTTTAAAAAATCAATTGGATATTATGAAAGATGACATGAAAAATAGCAATATGGTAAAATTAAACAATGAAAAAAAACAAGTTTTAGATGGACTAACTTCCTTAACTGAAGAAGTAACAAAATTGATTATAAAAGTTATAAAAGTTAGAGTATTTAAGCGATAAAAATAAAGTATTAGAAGAGAAGATAAATAAAAATCCAAAAGTTAGTGAGTTATTAAAAAGAATAGAAGCTTTACGCTTAGAAAATGAAGAAATGAAAGAGGTTATAAAGATAAGAGAAGAATTTAAGGTGCAAAATCAAAGATATAATGAGTAAGATTATTAAACAGTTAAATGTTAACATTTAAATGCTAAATAATTTGATTTAATTGTTTATTTAAGATTGTTTACTTTTAAAATAAAATATAGGATAATAAATAATGAAATAAATCCTACTGAAGTAAATAGAGTGAATAAGAGTATAAATGCAAATTTCTTTTCGTGTTTTCCTGAAAGCAATTTAAAATAGTGAAGTAGTTATAATAGTTATAATAGTTATAATTCTATAAGTTAAAATAAGTTAAACTAAGAATTAATTGATAAATATATTTATAATCTATAATAATATTACAAATATTAATTAGTTAATCTCGTTTTATTTTAATTTAAATATCTTAAATCTCAATAATTTAATATAACTTTCTTTATCAGGAACATAGTAATATTATCATAAGACTATAATTATCATTTAATTAAACAACGACTCTATATGTTATGTAATGATCTGATGTTTCGCTCTTTCTTATTATTTTTACTAACTAATTTTAAGTAAATAAATATTAAGTTTGATGATTAATAATTTACTTGTCCTCTTTTAACACCTAAATATCTCGCAATTGGGTCATTCAATAAAATTTTGGGTAATTGTACTTCTTTTAATTTACTTTATATTTAAATAACATTATAATTTAAGTAAATTAAGTAAATAAAGTTTATATTACTATTTCTCTAAAACACCTTGTTTTTCATCTTGTGAAAGTAAAATATGTTTTGGTACAAGTTCGTTTTCAGTAATGTTTATAACCAATTCATTTTCATCAAAAAATTGTACATTTAAATATTCATTTAATTCATTAAATTGCTATCATAAAAATATTATATTGTATTATATTGTATGATTACTTGTTTTGCTTGATTAGACATTAAAGTTCTATAGATCAACAAACCATTTTTTGCATTTCTTTCTTTTAAATTAGATACAAATTCTTCTAATTCGTTTACTCCTATTTTTAAAGGTTCGGAGTAATGAACGTATATTAAATCCTGATTATTATCTTTTGTATAAAATGCATTGAGTTCAGTTCTTACTTTTTAGTTAAATATTTAAATATACAATTATATTTTTCTTTAAAGATATCTAAGTTTTCTTCTATTTCTTTTTTGTTTATTTTATATCCACGGTCATTTAGCATTTGTAAAATTGTTCTTCTGACTTTAAATAATTTTGCTTTATTTTCAATTTGCATTTTTAAAAATAATAATGTTCATATAATTTAATAATATAATGCTATTAATTTAATATTAAGCATAATTATAATTGTTAAATTAAAATAAATTAAAATAGTAATACTAAATAATTAGATTACATAGTAAAAAGAGTTCTTATAGTCTTATTAAATTAATCTACTATGCTGACATATTAAGTTGATTTCTTACTGATTTTTCTGGTGTAGGAGGAATACTCCTATTATCTAAATCAGTTTCAGAAGTTAATGATCTTCTAGTTACTAAACTTTCTCCTAATTCAGCTGGCTTAATCTTATCATCATTATCATCATCGTCTTCTTCTTTATTTTTTGCTTTACAACGACATATTATTTTCGAAATCATATTTCTGATCTTAGGATTTAAGCCATAAATTATACTATATAAAAAACCTGTACTTGAAATAGTTACAGTCTTCAACAATATTAACTCAAATGATAAATTATTTGAGTACATATGATAAAGTCTATCAATCGTTGAAGGAATAAACACAACACACTGAATAATAGGAAACCACTTTAACTTTGAAGCATATCTATAAGCAATCTGATTTGTTTTGAGAAGTTTAACAAGTCTAATAACTAAATATATATTATTCAGTAACATAAAGAAAAAAGAGCCAAGATAGATCCATAGTAAATAGTATATTAAATCATTTTTATCTATCTCCTTTTTGCTAAAGTAAATCCAGCAGAATCCTGGTTCGTTAGGTCCATAAGTATTTGTTAATACTACTCTTTATTTTTTAATTATTTAAGTTACATAATGGTAAATATAGCTGGTATTACATTGGCAACTGTGCAATAGATGAATAAATAGATCTTTTCGTACTTTTTAAATGTTTCTACATCTTGTACAATACTAAATAAAGCTGTTAATGCAATAAAATAAGTCCATATTAAACTTGAACCTTCAAAGTAAATTCTTAAGAAAGCTTGAATTTCACAATTAACGTTTTTTACTTCATCCATTGAAGGATCAGGGTTAATAAATGTTGACATGTGATTGAATAATTCAGCTACGCATAAAAAAAATACTAACTGTAGAGGAAATGTTCTGTATTTTTTAACTATAGAAAATACTAATATAACAAATAAACATCCTAGTACACTAATTGCTGAAATAATATTTTCGGAATAGATTATTATATTGCGCTGCGTAGGAGTTAATTCATAATCATGTTTCATTACTTATATATATAAATTTATAATAGAATTAATAATTAATACTAAATATTATACAAATAATAATTTATATTATAAAGCATAAATGGAATTCTCTAAAAATCTTTTTATTTACTTACTTTTAATAAATTTATTTTCTACTTGCTTTACTTCAAAATTCCTAGCAAGTCCCGTAGAAGATTTATCAAATAACTCAACAAAGATACCAGAAGATATTCAAACTATTCTAACTATACTTAAAGGATTTGCAAACACTTCAGGAATTTATGATAACTTACCCTCAGTTCAAAACATAACCAAAGAAGAATACCATATTGTCCTTGAATTTATTGATGCTTTTAAAATCTTTGAAAATATAACAAAAGACAATTATGTCGATGTGGTTATGACTGGAAGTCAAATATTATCTAAATCATTTAAAAAAGTCGCTGATTTCATTCCTGATTCTTTACAGTTAGGAAGAGAACTTAAAACATTAGCATTAGAAATATTAAAAAAATTAGCAGATAAACATTATTACATTAATTTATTGATGAACCTTGTTAGTTACAACATTTTTGAAATATTCGAAGTAGCCCAAAAAATAGACTACGACAGAGGAACTAAGAATTATAGTGATTTAGGATTAGATATGGGAAAGATGTTTAGAATTTTGTTTGTTATTGATATGGAAAAATAATTGATAGTTAATATGATAAAATAGTTAATCATATCATAGCATAGTTAAAATAACATAGTTAAATAATATTTAAGAGAAAGATTAATATAACTTAAATACTTTTATTTAAATTTATAATAACTTTATTTAATATTATTTAATATTAATTATTAATTTTTATTATAATTTATATAAATTAGTACTCGTCATCTTGTAAAGAATCATCGTCGTCACCAGCTGCAATGTTTATCTTTGTAAATACAACATGGTTGTTTTTTGAATCAACTTTGTTCTTAGATGAGTTTGATTTGCTATTGTCGTTACTAAAGTAGTTATTATAATTATTTGACATCATTTGATCTAACATCTTTTTCTTAATAGAAAAATTTGTATTAGAATCTATATTGATATTCTTTTTACCACTATTTAAAGAATTTTTGTTTTCTTTGTTTTCAACATGAGGAGGCGAAGTACTCTTTTTAGATATAATAGAGTTTATAGTGCCTATCTTTTTGAAATTGTTTGGTTTTAAGACTGTAGTATTTGTTGTACTTTTATTAGGCTGTAGTTTACTTACTGAATTTGAATTAACTGTGTTAACTGAAGATACTTTATTAGCATTACTAAACGAAGACTTCTTTGCATCGGCAATAGATGGAGTTAGGATTTTATTACTTTCTTTAGTAATATTGTTTTTACTGTCTTTATTATCTTTGTTATCTTTAATATCTTTGTTGTCTTTCCCCTTCACACTGTCATTTCGGTCTGTCAAATTAGGTTTCGAATTTTTAATAAAGGAATTATTAATATAGTCTATATTGATTAAATTAGGAATATTTATCTTTGAACTACTAACATTATTATAATTAAGACTGTTTAGATGATTGTTAGTTGTACTAGACTTGCTAAATGATGCATTTTGTGGCTTAACTTTTATATTCGAAGCTGAATCGTTAAGTGTTTCAATACTTTTAACAAAAGAATTATTAACCTCTGAGAAATAATTGTTTTTTATTATTTTCTGCTTAATTTGTTTTGACTTTACAATATTGTTATTATTGATATTTAAAGGTATTTTATTGCAAGGATTTTTAAAAGTCTTCTTTAAAGTATTAATTTTATCCATAATAGGACTTTGTTTATCAGTTAAGTTTGGACTAAGTTTTATTAAACTTATTTTTTTAGAGCTTTCAATAGGATTTTTGTCTTGTTTATCTTGTTTGTCAAGCTTGTTGTGATTCAAAGAAATTTCTAACTCAAGTGTTTTTGAATTTTTACTAGAGTTTCGACTGATAGTCTGAATTTTTGACTTTCCTTTTGATAATGAATTACAGTAGTTAATATTATTAGTAAGATTATTGTTATTAGTATTTGCGTTACTAGTATTATTTTTATTAATATTTGTATTACTATTTTGCTTTGATAAAGATTTTTTCTCTTGACTTTTTTCTTTTTCGTTCCTTTCTTGTTTTATTATTGAGTTTAAATTATTTTGATTCTTATTCACTGAGTTTGAATTTGTATTTGTATTTATATTTGTACTTGAAAGAGTTGAATGGTTATAATTATTTGTTAGTGGACTTACAAATAGATTGTTAATATTGATGTTGTTAGAAATCTTTACATTTTTGAAGTTTGTTTCATTTTTGTCTTTATTATTTGTTACTAAATTTAATATAAATTGATTTAGTAAAGAACCTTGATTTGATTTATTGTTATTATTTTTAACTGATTTAATTTCGTTCTTGTCTGTAGCTTTTTCTTGTTTTTCGGATTTTTCTTGTTTTTCTACTTTCTCAGCTTTTTCTGTTCTTTCAGTTCTTTCAGTTCTTTCTTGTTTCTCTGACCTTTCTGATTTTTCTGGTTTCTCTTTTTCATTTGAATTTCTTGATTTATCCTCATTTTTAAATAATATTTTATTATTAATATTATTATTAATTATGGAGTTATTGTTTGAACTCAAATTGTTTGAGAAAATATTACTTTGATTACTAGAGTTGCCTTTTGATTGAGCAGAGTTATTATTAATATTTGAATTTAGCGCATTACTAGCATGCTTCTCAACTACTGCATTTTTGTCTTTTTCCATACTCTGCTTTTTCCCAATTGAACTTCCAGTATTAATTCTACTAGATAAGAACTCAGTTTTTTGTACTTTTTCTGGTAATTTCTTTTTGAAAATCATATTAGAGTTTCTTGTAAAAGCATCAAAGTTAAATGTACTCTCAGGTCGATTTTTGGGACCTAAAGATGCAGTATTATTTTTAGGAGTTGTAACATTAATACTCAAATTACTTGTATGAGCAGTAGTAGATTGAAGTTTATTACTTACATTGTTAATTTTATTTGTAAAGTCATTACTTAGCGGAGGCGATGTCTTCTTCTTAGAACATTCTCCTTCTCTTTCTCTTACTTCTTTTATTATAGTCTTTGGAACATTTTCTTCTTGTATTGGTGAACAACTTTCTTTAGTAGATAAGTAATTCTTCTCTTTTGTTGTCTTAATATTTTCCTCTGTTGCTCTTGACTCAGTATTTAACTGCGAATTACATTCATTTTCTTTTTCTTTAATTTTATTAAATGTAAAGTTTAAATTGATTCTATCTATAAAGCTTTTAGGGGTAAATAAGTCTTCAGGTTCATTCTCTTCTTCTATTTCTTTATTTGTGTAATTTAAATTAAGTTCCTTTTTTATATCTTTAGTTATATCTCTTAAATTCCATGATTGTACTGGTTGCTCTCGTGTTTCTTTTGTATCACTATCTATTTTCAGAGGATATACTAACTCTTTATTAGTTTGACATTGGTTTTTAGTATATTTAATAGGAGTAATTTTGGAAGTATTTGAATTGCTGTGTTCTTCAGAAGGGATTTTCTTCCCAGTTGATTTTTGTGGGGAATTTTCAACATAAGAATGTTGATAGTAATTACATATAGTTGATGGTGTGCAGAAAGCGCTTTTATTAGTATTATCTTTTTTTCTTGAGTTATGTGAATTTTCATTTGGTGGATTATAGATAATAGAATCGTTTGATATATTATTTTTTGAGTTGTTATTTGATTCAAGGTTAAGTCTAAAGATAGAATTATTTGATAATTGACAATTATTCTTACTTTCTTTTAATGGTGACTCGTCTAGCAAAATAAATTAAATTTTAAATAAATAATACATATAAATTAGAAATTGTAAAGCTAAAGCTTACCTTTTTGAACATAACTTTCTAGTGAGTGATTCATTGATGCTTTCGATGCCTTAGAATTACGATTTTTATTATTAAAACTTGTCATACTTTTTGATAGTATAAACAGGGAATCTCCTACGTTTGGATTTGTTTCCACTCTTTTTTCGGCTTCGTTACAATTAGCCTCAATATTAACATAATCATCGATCAAATTAAAATCTAATGTTAGTTTGTTGGTGCTTTTCATTTTAATTATTATTTTTTAAATTTAAATTTATAAATCAAATACTAAACTATTAAATACAAATACATTAAAATTCATAATAAAAATGATTAGCTCAATATTTTATATTTAAATTTAAGTTTGATTTTGATTAAATTAATTAAAAAAAATAATATAATAATATAAATGTTTGATATGAGAGTAACTAACAAGCGCGAAAGTCTTGAGAATGATAGACTTACTACCGAATTTGAAAGGATAATTGAATCAAGTATTGAAGAAATAATTATGCAAAAGTCAACAAAGTATTGCTTTAACTTTAAGAAGGACGAGCCGATGATATTTACCAACAATGAAGTTTTGAAGAAGCCAGAAGAGACCGTAACAAATCCTGTTGAAATTTTACAAAACCAAGAAAATATACAAAATTTAGGGAATTGTTACGAAAATTATGAAAAATTCTCGTTGAAGAAGACAACAATGTCTAGAAACTACAAAAATATAATAAATAATATTGCTTTACTTAAAAAAAGGTCAGAGGCTACAAATAATCTCTTGGCCAGAAATCAAAGGAAAACTAATGAAGATTCAATAAAATAGCAAGAAAAATGAAATTTAAATAATTTTCCTTTTAATTTATCAACGATTAAATTATACTATAGCATATAATTATTTCTTGTCATTAATTTAAATTTAGTAATGTTTACCGTATTATTTTAATAATTAATTATATTTATGTAGAAATTTATTTATGTAATCCTTAATTAGTTTTATAGTATATTTATTACATTTTTTATATATAAAATATATATTATTTAAAAGCATAATAGGTTTTCTCAATGTTTAAGTAATGATACTAATTTGAATGTTTTATCATTCCTTTCCATTCTTTATTATTCTGTTTTATAAATTTAATTATTATTCACAGATTTTCTGTTTTATTAATATATATTACTTATAACTTATAATATATTTTACATATAAATCTCTTATTTTTATTAAATTTTATTATATAGCCATTCTTTGTTTTATTATATTATAATAAAAGTAATTTAATAAATAAAATGTCATTTATTAGCTCAGATGAAACAAATCCTAGTTCTAAAAATCACACAAGAAGAAATAGTGGAAGTGCTGGAAGTAATAGTGGTAGTAATAAAATTAAAAAATCAGATGATTACGAAAATTATAAAAGAAATACTAAATTTAATAGTGAAGTACAAAGAAAATCAAGTTATTCTACTATCGGCTCTTCATCAAAAGTGGATGATTTTGATGAACCATTATTTACTAAAAAGCTTTATCCAAAAATAGATATTGTAAAAGAAGGTTTTAATACTTTTCTTAATACTAATCCGTTATCAAGATATAACTTTATAATTGATAGACATAATGAAGACATTAACAAAGTTGACAATGTTACTTTATTAAAAATAAATATTCCAAATTTTATACTAAAATTATTTGATTTCTTTACTTGGCTAAGAAGAATAAATTTTGCTATTATATTAATGATATTATCTTGTATTTCAGAAAAAAATGAAAGCATGCATGGGCAATATATAATCTTATTTCAGTTTTATTCATATCATGGAACTCCTTCATATGGAAAACCCCATTCAAACATTATATTAATTATGTTAAGTTTGATGGCAAATGCGATTTTTATAATAATGCTGATATTTTGTTTTTATATTTTGATTATTCCATTGATATTTATGCTCATTATTATTATAATTGTTTTATTCAAAACTCATTACAAAAATAAGTATTCAATAAATGATAGTGGAGTTAATATTTATAAAAATATGATTTATGATAAAGATCTTGATGTTGAAAAAAATGATAAAATGAATGAATATATAACAATTTCTCCAAATGGTTTAAATGAATTTCGACATTTTCATTACTTTAATGAATTAAGTAAGAAATATTCTAAAAGAACTCAAAGCTTACCTCAGCAATTCATGTTATATAGCTCATATTTTAAAAATGAATGGTTAATATTAGAAAAAACATTACTAATACTTTCAATAGAGTTAGTTTTAACAATAATATTTGGAAGTCTGTGTTTTGTATATGTCTAAATTAGATTACTAATACTAATACTATTACTTATTTAATAATAGCTAGTTAGTTTTAATAATATAAAGTTTATATAGTAATAATATACATTAGTTATTATAATTAATATAAAATATTATAAAATTTAGAAATATTCTAAATAAATTTAAATAAAATATTAGTAAATTACATATTAAAATAATTGTTTGCAAAAAATAATAAAAAATAAAAATGATTATTGTTATTAATTATCTTTATTATTCCTTTGTCTAAATCATTAGGAACATTAAAAATATTAAAAATGTTTTAATCAATCCCATTTGTAAGTTTTGTGCACCTGAAGTAGAGCCAGTACCAGTAGATGAACTATCATTAGCTCCAGTGACAGTGAGTCTACATAAGATTGTATTGTCTCTTTTAAGATCCGATTGCCAAATAAATTGAGATGTTCCCCAGGACTGAACTTTAGGGTCTATACATTCATCAGCTAAAGTTGCAATTGAGTTTGGTGATTTATCATTTCTTGTAAGTGGGTCAGTCATTTTTCCGCACATTCCATTTGAATAGGTAGGAGTCATTCCCCAACCAGCTTCGGCTTCAGTGAATAATGTAGCTTTGGACCATGCTGAGTCATCAAAAGTTTTAGAAGTCCAATTTGTTGGTTCAGCTGTTAATTGAATTTGACAAGCAGATAGATTTGTTGCGCTGCAACCAGCTGTGTTTGAGGCATCTGTTGGTCCGAAACTAGTTGTAAAACATTTCCAATTTGCATTAGAAACAGTTCCATCTGACATATAAACTCTTAATGCTCCATCTCCGAGTTGGGGAGCAGAAGTATTAATATACTCATATCCACTAGTAGTAGCATAATCTGAAGCTTTAATGGCATAAGTTCTACTAGCTCCTTTTGTAACTTTGAAGTCAAATTTAACTGCGTTATGAGGAGTAAAATCTAAAGGATCCTTTTTAGTGAGTACTCCATCTACATAAAATTCAAAAATGTTATCAGCATATATAGTAGCAGTAACAGTTAAATCTTCACAACTAATAAAATTCATTAATAGAAAGACACATAAGCTTAATTTTAAAATAATTCTGAATGAGATTGACATTAGTTAGTTATATTTATTTAACAAATTATTTACAAATTATTTAATCTCCAAACTAACACCTTAAATTTGATTTAAAAATACATTTGTTATATATTATGATAATTTAGATTAATATAAGTTATATTTAATTTACATACAGGTATTATAATATGAAATACACATTTAATTTTATTATATAATATACTAAAATTTAAATAAGTATATATTATAAATAAATTCTTAGTTATAATACAAATATTTTTATTTGTTATGTAATATTTGTATTTAATAAATATTATAAGAATATAAAAATATTTTAAAATTACATAAGAATATATGTAAAATAAATAAATACTTAGTTTTATATATATTATATAAAATAATTTTTATTATATATAGTAAATTAAAATTTGAAAACAAGTAAAACTTTTTGTAAGCTACACTAAAAAGTTAAATAAATAACAGAATAAACTATTGTTTATATAAAATATTTTATTCTCTTATTATTCATATTCCTCAAACATCATTAATTTTCTGAAGGCTATTTTCCGATAAATCTTCTCTTAATCCTAAACTTGAGTAACCTTCATAATCATTAATGTAACCAAATAAAAGATTAGACATATTCTCTTCACATTCTTTTCTTGCATTAAGTTTTAATAATCTATAGGATAAAAATCTATACCACATATAAAGAGCCCAAGTACTAAGTAAATTAGCAACCATTAAAATCCAGAAAAATAAATTATATTGCTTAGTAAAAGGATATGGATATACCTCTTCTGTCATTCCAAATAGAACTATTATTCCAATATAAGCTGAAACACATATAAGACATATAAGAAAATCAATATAGAGTTTTCTTAATCGTATACTCTTAATAGGGGTACTCGCACTCTTATTGGAAAAATTAAACATTATATGAGGATTAAAAAAGATTATATCCATATAAAGTATCAATGTTATTACTCCATGTTTATATATGTTTAAAACTAGAGGTGGCTCATTGCCATCGTCACTAATAGAACTAAAAAAGAATAAACTCCAGTACATAAGAAATACTAAATTTGATTGAACAAAGGTAAATTTGAAGTGCTCTTTATAGAAGTAACTTGAGTAGTGTTCACATAACCCTTTTGGGTCTCTGATAAAAATAAAGTGAATGATTAAATCATATAAAAGATAAATTGTAATGCTATAATATGTAATATTTGTAAGATAGGCTAGCTTGTAATAAACAGGTGTTGGTTCTGGTTTTGACATAGAGTTTTGAAAATCCCAAACCATAGTTGCGATATTAAGAAGATTTACGAATACTTTTACAATGAGCTTTAAGACGTATTTGTCATAGAACATTTATTTTCTATATATTAAATTAATTAAATAAATAATCTCTAATAAGTAAGTATATTTATGCAAATAATAATATTTCTTATAGACTAATTTTAATATTAATATTAAAAAATTTTATTCAAACTCCTTTATTATATTATAGGTTTTAATAAATTATTTATTTCTTTATTCTTACGAGAATATTTCATTAATTATTTATTATTAGTTTATTATTTTTCATTTCTTTTTTGTAATAATTTTCCTTTTCCCAAAGTCCGTTATTAGAGTTGTTAATTTATTTTTACCATGGGAGCTTGTTACAATACTTTTAAAATCTTTTAGATTACTATGCATTATAATTGGATTTGTTAACTTATCCTTATTTGAATGTGTTACAATAGTCTTTTCCTTATTAGTATCCTTATTAATATCCTTATTAGTATCCTTTTTAGTATCCTTATTAGAGCTACTTTCTTTATGTTTCACTTTCACATTAAAATGCTTAAAATTTTGAGTATTCAACATATTAATATTACTACTAAAATTAACTGGAGTTTGAGCAGGTCTTAAAGGTTTTTTATTTAAGTTTTTATTTTGATTTATATGTTTTAGATTTTCCTTTAATGTATTAATATTAAAATCAGAACTGAGTATTGGGTCTTTTGGCTGCTGTGTTAATCTATCATTTGAAGGCTGATATCTTTGCTGTATTGGGTGTTGAGGTTGAGGTGAATGTCTTGTTATCTCACTTAGTCTATTTTTATTTGTATTCACCTATAAAAAAATAATTAAAATCTTAATGATATAACTTACATGTTGAAATGAACAAAAAGTTCCTGGATCAGGTGTCTTACTATAAATCTCTGTTATTTTCTTAATTCTTTGTGATTTATTTGTTACTGAACTTTGATTAGCAGTGTTTGGTTTTTGAAATATATTAGAATTTAATAAATCATTTGTAATGGTTTTAGTAAAAGAAATTTTCTTTGAATGAATTGGTGTTGGTTTATTAGACGATTTTTTAACTGATCCCTTTGTAGTATGTCCTGATATTCCTGATTTTTTTGACGGATAATTTATATTACTATTTTTATTAATAGTAAGGTTCTTAAACTTTTGGCTTGAATGAGTGTTATTTGAGTTAGTCTTTATACTTAAGTTTATTTTGAAGTTCATTGTAACTAAATTTACTTACTATTTACTGTTAGATTTATGATCACGATCACGGTTTTTACCAGCATTCCTGCTGTTCCCTGATTGATTTTTTTCTGATATTTTGTTTGATATTGAGTTTGAACTATTTTTAATGACTTCGATACCATCAATAATAAACTCTAAAAGGGAATTTAATAAGTTAATTATATAATAGTTGTTATGTTAAATACCTTCGTTTTTATTTTTATCGTCTTCTTTAACTTCTTCTTTTTCATTTTGAGGAGTTTTATCAAGTAGACTACTAAATTCGTTTGAGTTTCGGTGTTCAAATTGGAAATGTTTAGAGTACGCACTAATAAAGTGTTTAACAATTGGACATGTATTCGGCAAATATGTACAAGATATTTCTAGAAGTTGCGCATGCCAAAACTCCCTTAATATTAAATTAAATAAAGGGATTTAGTAAATTAAGTCAAACAATAAATAATTAAGACTTACGCACTAAATTCTTTGTTTATAAATTTTTCATTTTCATAAAGAAATCTTAACTCGGTAGTAATACAAAAGTATGATATAGTTAACATGAGTATTTTTTCTATTATAGCGTCTCTTAATAATTCATATTTTGGAATATTCTCAAGTTCTAAGTCCTCATATCCGATTGGACTTAAAAACATAATATTTCCTATTATTTAGTATTAGTAAACTATTAATGACA
>Ga0100378_1002521_pt1 | contig 18179 bp, 32 predicted proteins | sample CryGeymeta201502_FD_81535 | JGI IMG/M metagenome (GOLD analysis project Ga0100378, IMG submission 81535) | Groundwater microbial communities from Crystal Geyser aquifers in Utah, USA - Crystal Geyser metaG 2015-02 | ecosystem: Environmental > Aquatic > Deep subsurface > Groundwater | place: USA...
AGTAGCCCAGCTTAACAATCACCTCACTCATCATAAATCATCATAAATTTACACCTTTATTTTATAAATCATCACCCCAGACTGTAAGTATTCCTTCACTATCACCTACATAAATTTGAGAATGAAATGGCCTCCATTGTATCGAAGTAATAGTAGCTTTAGATAAATTGTCAATTTTTTCACATAACTAAATAAGAATTATAAGAATTATAAAGATTTTTATAGTCAATATAGTCATTAAATTAGTATATTACTTTTCCAGTAAGAAGATCGAAAACTAAAATTTCTCCTTTAACAGTGCCAACTGTAAAATAATTTTTATCAGATGAAACTGAAATTCCACTATCACAATAATTAGGTAACGTATTATGATCCAAAGTATAAATAGTTTCCATCTTTCTTAAATCAAATAATTTTATAGTAAAATCTTTTGAGCAGGTCAAGATTTGATTTTCTCCTTTTATATATTCTATACTAGTTATTTTATCCTCGTGTAACTCTATACATTCTTCTGGCTTATTACTTTTAGATGTCCAAAATTTTAAACTTCCATCATAATGTCCAGATATTAAAATAGAATCATCAACACTTCCGCTAATTGAAAAACAAGACGACTTACATTGAATCTAATAATATATTTAATTATCAACAAGTTATTAAATTAGTATACGTTTCTTGACTGCCTATATGTATAGAAATCCCACTCTTTTATAGTTTTGTCTGAACTACCTGTAACAGCTCTTTGAGATGTTGAAAAAGTCATACAAGCATTTATATAATCAACATGTCCAGTAAAAGATGCAATTAATTTATTGCATTTGATGGACCATAGTTTAGCCTGTCTGTCTAAAGAACCAGCAAATAAATATTGTTCGGTGTAATCGTATGTTGCACAGGATGCCCCCAGTGAAAATCCGTTAAATTGTCCAGTCTCAATAACTTTATTATTAAGTTATGTTAATTGTTAATAGAATGTTAATGTTTATAGAATATTAATGTTATTGTTTTAATTTTGTTACTTCTGCAAGCATCCCAATTTTTGACATATGAATCACAACCAGAAGTAATGTAATTTGAGCCGAAGCTGTCAAATTTTAAACTTGTAATATTTTTATTATGCGCAATACTTTTGCTTTTTAATCTAGTAGGAATCTTAACATTATCAACAAAACTTGTAATATGCTTAATAGATTCTAACAAATTAGTTTCTAAATTTAACTCTTTTTTATTCTTAGTATGTTCTAACTTTTTATTATCAAAATAGATATCAGCAGCCTATATAAATTTAATTATAATTTATTATTATCTATTTACTTCTTTTTTCTTTGTAATATTTTCTTCTAATTCTAAGATTTCATTAAGTTTAACAGCATATTCAGTTTTTATACTTATGACCTCATTTACTAAATTATTGTTTTCTAATACATATTTCTTTAATTGCCTAAAGTTTTTAATCAAGTATAATAATTACTCATTCAAATCATAATTTTCCTTTTCTACACTACTAATACTTCTCTTTAGATAACTTTCATTATCATTAAATGTTTTAACAGCAATTTCATAATTTTTTTTAATTTCATCAGTTTTTGTTACTCTCTTTTCTAACTCTGCTAATCTTCTTTTATATGCCTTATTTTGACTTAATACAATTTCATATTTGTCCTTTAAATTATTATTCTCACTCATCACTTCTAGTAACTTTGTTGAGTATTTTTTATTTTCTTTTAAGATATTGGCCATTTCCTTTTTAGAAACTAGATCTTCATCAGGAACTATGTTAATATTTTGCCTATATGATATTAGATATTATTAATATTTTTCTTACCATATTATATTATTACTTGAGGAAAACATTTCTCTGTCACTTTCAAGTAATTTATTTTTTTCTGATAGTTTGTTGTTTTTAATATAAAGCTGCTTGTAGTCGTTTATTATGTCTTGAAAAATATATGATTCCTTATTTCTATTTTCTAAGCCTTCTAAAAGAGTTTTTCTATAATCACCAAAATTGAACTTAGAAGCTATCATTGTTAGTATTAATTATAATAAATTTTATAAATTATTCATTTAGAAGCTATCATTGTTATTAATTATAATAAATATAATTCAATCTCTAATTAATGTAAAAATTGCTTTAAATAGCTTAATATACCTTTAATAGCTTTTTAAAATTAATAATAACTTTAAGAATTAATAAATTTTGTAAAGTATAATACAATAAAATATATAAGCTAAAAATATAAGATGCAATTATTAATATAATAAGTTTAAAATATTTAAAAATAAAAATGAATGAAAACTTAGCTCCACTTCCACCAGCCAACTCAAATTCAAATGCAGAAGTAGTTCAATTTGAAAATAATCAAAATAATCAAAATAATCAAGATTTAGAAGTACCTGCGGGAGGAAATAATCCAGCTAATTTAGAAAGAAAGAAAAAGTTATATAATGCTTGTTGGAGTCTTAGATGGTTTTTAATGCCAATCCTTTTTATTTGTTTTGTTTACTATAGTACAAATCACACAGAGGAATTCACATCAAGATTTCCAGTACTATTTTTCTCAGCAAAAAAGAATAAAACAATATCTGAATCAATGATACCAAGAGTAGAAAAAAAGTCAGATCTATGGAATATTTCTGTGTTAAATTACAAATATTTTGAATTACAAAAGAAGAACAAAGAAGAAACAGATGAGATGAAGAAAATTCTTAAAGAAGCCCAAGGAATATTAAAGAGAAATATAACTGTCGAAGAATTCTCATTAATGTATGATGCAATAATTAAAGATGAAAGTACAATTTCTATTTATGCGAGAGTTGTTGGCTTTTTTAACTTTATTAATTTTATATGGCTTTGTTCGATTATTGGAATAATGGTTACGGTTGGTCCTTGTATGGTAATGATTTTAGCGCCATTTTATGATATATTATCTAACATAGTAGAAGTTGTCGGTGAATATGCCATAAAAGTAGGAGTATTTTTAAGAGATTACATCATAATCCCATGCCATAAAGTTGGACTTTTCGAATTTATTTTATATATGGTATGTGTAACGTTTATAGTAGAAAGTTACAGATATAACAAAGAAGAAGGATTCTATTTCGGACTTACTGGAATTGCAGGTTTTGTACCTTGTTTTATTTATTCAACATTACTGTTTTGCCCATACGACAGTGGAAAAGAAAGAGATTCTATGTGGCTTTTTGGAACTGTTTACTCTTTAGCTTTCTTACCAATGGCATTATATTATGAATCATCTTTATTAGCCTGGGCAGTTATAATAGGATTTTATGCTTGCATCGGATTCTCAGTAGCAGTATATGGGCTATGCGTTTGCATCGGATTTGAAAGTGACGAAGTTATGTTCCAATGCTTTATTACTTCTTTCTATATGCATATGGGATTCTTAATGTTAAAGATGCAAGGATTTTCTAATACATTTATTAGAATATTCCAACAACCATGTACTGTACTTGGTTCAGTAGTTTTATTCATTGCTTTATTAGTAATGAGTTCTTATCATTATGAATTTAAAACAAGTCGTAACTATGGAAGTACTTACGCTTCAAGACAACTGTTAATGTTAGTATTTCTATTTGGATATGCTTACTTTGGTATGGTTTACGGACTAGCAGGAATGAGTAACACTGCTCTAACCTTTTTGGTATTGTATATAATGGAGAAAAGTTCAGAAGTTATAAAAGATATGTGGATTTTATTATTTGGAGCATCAGTATCAGGTTATTTCATTGCTATGTATCTTTATTCTCATAAAGAATTTGTTATTTCTCTATTTAATTACTAGATATTAGATTAATTGAATTTGGTCTGAGCTAATCATTAATATTTTTTTAAACTATTTAACAACTATTAACTATTTAACAACTATTAACTATTTAACAACTATTTAACTAATAATTATATTATTTAAACTTTAATTACTTTTATCATATATATTAAAAATTATGTATTAAATTATTTGATTATTTAGAATTAAGATTATTATTATTGCTTTTTTCCTTTTCAATTTTAGGAACATCATCTTTATTTTGGAATCTTTTTATACACTCAATTGTTCTCATTTTTAAATCATTAATATCTTTTAAGTTTCCTTTTTTTGACTTCCTTAAGTTATACAATTTATCCTAAAATTGTTATTGTTTATTATAAGAAATTATTTACAATTGAATCAAATATTTGTTTTGATAATATATCAATGTTAACATTTGTTTTTCCGTAATAGTCTAGTAAATTATCTGAATTAACTGCTGCAATTTTTTGTCTGGCGTGGAGACCTTTCATAGTGCTACTTTCGTATAAAGCTTTTTTCTTGTTTAGTTCTTTCTTCCTATTATCTAATCGATCGTTGAGAATCATTGATTCGTCTTTCTTTTGCTTAAAATTGTTCTAGAAATACATTTAAAAATTAACTATACAGTAACAAATGAAAACTTCTCTTGTAAATGTGAAAGAATCTGAACATTATTATTAATCTTATTTTTAAGTTTGTGAATTTCTTCATTTCTATCTTCAATTTTTTCAGTTAAAGTCTAAATTATAATAAGTTAATTATAGAACAAATTCAATTAAATTCAATTAAAACTTACATTATTTTCAATTTTCAACTGTTCAAAATCAATAACATGAAGACCTTCAAAATATTCTTCCATCTTTTTCAATTCCTTAGTAAGTCTTCCAAATTCCAAAGTACTTTTAATATTTTCTATTCTCAATGATTTTATCTAATAAAATTAATAATTAATTATGGTAATTATTGTTACATCTTCCTCATCTTGAGCTTCTTTTTCAAACCATATTCTTATTTGCTCTTCAGAAATAGGTTTATCTTGTTTAGTTCTTGCATTTGCTATTAATTCTTGTTTGTATTTCATAAGAATATCATAGACTTCTTTTTTCCTTTCTTTTTGTATGTTAATTGACTGTTCGTATTTAGATAAATCTGCGTTTAGTCTCTTTCTGTGAGTGTTTAATTCGTTGTATAAGTTTGCTGCCGATGTTAATGAGTCGGTATATGTTGATTCGTTAATATTTGTGTCTTTGTTGTATACTTTCTCTTCGTTTGTGTTATTCTTTTTAAATTCATATATAATAGCTATTCTTCTTTGTAATTCCTCATTTTCAAGTTTAAGCGATGTTATGTTTCTTTCTAATTCCTCAAACTGCTGATCATAATTTCTTCCAATATCCTTACTATTCTCTTCTAAAATTTGTGAGGAATCTTCCGACTGTGAATGAACAGATTTTAACATAGACTAAAATTATCACATAAAATTACTTACTTCATTAGGTTTCTTCTTTTCTTTCTTGGGCTTCTTTTCGTTTTTATTAATATTTTCACCACCATCATCTTCCTCTTCAGATTCATCTGCCTCTACAACTTTTCCTAATCCTTTATTGTATGGGTCATATCCTTCATTTTTAATTAGTCTTCTATCTTTTTCTTCATTTTCTTTTATTTTTAGTGTGTTAATTCTTTCCTCTTCTTCTCTTTGCCTTGTAATTTCGTTTTCTTTCTCAATATCATGTTCTTTTAATACTATTGGATGAGGGAAGGGCTCAAGCATTACCCTTGCTCCTAATGGAAGATCTTTATAATCTATTTTTGAAGTATAAGGAATTCTAAAAAAGAGTAAAGGTTAATATGGTTATTTCTGCTTATAATTAATTATTAATATATGCTTATAAGCCTAATTATAATTACTCATATTTAATTGTATCAGGTTTCTCTCTTAGATAAACATCTAATATCTTTTTTCCTGGCTCATTCCATACTTTTTGTGCATTTTTAAATGTAGCCACGTATTTCAATGTATTTTTATTAAAACTTATTTGTTGACAGTTAATTGCTACTGTTTCTTTTAAGTTTCCATTTTCATCAATTTTTAATATTCTCAAAGCGAATATACCATTTTTAGTCAATAGCATTCTTCCTGTAACAACAATAGTAAATGTTTCTTCTCTTAAATCTATTGAGTCTACTATACATTCTTTAACTGAAAATATATCAACTACAACTGCTTTTTCTTCGTTAAAGGCCATACCGATTGATACTGAAGTAAATAGTGAAGAAAGTAAATTATCTCGATGAGTATCAAATTCAACTAAAGTTGCATGGCCGTCCATGAATTCTTCCATATAGTCAATATATCTATTTTTTATTTGACCTTCCTCGTTTGAGTCGTCAATCATTACACTAAATGTGGAAACGTTGAATGGACCAACAAAAAAATTTGCCTTTGCTCTGATTTTTTAATTAATGTTAAAAATAATAAATCAATTATACATTTTTGCAGCTTCTCCTTCATTTTCCTTTTCTTTTAGTAAAAATTTTGCATATTCCATCGCAGTTATATCACCAAGTATATCTTGCTCAAACGGTGAAAAGTGATAATTCTCCCTGAGCTGATTAATAAATCTAAATATTTTAAATCTTATTTTTCTTTCAGGTGGTAAGAAATCATAATCTTCTTCAAGTTCACCTTCATCATATTCCTAAATAAATATTAAATTTATATTAAATTGATATTAAATTGATATTAAATTTATGTTAAATTTATGTTAAATTTATGTAAATTACCATCATATGTTGTTGATTTTCATCTTCGGAATACTCTCCTGACTTCCCTTCTTCTGATAAATCACCGTCTAAATGATCTTTATCTGATCCTTCTTCATCTTCATTCATCTCACCATTATGATCATGTTCTTCATCATCGTATTCTGAACCTTCATGATGATTATCCTCATCATCTCCATTTTCTCCATGTTCGTTTTGATCGTGATCTTCGTCACCAAATTCTTCGTCGTGATCGAAATTTTCTTCATCATCTGGGTTGCCGGAATTATGAGAATGACTTTGTTGAGAATGTGTGTCCATTTTTAATTATTATTTAAATCAAGATGGGTTACATTAAGTATATTATTATTTTGTTTGTATTAATTATTTAGTTAATAATGTTTGTACTATTAATTTAATTATGTTAGTAATATAATTTATGTTCTAACTAGTTATAAATGCAGTTATTACTTCAATAATAATGTATTTTTATTAATGTATTTTAATAGTTATACAACTTATAATAGGAGTAACAAAATGATTTGTAAGATTTGTTTTACTAAGTTATTTATTTCTAAGTGTTGTTGAATTATTTGATAAATTAATTTGAATTAATATGAATTAATATGAACTAATAAATCTTATTTATATTTAAAACCAAAATAATAAAATCAAAATTATATTTTATATTTATTATGATAATAATAAAGATTACATATGCTTTTAATTATTTATATATATTTATTTATGTATTTAAATTTAACGATTACAGTTATACATTTCATAATTAAGCTTCATTATTCTTCAACAACAACTTGAACTAAAGTTAATGAAGCATAAGCTGTTACGGTTTCATTATATTCTAATTCTTTCTTATTATAAATTTCTTGATTGACAAGTAACTTCTGATTATCAAGAATTTGCCTTAATTCCTCTAAATGCAATTCTACCCTTTTCATTAAAAAGCTATTTTTCTTTAATGTATTCTGATCATCAGTTAAAGCACAAACAGTACAACAACAGCAAATCATACTACATAACAAATTTTCTGAGACTTCTTTTACTGTTGAAGAAACCTTTGTTAAGTTTGTTTCGATTTTTTTAATATACTTTTCGGCTTCTTCCTTTTTAACATAAAATTCATCTTTATCTTCGCGGTTATTAGAACTTATTTCTCCTCCCATTTATAATCTTATAATTTATTTTAATTATGTATGTATAATATTTATTGCTTATTTTGACAATATAATTATTATTTACGTAATAAATAATATTTATTTTATCTAATATTAAAGAAATTAAAATGAATATGAATCATTTAATCAAGAAACATTCTGATATCTATTCATTTAATAAAGTAATTATAGTACTATTGAAATTGATTATTAAAACGAAAAAATTGTTAACATAATCATTTAAATTACATAAACTTATAAATTTTCTTAACTTTAGGAAATATATAGTATTAAAATCCCGGGTAAGGCTACTTCAATTACAATTTCATCTGATGGTTCAAATACAATTTTAGCTTCTAAGAAAAAATTAATGCTGTTATATTTTCGAAGACTATTTAATAAGGAAAAAATAAGAAAAGTTATTAAAGTTGACTATTTTTCTGATCATTATGTAAATTATATTATATTATTAAAATATAATATTTTTATTGTAGATAAATGCTTTAGAAATGCATCCATTCTTTGATGCCAAAGAAAACTTAGCGGCTGCATGTGGTAAAAATTTATTCCTTTTGAAAGTAACTCGTAGTAGCTTAAAAGAAGATGTAAGAACTTATAAATCCTTATAAATCCTTATAATAATATATAAATCCTTATAATTTTATTAATTTAATAGAGAAAATACTATGACCAACATGACGACAACGTAATATTAACTTGGCAAAACTGCCAAAATGGTCTACTTGCATCAGCATCATCTGAAAAAATTATCAAATTTTATGATATAAGGTCAGGTAAAAATCCTATTGAGCAAATAATTGATAATGATATTCCAAAATCAATAAAGTTTTCTAATCACTCAACAAATATCTTATCGCTGGGATATAAAAGACTATTAAAGTTATGGGATATTCGTAATCTACAGAAAAAGTAACTATATAACTAATAATTAAACTATAAAATAATACCAATATTAATACCAATGATTATAGACTTTTAATACAAAAAGATATTATGAGTGACGACATCGATTCAATCGAATGGAGTCCTTCAAACAATGTTGGTTCTAACAATATCTTATTTGGTTCTAAAAAAGAACAAATATACAAAATTTACTCTCTCAATAATAAATTTGAGTTATTATGTGAATTAAATTTGAAAAAGACATATCCAAACGAAAAATTAAATGGAATATTAAGTTATAATTTCTTACCTGGGTCAAGTGTAGCAACAGTAGCTAGTAATAAAATGATAATTCAACAATATAATGATTCTTATAATGATGTAAAATCAGATCAAATTCATGATTTTAGTAATCCAATTACTTATTTTAAAACAATGGAATATATGACAAGTAATTATATGGTTTATACTGATGATATGGAGTTCTTTAATGCCCAACAGTAAGTAGTTGAGATTATAAAGATTAATATATCAGTTATAAGAATTAAATGCAAATTAACTTATTTAACTTATTTATCTTATTTTAGAATTAACCTAGAAGAAAGACAGTTTAGATCTTCGTTCTTTTTAAAATCCAAAGGTCAATCAAATATTATTCTTAAAGATCTTGATTATGTCAACAAAAAAATGGTTAATAAAATGAATATAGAAAATAATAATGAGAAAGATAAAATATTTAATATTAGAATGACATATGAAATAGTAATAGTGAAGTTGAAAGTAAATACATTTATTAATGCTTAAGATTACATTTCCAAATGATTATCCAAAAAGTTATCCCGTAATCGAGATGGACGATTATTATAAACAAGATTCAATATTAAGTTTTGAGAAATCACTTGCGACACAAATAATTGATCAAGTTAATACTTGGAAAGAATATGAAAAATTAACTAATGAGTGTGACGCAAAAAACTTATTATCAATATTCTCAAAAATCAATCAAATAATGGAAAAAGTTTATATTTCTGTTTCAGCAGAGTAATTAACTACTTAACTTACACATTATTAATAAATACTAAATTATTTAACTTCTTAGAGAAGAAAATAATAAAAAAACCTACCAACATAAACGAGACAACAACACAGTTCCTTATATTCGTTTTAACGGCATAGCCTGGAGTCCTAATGGAAACTTACTTACATTTAGAAATAATAAAATAGATTTTAAAATATTAAATTTGAAGCCAGCCGAAAAATACATTAAAAATGTACAAGACTTACAAGATTGGATAAAATTTGGAGAAGCTGACGATAATAGTAAATTTAGTAGACATGAAAATAAATTAATGGCAGAAGAGTCTGATCAAATAGTTACTGAAAGTTTTAGAGTGCTCTTCGATTGGAAAAATATGTTTGAAATGGATGACAGTTATGTCCTTAGTGCAATTAACAAAACAGATAGCGTCCCATATATATTCCAAAACAACATGCCAGACTTCAAAGAACACTATACTACTAATATAAATAAACAGCTTTCTAAAAACACTGAATTTAAGCATAGTCTAAGTCATTTAGTTAAATCAAATGTATCTAAGAAAAAGGCAACTTTAAATATAACAAGTATGGGCAGGAAGTTAGATCTATTCGACAAAATTAAATTTAGAGTGTTAACAAAGGATAACTATAATGCATATTTATGTGTAATATTAAATAATATAATCAATTGATTAGTCTCATATAACTACAAACGCTGATATAGATTCTATGATAGGGGATATTATTCATACGTTGAATTATAATATAAATTCAATAATTGAATTAAGAAATTATGACGATGAAGACAATGAAAAGTTAATGAAATTAAGTTCGCAAATAATTTTAAAAACGCTAAAGAGTTTGGAAAGGTATGAATTAATTTAATATATAAGATTTGATTTTATTATATTATTTAAATTTAAATCTTTAATTATCAATTTATATAATTTACATAACTTATACAATTAATAATGTTGATATTTTCATTACTTTTTTAGAAATAAAAACTTCGAAGTCTTAATAATATGCATCCTTTTCATTACTACTCGAATTAGCGAAGATCTCATAAACAACTTTATAAAGATTCCTAATTCACTTTTATCAGAAAAAGAAATTGAGCGAGAAGAAGAACAAAGTTGTTCATTATCTCTTCAACTTCAAATAACAAATACAGCCAATCAAACTATTAATAATTACAATGAATATTTCACTTTACCAGAAGGGCGGAGAAGAGTCACAAGTAGAGACAATGTCCATAAAGAGTTTAATGTTGATAGTCCAGCTAATAAAATAATTCGCCCTTCACCATCTGATTATAGCTTAAGCAGTTCAAAAATGATGAATTTGAATTTAAGCATGGATGACTCAAGTCAGAAAAATCATAATCATCATTTTAACCCTGTTAAGAAAAGTTGTGAAAGTGATTATGACACTTCTATTAATGAAAAACATGATCATTTATGGGTTAAGATATTTGGAGAAAAAATAATGATTAAATTTATTGATTATTTATACTTCTTAAGTAGTAGATTGTATATTTCAGGAAGATATTTAGAAAGAACAGAGTTGGTTAATTTTATTCAATTAATGTCGTCGCAGTTAAATTTAGAAAGTAAGTAAATAAAGATATTAATAATATAATCAGTTAGTTAATTACCCACTTAAATTAAACCATTCTTTCTTTAATTATAGAATACTCAAGTGTACTAAGCCTACGTTATGTTGCCAATATTCCAAAACTCCATTCTAAAGATCATAATACCTATTATAGTGGTTTTGCTGCTGGTAGAGATAAAAAAAGAACTTCAGACAATGCCAAAATTGAAGATAGCAAAACATTGAAAACTAAGAATACTGATAATAAAACATTTGAAAAACAATTATTTGTATTTAAACGTGGGAAAACTGGAAAAGATAACGAACAATGTGATATATGTGGTCTATTATTGAAAATAGGAAGTATTACTGTTAAAACACTTGATGGAAAAGTTGGTCATCTGAATGAAATTATTAATCATATTAGTCATAGTAATTCTGTTAAATAAGATCAATAACATTATAAGTATAATTAAGTATAATTAAGTATTAATTAAGTATTAAATATGTTTGAATTTTTAATTAAGTATTAATTAAGTTCTAAATATGTTTGAACTTGTTAATTAAAATAATCTACATCTCTAATATTAATTTTAATTTTTTATAATTTAATAATTTTTAATAAATTATTTTTATTATTAATTACAACCATATAACAATATGGACGGCGAACAAATAAAATACCAATATAAAATTGAGAATAAATTTACAAGTTAATAATTAATTTATAATGTATTATTAGACATCGATAACCAAACAGACGAATTAAAGAAAATGTATGAAAAGTTTATACCAAAGCTAGCACAGCATGAGTAAGAAACAATTAAAAATAACAATATAAAACTAACTTATTAATACAATAACACTATTTAACAACATTATTCAATAACTTTACTTTATACTTTCTTACTAATTAATCAAAATAGATTTCCTACTCAAACTGACGAATACCGCCCACCTAACGCCAACTACTATGGAGGTATCGATTTCCTCGACAAAGAAGGGACAAGTAATATAAGATCAATAGGATGGGATATATTAAAACAAATTGGAAGAAAAATTATATCAGGAGATTTTAACTTAACGACAATTAGTATCCCAATCAAAATTATGATTCCACAAAGTTTTTTGCAAACAATGGCAAGAGCATATTTTCAATATCCTATTTACTTAAATTTAGCTAATTTTACAACAGACCCAGTAGAAAAATTAAAATATTGTATAGTGTCTTTGATATCATGTTTTCATAAGAGTTCACATTTTATGAAGCCACTTAACCCAATTTTAGGAGAAACTTATGAGTTAATATATGAAGATGGTTCAAAGGTAAGTGAATTAATATATAATGTTATATTAGGTTTTATTATGTTATATATTGTTTTATTGTTTATTTTAATATAATTAGATTAGTTGTGAACAAACACATCATCATCCACCAGTTTCTCATTTTTATATGACTGGTCCTGAGGGATCGTATAAATATTATGGACATAGTAACTTCCATTCGAGTGCAGGATTGAATTCGTTAACATTGACTAATTCTGGTAATAGAACTATAGAATTTAGCGATGGTACTAAATTCGACTTTGATTATAGTAAGGTAATATTATTCTTAAAAATAATCAGGAGTTATATAGTAATACATTTTACGGTGTTATGAAGCTAGAAACATTAGGTGAAATAAATTTCCGAGAAGAAAAACAAGACATATCATGCAAAATTAAATTCGGAGCAGTTAAAAATAAGTAAAATACAACAAACAATATTACCTATAAACTTAAATTACAACTTTACTTACTATTAGGCCTTCTGATTATTTCGAAACAGAAATTATTCACAAAGGAGAATCCGTAAGCAAAGTTTCTGGAAGCTATATGAGCTTTATTGCTTTTGATAATAAACGATGGTGGGATGTACGAAATAATGTTGATATACAAGTATTAAATAAATATTTAATTATTTACTATTTTAAGTATTATGAAATAGATCCACAACTACAAAGTTCATCCTTATATAGAAAGGATAGAGTATTTTTAGAAGAAAGTAATTATATTGATTTATAATTACTTATAACATTTTCTTAGAGGATCTTGAAGGAGCGCAAAAGGCGAAAGAAGAACTTGAAGTACTTCAAAGAAATGACAGAAAGTTAAGAGCAAAATTAGGCCCTGAAACAACATCTCATTAGGAAATTAAACAAAATAAAGCAAAAACTAAATATGAATACTGGTAATGTTAATGCTATTACAATTGAAGATGATGATGCTAAATAATATTTGCTATTTATATTTATTTAAGAATTTACTTTTTTGTTTATTTATAAATAATTAATAATTGCATATATAAATTATGTTATTATTTACTTATTTACTTATTAATTAATTTAACTTTAATTAAATATTTAATATAAATTTAATGTCTAGTAAATATGACAATATTCAAAAAGATTTAGTAATTAACCATTATAATGCTAATAATTATATTAAAGGATAACTTAGAAAATATGCTAAGAAAGAAGCCAACTGGAACTCCAGAAACCAAAATCCCTTTAAAAAATCCTGAAAAATACGCAAAATTATGGTTTGATAACCAAGAAGATCTAGATGCTTACGACTCATTAATGAGAAAAAAGGCTTATTATCAAAACTCATATGGTGAGAAACTAGATAAAGATTTTGTATTAAACGGATATAAAACTACTTTTGGTATCTTTTCAAAAGAATTCCAAGAAAGAAGACCAAAAGTTAGTGAAAAATTACTAAGACAACTTGAAAGTGTAATAATACTTTAATTGATTAATAATTAATTTCTTATAGATCCATAGCATTACTTCTAATCCATCAAATTTCGACAAGTTATTTGGAAGATATCACTCATATACTGATTATTATAACCCTGAATATAACAGAAGATTTTTACAGATGTTGTTTGCTGCTTTAGTTTTAAGAGAGGTAATTATTATTGAATATTGAGATTATATAAATATAATAAATTCAACTAAATTTTATATTCTATAGTTACCACTCAAAAACTTCTACGCAAGATCTTTCGTTATCGGTTTCTTCTTTACATTCATGGTTTCTAAAACATGGAGATACGGAAACAATATGTCCAAACCATCTTACTACTTAGGTTACAGAGAACAAAACGACTTTGCCAACTATCCACTACTATACTCATTAGTCAACACTAGAATTAATAGCAGAATCTCAAGCCCAAAGTAAAACATTATTAACAAATAATTAATATAATAGTATTATGGAATCTGACTACTGGTGGAAATCTCAATTCCCTGTCTTCTATCAACATCACTTTAAAAATTATAGATATATCTTTAGAAATAGAAGAGTCGTTCCATGGGACGGAACATTCAATCAACCAGTCTTTCCATTTATGTATTGCAATGCTAGAGGAGCTTTCGTATCAAATGGAACAGGAGAAAGTATTGAACCTAAACCAAATGCAAACTTCTAAGAGAGTGGGTGTTATCTTTAATTCTTTGTTTAATTTGATATTTGCTTATTTGCTAAATTTGCTTAATTTAATAATTATTTGACTATTTAAAATATATTTACTTATATTAATGTATTTTAATAATTATTAATATATATTAATTATTATTAATGATTATTATCTAAGCATATTGTATTGTATTTATTTTAATTAAAATTAATTAGAATTAGTATTTATAATTTCTAAAATGTCAGGAGCTAATACTATGAGATTTTAGTTTTATGCCAGTAGTTTTAGAATACATAAAAATATTATTGAATATTTATAATTTTGAAAGTAATGACATTATTTGTTACTTTTTGTTATAAATTCAAACAATTAAGATATTAATTTAAATTTATAAGATTTATTTCTATAGTAATGCAATGAAAAAGTTGTGTTATTATATATTATGTTACCATTGCTATTGCTATTATTAATTTTAATCTAATCTTAGTGTTAAATCTTTATATTAATATTCTTAAAATCATTTATATAGTTATTTAGTATTAAGTTTTCTCTTTCTATAATGTTGTGTTGTTGTTTTAATATATTTTATTGTTAATTTTATAAATCAGTTTAATGAATTCAAATTGTAATTTAAATGAAACATCAACCGATGATACATCTTCAAACAGTATTTACAAATATTATTTGTTTTTTAATACAATACGAATTAACTATACTAATCTTACCTAACTATCATATTTAACTTTTAGAACACAAACAAAATACCACAGTCGAATTAAAAAGAAATTTTAAAAACAAAATAGAATTTATTTATCTAATGCAAATAATGTCAATAGTAACAATCATAATAAATTACTAATTATTATATAGTTTACAATTTCTACAGATTTAATCTTGTTACTATTACTCCGAGAAACATTTAACAATATATTAAATATCATTTCATTATTTCTTTTCATGTTTTCCTTTTTGACAGTAGTAATAGTATTAAAACCAGGAGATATAAAAATAAATTCAACTTTATTAACACTTGTGTCAAATTTAGTAATTTCATACACAATATGTTCAGTATTTGTTTTACTAAATGTCGTTAACAGTACACTTAATATTATAGATTTTGTTAAGTTGACTGAAAATTGTAAAATTATATTCATTAATAAAGTTTTTGTTTTTATGTTTGTGTTGTTCTTTTTAATTTTTGTGATGATTTTTAATTTGGCATTTTCATTTTATTCAACGATGTTCTTGTATGATTTAAAATCGTCAATGAAAAAGTAATAAGATAAGTTATACAAATCTTTAATATATTAGAGTTTAACTCTATTTACTTTATTTATTTTAGGAATATAATTGATTGTAATATAGATTTATATATTAATACTCGAACTCTTGGATTTTTAGAATATATTTAACATAACAACCATAAAGTAAGTAGATAATAAGTAATAGTTAATATCAATAACCATATAAATCAATAACTAAATAACTATTAGAACAAAAACTGGATATTCTTTTATTTTATCTATCTAACAAATACTATGATCAACGAATAATAGAATTTGTATAAATAATAATTAATTTGTCAATATTAACACATATATGAATCAATATAATACCATATAGAATAATATAATAACTTTCTTTATCATATTTAATTATAACTGAAAGAAATATTAATTAAAACATATTAATTATTTATCAGTTACTTATACATATTTATGCTTATCTAAACGCTTATCTAAACTTATTTAACTATTTAATGATTTATTTTAATCTAAATTCATCTTTTCATTCTCAATCGACTCTTCTTCCATATCCGATTTATCATCATCATCATCTTTATTATCATCAAAATTATTATTTGTTAGTCCTTTTTTACTTTTCTTCTCAATCTTCTTTAATTTATCATATAAATCATAACAAGCCTCTTCAATGTCTTTATTTTCATATCCTGTCTTTTCTTTTATATTCTTCATTATATCAAGACATTTAAATGAATGTTTATAATTTTGTATTTCAAAATGATTAAAAGCAAGATAATACCAATATTCAACATTTTCTTCGTCTAATTTTATTAACAAGTCAAGGATTTTAATAGCTTTAGGGTAATTTTGAAACTCAGAATAATTTTTAGAAAGGTTGAACATTATATCTTGTGAAGGATAGCTATCATCATTCTTTTCTAAGCTTAATAATATAAATTCGTATATTTTATCCATACAAGCTAATGCTTCTTTATCTCTACATCGTAATATTCTTAAATTTGATAGCTGAATTAGACCATCGTATGAATCGCTATCAACTTCTAAGGCTTTTTGTAAATAAGTTTCGCATAGGCTTTCTGCGTTCTCATTAAGGCTAAAATTAAAGTAAGTCAATAGTTAAGGTGATAGAAATAGAAAAGAAAAGGAAAGTAAAGGTAATAGAAATAGTTATTTATAATATGTTATTATTGTTTGATTTACTTACCATAAGTCAGAATTCATATATAATTCTGATAAGGATGAATATGCTGAAGCAAGTGAACTTTTCAAAGTTGTGTTATTTGGTGAATCATTTAGTTCTTTTGTAAATATTTCTACACCTTTTTCGTAACATTTTAAAGAAATTTTATAATTTGATATTTGCCCTAAAGACATATATTTTTCAGCACCTTTATCTGGCTCTAGTTCTATCCATTTTTTTAAAACCTAAATAGAGTTATATTAAGTTATATTAATAATATTCATACTTTTTCTGCTTTTTCAATATCATCTAATTGAATTAAAACTTCTGAATAATATTCAAGTAATACACAATTATTCTCATCTTTCTTAAGATAAAATTCTATAGCTTCTTTTGCATTTTCGTAATCGAGGTTGTCCATCATTGATTTAATTTCTTCTTGAAATTGATTTTGATTACTATTGTTATTTAAATTATTAGTAAAATTTGAATTGTTTATATTTTTATCTAAGTCCATTTACAATTTAGATAAGAAATATATAAAAAATTATTTGTTTAGAGTATTATATAATTAATTAAATAAAATAATATTAATAATAGTTTAATAGTAATAATTTAATTGTTTTAATAGTATGTTATTAAATTGCAAAATAACTGAATGTTGTTTATTAAATTGTTTATTAAATTGTTTATTAAATTGTTTATTAAAATGTTTATTAAAATTTAATTGATTTTATTAAATATTTATTTGATTTTATTAATTCAATTTAAATTGAATTCTAAAATTTAGCAGTAAACAAATTAAAAATATACAAATTAACAAAATAAATACTAAAATATACTAAAATTTCAATTTCAAATAATTTTATGAAAATTTGGGGATTGGGGATTGGGGATTGGGGATTGGGCCCAATCCCCAATCCCCAATCCCCAATCCCCAATCCCCAAAAATAAATAACTTAATTTTTCATAACTATTTACA
>Ga0100378_1002533_pt1 | contig 18134 bp, 23 predicted proteins | sample CryGeymeta201502_FD_81535 | JGI IMG/M metagenome (GOLD analysis project Ga0100378, IMG submission 81535) | Groundwater microbial communities from Crystal Geyser aquifers in Utah, USA - Crystal Geyser metaG 2015-02 | ecosystem: Environmental > Aquatic > Deep subsurface > Groundwater | place: USA...
TCGAAACATATGGCAGGGCGAGACCTTGGGAGACTAGCACCAACAACATCTCTTAAATATCAAAAAGCAGCCTAGTTGACCTATTTTAGTTAGCCTTTATTTTAAAAAACTGCGGAATCGAGTTTATACCGACTATGAATCTGATGCATCGGGCGAATACACGTATTTTATTGGCGAAGCAGTTACCGATATCTCCAATATGACAGATGGCCTGACACAACTTATCATCCCTGCACAAACATACGCTAAATTTACCAATGGCCCCGCACCGATGCCTGAAGTATGCATTAATGCATGGCATGATATTTGGAATATGACGTCAAGTGATTTAGGTGGTCAACGTTCTTATATTGCAGATTTTGAGCTTTACGATGATCGGGCGCAGGATCATCAGCGCGTTGAATTAGATATTTATATTGGAATTCAACATAAATAGATTTGAGCATGCCATAAGGATCTCAAACATAATAACCTACTTTTTGTGCATCCCATACAACATTTGCGCCAAGAAACTACTCCTCCCCGTCACTGGGCTCTTCTTTTACTTTCAATAAAGACTCTTCTGTCACGAGGAGCCCTTGCCGCTCATACCTCTTTCTTACACGGCTAAATTTCACAACTACCACCGATTTTTCAGAATACTTTTTTGACCTTCTTGTTAATAATGCATCTCCAGCCGGCAAAAATACGAGATCCTTATATTCAGTACAACTCAAGCAATGAGGATTACTTTGATCCATCATTAAAAAACTGCCTTTTGGCAAAGTTTTTCCACATTTGAAGCACTGAGAATCGCTCACAATAATATAAACGACCGGTTCAGCAGATTTTTCAACTTTTTCAATAAGACGTTGTTGCTTTTGCGCTGTTAAGGCAGGAGAAATATAATGCGTTCGATAGTGCCTCTCTATACTTTCTTGACCACTTTTACTAAAGCGTAAATGAATCGTACGAGATGATGCCTTTTGAACATATGTGGTTTCTCTTGGCAATAAACTTTGATTAATTGCACATTTTCGAAAACATTGCATAACAAAACTTAATTTACCTAAATTTACTTGTAGACGTTGTTCAAGGTAATCACATCGTCCTCTTCGCCAATCTTCAAGAACGGTAGGCGATAAATACCCTAAGCCAAGCAAAATATCGATGGCGGAAACATATTGTTTTTTAGCAAGTTCCTGATTCGCAATCAGGACAACTTTTTTAGATAATTCATGTCTATTCATTTAAAGCTCATACTCATAATCAAATCACACGAAGCTCACCTAAACAACAGCACTGCTTATATTTTTTGCCGCTTGAACACGGGCACGGATCGTTTCGCTTAATCTTTTGACCCAAGGCATTACGGTTAACCTTAGCAACCGTATCCTGTTTGTTTTTCTTTTTAGATATTTTTTCTTTGAATAATTTGTAATGAGTCTCTATCCTTTTTGCATATTGTTTATCCTGTTCCAAAATATGCTTGAACAACTCTAAAAACTCTTCCGTCATCGGAGTTAATGCGCCTTGCAATGGGTCAATAACAACTCCAGGGAAATATTCATCTAATTCACTACTACCACCAAACCAATCCTTATAAAATTTCTTTGATTCCCATCCATATCGCAATACAGCCCATGCCTTCTTCTTGTTGTCAGAAATAACATGAATAAAAACATTACGACAATCACAGTCTAAATCGGTACAAAATGACTCGCAAAACGCGTAATTACCAGGCGGAATATGGCGAGTAGAACCATTATCTAAGATGGTAACATTCCTAAATTCACTGTGGATTAACTCAGGAAATTCATCAAAAAAAGGCGAAAACATAATAATCCTTACTGATCATGTCACAAAATTTTTGTTTAAAGCACCCTCTTAGTGGTACTCATTTTTCATTAAAAAGCTTAAAAAGGTTGTTATTATGCCTGAGTATCAATAAAAATCCATTCCTGAAATTGACAATATCGTTGCAAGATATAGATGACACCCTTATCTTAATAGCCGTCTTCGACAGCGCGACATTTGCGACAAAAACGATTAATATAAAACATCTAGTTGCAATTAATGTCGCAATTGTCGCGGTGTCGCAGCAGAAGTATTTAGTTTCATACATACACAATCTTTATAGAAATAAATTTTAAGTGATTTATAATGCAATCGACGTGTTACCAAATAAGCAATAATGTCATCACATTAAAACTGTATGTACAACCCGGCTCAAAAAAGAATGAAATCATGGGATTATTTGAAGGCTCGCTAAAAATTAAATTAACAACGCAACCTATCGAAGGCCAGGCTAATATGGCTCTAATAAAATACTTAAGCCTATTATTGAAAGTACCTAAATCAAAAATTATCCTTAAAAAAGGTGAAAAATCGCGACATAAGATTGTGGACATTCAATCAAACGATATCAACTTAATAAGACTGCTAGAACAGAACGAAGGAAATCTATGAAGTTTAATTTCAGACCATTAACGCTCGAAGACATGCCACAGTTACACCGATGGTTTCAAGAGCCCATGATTCGTCAATTGTATGCTCGAAATCAATCCTACTCTTTAGAGGATCTGATTCAAAAATACAAACCTAGATTAGTCAATCTCGATCATATCCCCAGTTTTATTATTGAATATGAACAACAAGACATGGGCTTTATTCAGTATTACTGCTTGCACGAGCACTTACCGGAAGGGATCACTCGTGATAGCCCCTTGTTTAAAAAACACCCGTCTTATGAAATGGTTGGGATGGATTTATTTATTGCGGATAATCATAACCGCGGAAAGGGCTTAGGCATTCAGATCATTCATCAATTTATTACGGAATTTCTAAGCAATTACAAAGCCATTGTTATTGACCCTGAAAGACAGAATGAGCAAGCCATTCGATGTTATAAAAAATCAGGTTTTCAGATGACCAATTTCAGCACCGACAAACATCACTGTATTTTAATTTTAGAGCAGCAGCCTGTCAGTTAATCCAAACAAATCCTATTCTAACCTTCAATCATTCTTAGCCACGATTCTTTTCATAGCGCTCTCAAGCACCAAGGTTGCCCACCGCTTTAACGACGCTTTATTTTGTTCAAAAGCATAAGGCAAAAAACTCATCCCATGACAAAAAGCATGAAACGTCATGAGCTGTTGCGTTTCTTGATCAATATCGCCATATGCTTTTAAAAACACATCCAATGCAGAATCCGTGAACACCATCCCTCTGCTGCTAATCTGAGGCATAAAAATAACCTTCTAAATTAGATAGAAATAATAAAAATAAGGGGCTCATGTCACCGCCCCTACTTGTATTGATTAATAAACGCCAAGATAACTTGGTTTATTTTTGGCTTAATTGACAATGATCCTCGATCACAAAGATCAATATGTTTGGCTTGCCTCATTTCGACAACCGTGATGTTGTCTTTTACACTGTATATCCGTGATTAATGATAACAACTGGCGCTTTAAACGCACCCGTTTTCAATTGATTTTCTAAAACACATCTTGAATAAACTACAACAGGAATTAAGCGATGCCTATATTTGTCATAAAATGAAGTTTTGCTCTCTGTCACCAGCTGCTCGTTACATATCGAAAGCGATGCGACATTTGGCGTGATGGCCGAAGCAAGACAAGCATATCCCAACAGAAAAATGAGAAGTACACGAGAAGCAATTAAAAACATGTTGGGCATAAAAAATTAAATCCAAAAAACAATCATAACATAGGCACTAGACTGATGACGACCAATCACTATCACCTAATGACCAACTTGAAGTTTTGATTCTAATCAACCAGACTAACATTAAACAACTATTCTCAGTTAAAAATCAGGATACAACTTGTTCAGGATTGATTTATGAATACTCAAACACCTATTATCAACTGGGCAACTACTTCTCTGGCCTCACATGGATATACGCTACAACAGGTACCTGAAATTTTAATCGAAACACCTTGGTCAAATATAATCCTATTTTCAACGTCGCAACACGACGTCTATTTAAAACAAATGCCCACGGATATATCGTTAGATCCGCAAATCATCCAATTCTTGATGAATCAATGTCATGCCCGTGTACCGGTTGTGATTGACATCAACGAAGAGCTCCATTGTTTTCTAATGAAAGATGCCGGACTGAATCTACGCGCTTATCTAAAGAATGAATTTCAGCCGGACTTATTGATTCAGGCCGTTAAAGAATTTACAGGAATTCAACGAGCAACAGAGAAACATATTCAATCCCTTATTGCATTAGGCGTCCCTGATTGGCGATTGGAAAAATTCTCCAAAGTGTATGACCACATTATCAATCAAGCAGACTTTTTAAAAGCGGATGGAATGACAGATGATGAGCTTAAAATATTACGCGATTTAAGTCCAAACGTTGCTGAGCAATACGCATTATTATCCGAATATCAGATCCCAGAAACATTAGTGCAACTCGATTTTAACACCAACAATATGCTCTTTAATCCAAGCACAAAAAAAATGACGCTGATTGATTTAGGTGAAGTCGTGATCTCTCATCCATTTTTTTCTTTGCATAATTTTCTTTATACAGCCACGGTTCATCATGGCATCAAAAAAGGCGACCAAACGTATCGTCAACTTCAAAACGCTTGTTTTGAAAAGTGGTTACCAATAGCGAGCAAAGAGCAGCTATTAAAGGGATTTATGTTGGCCCAAAAACTCTGGCCTATTTTTGGGGCGTTTGGATGTTATCGTTTAATGAGGAGTGTCGACCTGCAAGCTTTTCGCTCTTATTATTCCAACAGGCCTCATCGACTTGCTGATTATTTTAGAGAGTATATTGCCTCTGCATGTTAAAATAATTTTTTGTCACTTTTATTACCCATACATGAAAATATATTTAGCTTCAAAAAGCCCTAGACGACGTGAATTACTGGAACAAATGGAAGTCGAATTTGAAATTCTTCCTATTGATACGCCTGAGATTGTTGCTCCGAATGAAGCATCGGATGCTTATTCTAAGCGTATCACGAAAGAAAAACTGGATGCTGCTTGGAAGACAATCTTACAGGACCAACTGACACCTATGCCGGTACTCTGTGCCGATACAGAAGTTGTGTTAGATGGTGTGATTTTAGGTAAACCCATTGATGAGCACGATGCGTTTCAAATGATAAAACGCTATGCCGGCAAAACCCATGAAGTCATCACCAGTGTCGGCATCACTTTTTACGATTATCAAAAAATTGAAATGAATAAAACCTTCGTTACGTTTTCAAACATGACTGACCGTGAAATAAAACACTATTTAACCAGTGGCAATTACAAAGATAAATCCGGCGGCTATGGCATTCAAAGCTATATCGGGCAATTTATTTCACGTATTGACGGCTGTTTCTATTCCGTGATGGGTTTGCCATTAAATACGGTAAGAAAAATACTCAATGATTTAAAATCTACCCGTTCATTGGCGCAGAGGAGTGAATGATGAGCAACGTAAGTCATACTTCGAGTGACTTAAACTCTCATACGATGATGTTGTCATAATTAAACTCCTGTGAAACCGTCAAGTCCACAGTGCTATTTTGACACCATCATCACTAAATCTAAAGGCATAGCCTTGAGAGTCTCACTGGTCAAACCAGTGGCTTACCTATCAATAAGTTATAAAAATTATTGCCTGAGGAATATGAGCCTTCTTAACCTTAGACAATGAATAGCACGATGGCAAGATATCATGATTTTTTTATTTAACATCATTATCGCGCAGCACCCCTTTTACATTAGCTACAGGTCTTCGTTGAGTCCAATGAAACGCAATTAAAATGGAGCGAAGTGGATTTAGATAAAAAGCATGCTTTCATTCATGCTGATGAATCTAAATCTAAACGCCCCATTGCTGTTCCATTGAACAAACAGGCAATCTCAATTTTAAAAGATCAACGAGGGAAAAATCCAACGTATGTTTTTACATACAAAGATAATCCCGTAACGCGCTGTAACAACCATGCATGGCAAAAAGCATTGAAACGAGCAGGAATCAATAATTTTCGCTGGCATGATTTACGCCATACCTGGGCAAGTTGGCATGTGCAAAATCGTACACCTTTGCATGAGTTACAACAACTCGGCGGGTGGTCCAATTATGAAATGGTGTTGCGTTATGCGCATCTTTCAAGTGCACATTTGAGAGCTGCGGCTGAACGTGTTTAGACACGTTTTGGTCACAGTAACTTGGTTTTTTAGACACAAACTAGAGCTAAGTCATTGATTTTAATGGTGCGCTCGGAGAGATTCGAACTCCCGACACCTTGGTTCGAAGCCTGATACTCAACAAGATAAAACATTAAAAATCAATACCTTACGATGCATCAAATGTCGTTAAAACTGCCTGGAACGGCCTAAAACACACTACAAACGTAACCAGTTACGGCACGTTTTCGTCACTGCTGTGCCAGGCAGTGATAGGCCGTATTAGTACTATTAATAACCAATATCAAACCGTTGAATTAAACTCTATTTCAAAATCTCTAATTACCTGCAGTATTGCATTCCATTCAGGTACACTTCCAAAAAACATGTCCTTCATCAAACCGAAATCTTTTTCCAGGTCATTCAAAAGAGAGGATGGTGGCGACAGCCTCAAGCTTCCTTTCTTAGCTGCGCCATAATTAGCCCAAGCAGATGCAAAATATATGCCTTTATGAATTGCAACTCTATCTAAAAGTTTACAATCACCAAGATCACAAGGTTTAATATCTGATTTTAAAAGACAGAAAAAATCATAGTAGTGTCTTGAAATTCTCGGGGGTAATTTTTTATCCTGTGGTAGATGTGCGTATTGGTGAAGGATGGTGGCTTTTTCCCAAAAAGTACGTTTCGCTTCGAGAACTTTAACCCAAACCTCTGGCTCCTGGATCTTCTCTTTAAGTATGTTCTTTGAATAACTCTGGATTTTATGTTTACCCACAGGCCAATGCTCAGAGCGAGCTCCGAGCTCAATTTTAACTGAAGGACGAATATATGCATTCTTCTCTGTCGTACTTGGATACTCAAACTGTAGTGTTTGGCCATCTGGATCTTCGGCATCTACAATAAGTTTCCACCCTTCTGCTGTCTCTAATTTCTGCGATATAGCAACTCTTAAAGCCGTCATAAGGTCATTTTGAACGTATCTGGAACAGGCCGTAGACAGGTTACCTAAAGCCAGCCGCTGCTTTTTTTTTGATACTGCTTTCTCAGGATCATTCGCATTGTCGAACCCAAAAAAATCTTTTTCAATTGAAAGGTCAACATCTTCAGAGAACCGTTGAATAATGCCATAAACTTTTGAAAGTGAGGTTCCACCTTTGAACGTAAGATGATCATTTAAATCTGGCAGCGAAAACAATCTTTCCAGGATCCAAACAACCCAGAAGTCTTTTTCGATAATTTCAAAAGGGAGACCAGACTCATTGACTGATGCATCAAAATATAACTCACGTTCCGTTACAGAAAGCAGGTGCAACTGTGTCATTACATAACCCCCATAATCTTAAAAATATATGCTCGAATCCATTGGGGTGCGTATTTTAAATTTTTGATAAGCTCATCTTTACTTGTTGAAGCAAGAAATTTTTGAATTTTAGCATGAACATTTTTGTCAAGATTTTCTTGTCCCAAGTTTCTAACTGCTTGAATTACAAGACCAACACGAGTGCCCGCAGGGTACATATTTTTTTCTGTTGTTGTCCTAAACAATATCTCTTGTTTCCCAATTTTAATCTTTTTTGATGGGCCATTTGTTAAAAACACTATTCGGCCAGGCACTTGCTCTGACAAACCGATAAGGTTTGCTGCATAAGCACCAGTTGGTTGAATTTGTATCCCATTTTTTTCTGTGATAGCTTTTGCAACGTCCTCTGGCTTGGGGGGAAGTAAGCCTAACACCTGATGCTCACGGGGGTAATCATAAATGCCTTGTGCCAAACGTCGAATCACTTTAGCATGTTGAAGACGTGACAGCGCACTACGAACGCCAGTGTCACTATCCAAGTCAAGAAAATGCTTTGGAGTAAAACACCATCCTCGACCATGCTCAATAATTCTTTTTTTTACAGCATCTACAATAGATTCAGTCATAATTTATAGTCCCCTTGCCACAAAATATACTAACTTTTTGTGGCAAAGTCCAGGTATAAATTTGTCATCCGCTAGGTAAATTCATTACCTACAATATATAAATAAGGGAAAAGAGCATAAACATACCAGAACCAGACAAAATTGCTGCCGTGGAGAATAATGCAAACCGACTAAACTTCCGCGTCCGCTGCTCCAAGCCACGAGCCTCCACCAACGAATCCGATATCATCTTTTTCATAACCTGAACCGATTCGTTGGTCGATTCCTGCAATAATCTGCTCATAGCCTCTTTACTGCCAACCAACGCCGCATTGATAACTTTTTCGGCTTTTTCTTTGGCATCATCTTTCCATTGCGAGGAAATCAGCTCCATCTCCTCTTTAAACTGCACCAGCATCTCCTGCTGAGCCTTTCGGTTTGCCTCAAGCAGTCTTTCGTTCATGGTCTGAAGCATAAGAATTGGATCATCCCTACCCAAGAGCACACCATGCTTCACGGCAATGTCTTGAATGGCTTCATTAAGTTTGCCTGACATTAGATCACCATGGCGCTATCGAGCTGCCCAAAAAGCTGATCACGCACAATTTTTAAACGTTGGCGGGTCATGATGCTTTTATCTGGCATTTCCAACACTTCATTAAAGGTCAGTTTCTGTTGCAGCATGTCGGTTAGATCGCGCCCATAGGTTTCTTTCTTTAAGTCAGGAATGTGAATTAAGGCGGATATTCGATCTTTATTTTCCCTGTACACTTTCATTTGCTCAAAGGCTTTGCCTTCATGCTCGATTGCGCCCCAAAAGGGATTTAACCAGACAACAAATTGAACATCGCCAGAAAATTGGTTCACCAGTTGCGCGAAACCATTCATGGTATCAAACAGTGCCTGGCCGCCGGTAATTACGGTATGGATCACCATGTCGTGCCCTAATTCTTGCAACAGTGCAGGAACCTGATTGCTGATCAGATAATGAGACAGTGGCACAAATGAACTGGCGCCGTTGTCAATGACGACATCTTCCGTGCTTGGCACGATTTTTTCAATGAGGGTATCGAAAAGTCGAGGGTTGATTTCATCGCCGCTCATGACTTGAATATGTTCCACATTGAGCGCCTTGAAGCCATGGAAGGTGGCGTTAATGGGATCGGTATCAATGCAAAGCGGTGATTGTGCTTTGTGGTATTTATATTGCGCTGTGGTGGCTGAAATAAAAGATTTTCCGACACCGCCTTTGCCCTGCAACGTGATATGAATTTTTGACATTACACGAGTTCCTCCAAGTTGGGTTTGGGGTTAAACGTAAATCCACGGATTTCATCGTGTGATTTACTTTTTTCCTTTTCATCTTCCTTGGTGTTCTTATGCATATCTGGCTTGAGTGGTGCATGAATCAATCGCGTCACGTAGACGCAAAACGTCTTATAAGAAAAGGATATTTTCTCCTCCATGCTTAAAGTTTCCCAGATTGCTTTCATCGACCAGCCATCGGCAAGAGCCCCGGCAATATCGTCTTTAAGCGCAAGGAAGGCAACTTTATTTCTGGAGTTATCAGACACCTGCTTACTGAGCTGGTTTTTTGTGATGCGTTCGCTGAGCGAGCTTCCCATGTAAGACCATCAATTGATAATTACTCATGTATTTAATGCTATGGGATATTGATGAAGCCTGCAAGAAAAAATGTAATTTATATGCCTTTACGGGTTATTTTAAGTGAATTTTATCGACCATAAACGTAATTTATCATAACTAAAGGTTATTATGGGTTATTTTAAGTGAATTTTATGACTATGATGATAAATCACCTTGAAGTAACGGAAAAAAACCTGCTAATATCCAAAGTAATGAAGTCAACATGCAGGGCAAGATAGGTGAAGTTAGCTAACCGGCAAGCTGGTCATCAAATTTCACACGCCTTATTCGCACCTTCGGTGCTCAACGGTCATCCTGCTTTTTGACGTCAAAAAGTAACAAATAAATCAGTATCTAAAGGATTGCAAACCACTTATTTAGAGGTCAGCATCCTTATGGACAAAAATCAAAAACCCCTCACCCGAAAACACGGCCGTCATCTTCGTGTCCCCGTTCTTCCCGATGAAGAAATTGAAATTAAATCTAATGCCATTAAAGCAGGGCTTTCTATTGCTGAATATTTACGTCGAATTGGGCTGGGCTTTCAAATTCAAAGTGCCATTGATAAAGATTATGTACTTCAACTATCCAAAATCAATGCCGACATGGGGAGGCTTGGGGGGCTTTTAAAGCTCTGGCTTGTCCAGGATAGACGCGTAGCACATTTTGATCACCGACACATAAAAATTTTGTTAGATCGCATTCAGACAACGCAGGATACAATGTTGAATGTGGTGAAAAAATTATGATTATTCGCCATATCCCTAAGAAATCAGCACGCATGAGCAGCTTTTCTGGCCTTGTTAAATACATTACCGATGAGCAAAACAAGCAGGAACGGGTTGGCAAGGTCAGAATATCAAACTGTAATAGCATTGATCCCACGTGGGCCACTCAAGAAGTCTTGGCAACACAGGCCAAAAATCAACGCGCCAAAGGTGATAAAACGTATCATGTATTGATTTCGTTTGCGCCAGGAGAAAACCCATCTGAAGCAGTCTTGAAGTCGATAGAAGACCGAGTTATATCATCGATTGGGTTGCACGATCATCAAAGAATCAGCGCCATTCATCATGATACAGACAACCTTCATATTCACGTGGCCATAAATAAAATTCATCCTAAAACCTTTAACATGATTGAGCCATATAGAGCTTATAAAGCCTTTGCCGAGGTTGCATCCACACTGGAACATGAGTTTGGGCTTGAAGTCACCAACCATCAAACCCGAAAAGGCCGATCGGAGAACCTTGCCGATGATATGGAACGGCATTCAGGTATTGAAAGCCTGATTAACTGGATGAAACGGAATTGCAAGACACAGCTTGATGGTGCCAAAGATTGGGCGACGCTGCATCAAGTACTCGCACAACATGGCATCATCATGCGTGTTAAAGCCAATGGGTTCGTTTTTTGCAATGCCAACGGTCTTACCGTTAAAGCAAGCTCAATCTCTCGCGGTTTTTCTAAACATAGCCTTGAATCAAAACTGGGTGCATTTACACCCGCGACATTTGATGGTGAAATTCAGAAGCACAATGTTTATCGCTATGAGCCATTGAATAAGAACGTGATTGGCTCAGCACTTTATGCCCGTTATCAGTATGACATGACGCACGGTAAAGCCACGCTTTCAACCAAGCTCAAACATCTGCGTGAAGCTCAATTCAGGCTGATTGAAAAAACCAAAAAGCGTGCTCGCATCAAGCGTAGTGCGCTGAAGTTCATGAGCGCGTCAAGAACCCAGAAAAAATACATGTATCAGCACATCAGTAAAAATCTTTTGAATGATATTGAAGCAATACGTGAAAAATATACAACGGAGCGCAAACACCTTGTTGACGCCCACAAAAACAAAACATGGGCCGACTGGTTACGACAAAATGCGCAGGAAGGCGACCATGAAGCTTTAACGGCCATGCGTTATCGCCATCGAAAAAATCAAAATAATTACACCTTATCTGGCACATCAACTGCATTAACCGCTTTTTCTTTAACGAATTTTGAGCACGTTGATTCCATTACCAAAGAAGGCACCGAGATTTATAAATTTGATAAAACGGTCATCAAAAACAACGGGGAAGAAATTCAAATATCTAAAGGCACATCCATTGCCGCGCTAAAGCAAGCCATTGACATGGCCAAGCAGAACTACGGTAACTGTATACGCGTGAACGGTTCACCACGTTTCAAAAAAATTATCCTGCATATAGCCGTTCAAAATAATATCACGATCACCTTTGCTGACCCTGGCATGGAAGCTCAGCGTCAAAAACTAATTTTAGAACAGGAGAAAAACAATGAACAATCAAGACGATACGGACGTAATGATGGACGAAGAACTTCAAGAAGCCATGAAGTTGCTGGGGCAACCGCAACCACGAGGCGTGGAAACAGAGCAAAGCCCAACGCTTTCAGCGTTAGACAAGGCGCGCCAGCCGAAGGTCAAAACAGCTTGCGAGACGTGCCCCAACTCGATGTGGTTCAGCTCGCCGGAAGAAGTGAAGTGTTATTGCAGAATCATGCACATGATAAGCTGGAGCGCCAAAGACGCCAACCTGATAACCATGTGCGACGGAAAGTTTTTGGATTAAGTTCATGTTAAATTAGAGGCTTTCTAGATAAAAAGCCTCTTAAACACCCCGCTATTGAGCCAGGATGCTCTGCTTGAACAGTCTTTTGCTGGCTTGCTGTTGCCTCATACATACGCTTGTAATTTAAGGCAGCAAAAACACCCAAAAGCGAGTTAGCGATGTTGAACGCTGTTATTAAATCACTTTCTTCATGGTTACCTAGCCAAGGAGAAACACAGATCCGTTGTAATGTTTGATACCGACAATCATCTGGCTTCATGTTGTGGAAATAAGTCAGGTTCCATAAGCAAGTGTTGAGCGATAAAAATGGATGACCAATACTTGTTTCTCCCCAATCTATAAGGCTTATCTCCCCTGTTTTTTGAGACAGTAGCATATTGTTATCCTGAAAATCGCTATGATTGATGGTTTCAAGAATCTTATATTTTGACAGTCGTTCACATTGTTCCACACAGAAATCATAAATCTGATTAAGGGCAGTGATTTCTTTTAGAGTTAGGCCATCAGCAATCAATAGCTCTTTTTTTTGTATAAGATCGCGATATAACAAGGGTAATTTATCAAGCCGCCAGTCGGGAAAGCCTAAAGTTATCAGCTTGGGCGTATCATTTTCCAGTCTTCTTTGAATAGCTGCATAAGACCTAATCCCTTGCTCCAATAAGCTTATATCAATATTATCTTTTAAAAACAGTTCGCGTAACGTGATATCGCCACAATCAGCCATCAAAAAGCAATGATATTGATCATTTTTTACAATGACGGTTGGAATATGCTGACATCCTTGAGCTTGGAGCAGGGCTATTGTGTCGGGCTCAATAAATAGTGCGGGAGGCGTTTGTTTCAAATAGAAAACACCTTGAGATGTGCTTATTTTTTTCACTATCGAATGGGCTGGTTCAACGATTTTGTTAATGGCAACCAGCCTACAATCATGAGATTCCAGATAATCCACTGCCCATTGGGTGGCTAAATCATTATTTTTCATGCTTCTTCCATCGTTGCTGCTTGTGTTTGATGTAGTAACGATTTGTTCGCTGCTAAATCAGCCTTTTCATTACCATCATTTTACCAAAAACCTTCGAAGTTACTGCAATGTGGACATCATGGATCATGGACTATTACCTAAGCTTTGGCTTGAGCCTGGCTTATTCTTATCTTTATCGTTCTCACTTGCATATATTGGACTATCCCCAGTAGGAGTCCACACCGTGGTTGTTGTGTTTTGGGGGTTGGCATATAACGTTTTTTTACTGTCTAATGTTGATTTTTCAGGTAAATCTTTTGCAGATAAATCCTGAGATAGCTTCACATCGCGACTGATGGATATGCGGTTATCAATAATGTCTGGATATTCTTTCAAGTTATGGCGTAGATCGAATAGATTACCGATATGCCCACCCATGCGCGTACCACCAATTGCTGCAGATACTCCACCAATAAGCGCCGCACCTATCAATAGCCAACCAAGCACACCACCAGCAACGCCACTCAGTGCCAACGCTCCTAACATGAGAAGCATGAGAGTAGGTACGCCTAGGACGAGCGCAGCATCCGTGGGAAATTGTCGTCCATAGCTAGTTTTTAAAGCTTGCCAAATAGAAGGACGCTTAGGAGTCAAGCTTATATCTGGTAAAACTATAGTAGAATTAGGATTCATGGTGTCATGGTGTGCGACCACAGGATCAATGAAATATTGCTTAAGTCGATTAACAAGTTCATTAAGATACTCATTTTCATCAACATGGGGATCGGTACGTGGAGAAGCACGTAACAATCCCTCATAATACAAAAAATTATTTATATCATCTGAGGACAATAGAATCTTTTCCTCCACAAAAGAATCCGAAGCTGCTTTAAAATATTCAACGCAAAGTTTACAAGCTGAACCAAATTCATTTCCATACGGATAAATCTTACCATCATGCTGAGCACGATGAGCAATTAATGCGTAATAAGCGATGCTCTCTAGTTGTTCTAAAAATGCTTTATTATATGAAGGATGAAGAAAAATTTTACCAGATTCTTCATCTTCATAACCTGCTGTAATATCATTAAATATCGTCATTTATAATTCCTATACACGGCATTTAAATTAATAATAGCACTATTTTTATAGACCTGCTCAATAATAAAACACAATATTTTAGCCTCGAATTCAGTCATGTTTTTTCTCCAATGTTGTGTTTTATCCACACGGGTGTGATCACGCCCTTGATTTGGCCTAGGCGAACAGGGCCGTAATAACGACTGTCAAACGACCACGCGCTTTGGTTGGTCATAGTCATGAGTTCATCTGCTTTAAGTTGATAATTGAAGGCTTGGAAACGAGATAATGGCCGATGCATCCGATCGTTTGATTGTGGTTTTGAAAAGGGAACAAGCGTTTGATTCACAAAAACGCCTTCAGGTGTAACCGATATCCTGTCACCTTGTGTTGCCACCACTTTTTTCATTAAGTACCCGTAGCCGCCAGGGCACAGGCCGCTGTCGATATAACCTCTGTCGCGTGCCTGTTGAAAGACGGGTTTGTCATCCGGGCAAAAAATCACATAAGCCTGTTTTATGTTTTTAACGTCTTTAACAGCTTTAATGCGATACAATCCGACGGGGATGGAATCGGTGAGGTTTATTCTAAAACCCATCACGACCAAAAACAGTACCATGCCGATGATGCTTAGCAAAAAATCAGCAATCCACACAGTCAATCGCTTCATAGCCTGATTTTCTCCTCGATACTTAATCGGCCACGTAAAACATCCGACTGAAGTGGCGCTTCAACAGAAGCTCTCGCAATAAAAACCGGATCTTTAAAATAAAGCGGCTGTTTACCATAAATCGCGGGAAAGCCCGCCACATACACCACCATGTCACCTGCCTCCGTAATGAAGCCGTTTGCATCTTTTTTAGGCCCTGGCATACGCTGGCATTCATCCATGGTTAAAAGCGGCCTCGAAACTTCTTGCGTTGTTTTAGAAATCTGGCCTAAAAACGCTGACATACGCTTACCGCTGGTGGTGATGTGTTCTTTAACAATCGTTGTTTGCCCCGTTAACTTTGAAAGATGCTCGGCGGTTTCAATGCGGTTAGGTGGGTAGGCGTTTTGAATATGACAATTTGAGGTAATCATTTCATCCGGCCCATAGCCCCGCTCACGACTTTTAAGCTGATTAATATCCTGGCAAATTAAATAAAACTTTAAGCCGTAACCTGCAACAAACGCCAAAGATTCTTGTAAAATATCAAGCTTACCCAGGCTTGGAAATTCATCAATCATGCACAACAGGCGGTGTTTGTAAGTTTTTTTTGTTCTCACGCACCCATCGACGCGCTCAAATTCCATTTTATCCGCCAAAAGACGAACAACCATGTTCAACATGACGCGAACCAGGGGCTGCAATCGTGCTTTATCATTGGGTTGCGTGACGATATAAAGGCTGACGGGCATGTTATGGTGCATTAAATCTTTAATACAGAAATCTGATGAAGATACGTTATGAGCCACCACCGGATCGCGATACAACGCCAGATATGATTTTAAAGTCGATAATACAGAACCGGCCTCTTCCTCGGGTCTGTCGATCATGTCACGAGCTGATGCACTGATCACAGGATGTGTTTTACCCTCAACATGCGGGTATTGGGTCATTTCAATCAGTAAATCTGCAATGTTGGTATGCGGATCCACCAGCATCCTATCAATGTTAGGAAAGGTAGCCGGTTCGCCCTGATTTTGAAGCTTATACATGGCATGAAGGATAAAACCCACCAAAAGCGCTTGTGAGGTTTTTTGCCAATGGCTTTCAAGCCCTTTGCCATCGGGATCAATCACGAGGGTTGCGAGATTCTGAACGTCGCCGACCTCATATTCAGAGCCTACCCTGATTTCATCCAGTGGATTCCAGCGAGCTGTACCTGTTAACGTTGCAGGCTCAAAGCGAATCACCTTGTTGTTGGCATGTTTTTGCCGCCAACCTGCGGTCATGGCCCAAAGCTCGCCTTTTAAATCCGTGATCACACACGACTGTTTCCAGGATAAAAGGGTCGGAATAACAAGCCCCACCCCTTTACCCGAACGTGTGGGCGCATAGCATAAAACATGCTCCGGGCCATTGTGGCGCAAATAATGAATCTGGCCTTTTTCATCTTCAATAGCGCCCACATAAACACCTTCATCATGGCCAATAAGCCCTGCGTTTTTTAAATCGTCCTGATTAGCCCATCGGGCTGAGCCGTGCAGGTATTCACTGACACTGTCTTGTTTTGAATGTTTGCCTGAAAACACAAGCAGCATGAAGAAAAGACTGCTGCTCATCACCATCAAACCCAATGCCGCATCAAAATAATCAGGATGATAAGCATGGTATTTCAAATGCCATATCAGCACCTGCCAGGGTGGATAAACATGCTTCAGCGAAAATTTATACGCCACAAATTGTGTGCCAATCTGCATGCTGATAAGTAGCGCAAGTACGATGAGTAACATCAGCGTTTTATTAAGCTTAGGGTGACGTTTTTGCCTTACTTGTGGGCCAATGGATTTATTAGGTTTTTTTAGGCTCATACGTCATGTCCGGCAACGTTTTTACGCTGTTGAATAGCATCAGCAATCTTGCCACCTGTCGTTTCAGCGGCTTTTGCAGCAAACGTGCTTTTCATACTCCCTGCTTTTTCTCGAGCCACATCCAACGCACCAGAAGCTAAATGCGAACTGAAAGAACCCGCAAATTTAGAAGCTTGCCCCATGGCTTGTGCTAAACCACCTGATTTTTTCCCCACGTTGCCGCTTGAAAAAGAGCCAACATCACCTGAACCCACACTTTGAGAAGCGGCTTTGAATGCAGCATGTAAGGCGGATAGACCACCGGCGCCCTGAGCGCTTGCAGCTCCGGCACTGCTCGCTAACGTAGCGCCCGCAATGCCAGCAGCGCCTAAAGCGCCACCCAGCCCAAGACCGCCACCTCCACCGCCGATACCTCCACCGGAGACAATCCCGGCCAAAACAGGAGGGATTTTATTGATGAGCACCAGCAAAAGCACGGCGACCACCAGCATGATGTACATCTCTTTCAATAAAATGTCTTTTGACATGGCGACATAATATTGATCGACAAACGACTTGCCGATCCCAATAATTAAGATCATGGCAAAGGCCTGGAGTGCGATACCAAGCACCGTTTTGTAATATTGAATGGCGATATCCTGCGTCCAGCGACCGCCACCAAAGCCCAATAAAATGATCCCGCCATAGGTTAAAACCCAAGCGGTAATCAAAATAATGAGCATGTTAATGCTGACCAAAGCCAAAACAACCAAGATAATCCCTGCGACCATCAACCCCACCGTGGTTGCAGCCGGTGACCAGATGGATGAGTTATCAATGGCTTTTGAGACAATATCAAACCCCACATCCACAATATCAGAAGGCGACACGTGCGCATCAATACCCGACGCATTGGCCGCGAGCTGTCGCATAGAGTCCATGATGGAGGTGGCAATGGCCGGGCCATGATCTAAAATCCAATAAAAAAATCCGAGCACCACCAAAAACCGCACGGTCTCACTCATAAACTCCTGAATATCTGCCTTGCGTAACGCCATCAAGCCATAAGTCCAAACCATGCTGATGAGTGCCAAAGACCAAAAAAGATAGCGGGCATAATTTAGAATGGTGTGGCTCCACAGCGAGGAGGTGCTGGAAAAACGATAAACATGGATTTTCATTAAGATAAATCAGGTAACGCTACCGCCACTGAAATTAATTTTTAAGCCTCCCATCCAAGGTATGGATGTTTCATTTTTAAGCAAGTCAACGTTGAGTAAAATCGGTAA
>Ga0100378_1002541_pt1 | contig 18096 bp, 7 predicted proteins | sample CryGeymeta201502_FD_81535 | JGI IMG/M metagenome (GOLD analysis project Ga0100378, IMG submission 81535) | Groundwater microbial communities from Crystal Geyser aquifers in Utah, USA - Crystal Geyser metaG 2015-02 | ecosystem: Environmental > Aquatic > Deep subsurface > Groundwater | place: USA...
AAAAATGGCAAGAAAAATGGCGGTCTCAAGGTGCTCACTTAACGGGCGCCGACTCTTCTAAACCAAAACGGTTTGTTTTAGATATGTTTCCCTATCCTTCAGGAGCCGGTCTTCATGCCGGGCACGTTGAATCTTATACGGCTACTGATATATATGCCCGTTATTCTAGGGCTAAGGGGTACAATGTCTTATACCCTCAGGGGTTCGATGCCTTTGGTTTGCCGGCGGAAAATTACGCTATTAAGACCGGTATTCATCCTGCTGAAACGACTCAAACTGCTATTAATACCTTTAAGCGCCAGATAGACTCTTTAGGCTTGTCTTATGATTGGAATAAATCAGTCGTTACTTCTGATCCGGGATACTATAAATGGACACAGTGGTTATTTTTATTATTATACAAAAATGGCCTAGCTTATAAAAAAAAGGCTAAGGTCAATTGGTGTGCTAGTTGTCAGACCGTTTTAGCCAATGAGCAGGTAGATAATGGTGCTTGTGATCGCTGCGCTAACCCAGTTGTTCAGAAGGATCTAGAGCAGTGGTTTTTTAAGATCAGTGACTTTATAGAAGATTACAAGAAGGATGGCGAGATGCGGCCGGGACTTTTAAATGGTCTTAGTAATATAGATTGGCCGACTTCTACTAAGGCGGCTCAGAAAAATTGGATAGGTAGGAGCGAAGGGGCGGAAATAGATTTTAAAATTTCTGGAATAGAAAAAAAGATTAGAGTTTTTACTACCAGATTAGACACAATATTTGGCTGTACTTATATTGTTATCGCTCCGGAAAATCCTGTAGTTCAAGAGTTCAAAGAAAAAATAGCCAACTGGTCTGAAGTTGAAGAATATTTAACTCTTACAAAAACTAAAACTGATTTACAAAGAACTGACCTGAATAAAGACAAGACAGGAATTAAATTAGAAGGAGTTTTTGCTATTAATCCATTCAACCAGGAAGAAATACCAGTTTATGCAGCTGATTATGTTCTAGCTTCATATGGGACTGGTGCAGTTATGGCTGTTCCGGCTCACGATGAGCGTGATTATATCTTTGCCGAAAAATATCATTTGCCGATTAAAACAGTTGTTACCGCTGAATCAGAAACTGTTGTTGCAGGAGAAGCTTTTCTTGAAGATGGCAGACTAATAGAGTCTGGTAAATTTTCCGGTTTAGACTCAGCGGCCGCTAGAGAAGCTATGGTTGGTTTTTTGGCAGAGCAGGGAGCTGGTTCTTTACGAGTTAACTACCGCTTGAGAGATTGGTTGGTTTCCCGGCAAAGATATTGGGGGGCGCCGATTCCGATTATTTACTGTCCGACTTGCGGTGAGGTTCCAGTACCTGAAGAAAACTTGCCGGTAGAATTACCGACTGACGTTGATTTTCGTCCGACCGGGGAATCACCACTTAAGTATTCAGCAACTTTTCAAAAAGTTTCTTGTCCAAAATGTGGCAAAGCAGCTAAGAGGGAAAGCGATACCATGGATACTTTTGTTTGTTCTTCTTGGTATTACTTGCGTTATCCAGATCCGAAAAATTCTGAGGCTTTTGCTAGCGCAGAATCATTAAATTATTGGTTACCGGTTGATGTTTATTTGGGAGGAGCAGAGCACAGCGTGCTTCATTTGCTTTACTCTCGTTTTATAACTAAAGTTCTTGATAAGCATGGACATCTATCTTTTAACGAACCATTTTTAAAGCTTAGACATCAAGGAATTATTCTGGGTGAAGATGGTAATAAGATGTCGAAGTCGAAAGGTAACGTGATTAATCCTGATGAATTGGTAGATAAGTATGGCGCGGATTCCTTGCGTATGTATGAGATGTTCATGGGGCCCTTAGAAGACATGAAGCCTTGGAGCAATCAAGGAATTGTCGGAGTACGCCGCTTTTTGGATAAAACCTACTTGTTGGGTGAAGATTTTAAGGGCGAAGATAAGAAGCAGACTTTATCTTTACTTCATAAAACAATTAAAAAAGTCGGTTTAGATATTGAGGGCTTTAAATATAACACAGCTATCTCTGCGCTGATGATTTTAGTTAATAACTTACACGAAGGTCGGTCAGAAACAGGTTGGCCACTGTCTAAAGAATCAATAGAAAAGTTTTTAATTATCATATCGCCTTTTGCACCACACCTTGCCGAAGAAATATGGGAGAAAATTGGTAACAAGCAGAGTATTTTCCAGGCACCATGGCCCGACTTTGATGCCAATTTAGTTAAGGATGACACCGTTAACTTTGTTGTTCAGATAAATGGAAAATTACGCGGCACTTTTTTAGTATCAAGTAGCATTACGGACACTGAGGCCTTAAAACTTGCGGCTGAAGATAGTGGTGTCAAAAAATGGTTAGACGGAAAAGAAATTATTCGTCATGTTTTTGTCCCCGGACGTCTTCTTAATATATTAGTTAAATAGCTTTATCTCCATGAGTGAATTACTGGCCAGGACTAGAGAAATTTGTAAGATGTTTGAAATAAAACCGGCTCGTTCTAAAGGTCAGAATTTTTTGATAAATGAAAAAATTTATGACGATATTATTAAGGCCGCTAATATCAATAAACAAGATATAGTCCTGGAAGTGGGACCTGGGTTAGGATTTTTAACAGCTAAACTCTCCAAAGTGGCCGGTCGCGTTATTGCCGTTGAGCTCGATGACCAATTAGCTAACTACTTGCAAATGGCTGTAGACGCTCAGGATTTAGAAAATGTCGAAATAATTAATCAGGATATTTTGAAATTAAATTTGGCTAACTATATACCGTCTGGAAAAACCTTCAAAGTAGTAGCCAATCTGCCTTATAACATAACATCTATATTTTTAAGAAGTTATTTATCAGCCAGTTATAAACCAGAATCCATGACCCTGATGCTCCAGAAAGAGGTGGCTGAGAGAATAGTTGCGACGCCTCCGGATATGAGTCTGTTAGCGGTGTCTGTCCAGTGTTATTGCGAGCCGGAAATTATTAGAGAAGTAAAGGCGGGAAATTTTTGGCCAGAGCCGGAGATAGATAGTTGTGTTATAAAATTTAATATTAAACCAAAGCTAGTTTCAGAGGACGACAAGATCTTCTTTCGTTTGGTGCGCAGTGGTTTTAGTTCAAAACGTAAAATGCTTAAAAATAATCTGGCGGCTGGACTAAAAATGAAGAGCTCGGAGCTTGAAAAAGAAATAATAAAACTCGGGCTAGATCCTAAAATTAGAGCCGAACAACTATCTTTAGAAAATTGGCGAAAGTTAGTTGCGGCTTTTTCTTCGTTTGTGGTATAATTTCATTATAATTTGGTAGCATCAGATATCCTGATAATCTTTTGGGATGCCTGTTCGTTGTTATGCCACAACAAAATCCTCTTGGTGATGCTAATCTAAATAGCTTCCGTAATCTTCCAAAAACGCAGAAATATGCGGTTGTTTTTTTGGCTATTTTAGCTGTCGCTGTAGTCATTTTTTGGGTCTGGCAAATGAATAGTAAAATACGCTCTCCTTATAGATATGACCAAGGGCAAGAAGTAGAAGAGACAGGGTCTTCTGTTGTCGATACTCTTTTACAAGAAAAAGATACTGATCAAGACGGGCTGTCGGATTATGATGAAATTTATACATACAAAACCTCTCCCTATCTTGAAGATACAGATAGTGACGGTTTGAGCGATCAACAGGAAATTATTTCAGGAAGCGATCCCAAGTGTCCGCAAGGTAAAAACTGCAGCGGTCAGGAATTGGAAATTATTAATGAGCCAGAAGTTACAAATGGATCTAATGCAGCAGTAGGGGAAGAAACTCCTGTAAATAATCAAAATGATTTGGAAAGAATTTTAAGCGGCGATATAGATGGCGCTACTTTAAGGCAGCTCTTAATCTCTACTGGTTCCGCTACTGCACAAGACCTAGAAGCTATTAGTGATGAAAATTTGTTAAGTAGTTATCAAGAAGCTTTAAAGAACCAAAGCCAATGAAGGGAATAAGAGTTTCAAAAAATATGATTAGTCGTTTTAGTAACAAGCTAGCGGTCTTTTTATTGATCGCTTTTATTATTTTTGGTTCTTTTTTCCCATTGAAACCAGCCAAAGCCATCCCAGTTGAAGACATACCCGCTTTAATTTGGAATAAAGTTTCTGAGTTTACATCTACTTTGTGGCGAAAAGCTGGATCGGTAGCTTTCCAAAGGACCTTGACTACAGCTCTTAATAAAATAGCTTATGATACTGCTACTTGGGTCGGTTCCGGTCATCAAGGTCAAAAACCTTTGTTTATTACTAACCCCTGGACTTATCTTGGTAACATAGGAGATGAGGCGGCGGGACAGTTTTTAGAAACATTTGTAAATAATTTGAATCGCGAAGATCCGCAGAATTGTGATTCTAATTATGAGGCTTGTATGAGTAAATGCGTGCCTGTGGGAGGCGAGAATGATCAGTTTTCAGCTTGTGTTAATGCATGCGTAAAACAAAGCACAGCTTGCGCTTCTAGAAACGTCTCAACTATAAACGCTACTCCTTCTTTTAACGTCTGTCAGCCCTCATCTTTAGGGGCAAAAATTAAAATAGGTTTAGGTTTAGTGGAACAGACCAGGCCTCAGGGACCTAATTGTACAATGTCGGAGATTGTTAAGAATTGGTCTACTGATTCGGTTATGAAAGCAGCCGGCTTAGGAGGGACAGGACTGACTGGAGAAGAATATCTTAGCCATTTTCAAGACTTTTTTGACCCACGGGCTAACGATTTAGGAATTTATGTTTCTGCTCAAGCAGATTTAAAAGATCAACAAGGCAAGAGGGTGGCCTATGAAGAGCAATTATTTCAAGTAAATAAAGGTTGGTTAGATGTGAGAAATATTGCTGGAGATTCTTCTGGGGCGCCTGGTTCAGCCGAAAGAGAAACTGATAGCGCCAAGCGACTTCAAGAAACTAATATCGGCACGATTACCGGTGATGCCTTTATTGATGCTGCTAATGTCTTTATTAATCAATATGCTATCTCAGCCTTTAATGAGCTGATGCGTAGCCTGACTGACAAAGGTAAAACAGGTAGCTACAGCATACAGTCCAGCCTTAAAAACCCTTACACTGATCCCGGGGCATATTATGGTATTTCAGCTTTAAAGGACGTGACAACTAAGTTGTTGCAGCCTAATTTTGGCGTGAGAACAGATTACGACATACTCTCTTCTTTAGTTATATGTCCTGATCCAAAAAATCCTGGACCAGATAATTGTGTCATTGACGACCAGTTTATGCAGGCTATAAGTGAGAAGAAAACTGTGGCTGAGGCGCTTGAGGGTAATTATTTGCACGGAGAATGGCAGTTGACCAATGAAGATAACCCTTCGACATATAATTTGCGCGATCTTTCAATATTACGTAAATATAGAATCGTTCCGGTTGGTTGGGAAGAGGCTGTAAGAAAAATAGTGGCCGTCAATCCTCCTAAGAAAGCTACGTTAAATGATTTAGTTTCTTGTTTTAGTAATACTGATAAATTTATAACCTTTAGCGCTGATTTTGATCAAAGAGATCAAAACTGGTGTGCCGGTTTGGTTGATCCTAATTGGGTACTGAAAGCGCCTTTGAATTATTGTCGTCAAGAAGGAATTGGTGGACAGATTCTTAATAAAACTGTGGTGCCAAATGCTGATGGTGTCAGTGAGATAAGTATTATCAGGGCTGACAAGTATTGTGCCGATAGTCAAACTTGTATTAAAGAAAAGGTAGATGGAAGTTGTGAAGCTTATGGTTATTGTAATGAAGAAAAAAGAACTTGGAATTTTGGTTCAGACTCCTGCAGTGCTATTAATAATACCTGTCAGGCATTTACCTCTACTTCGGGACAGAACGTGGCTTATCTGCAAAACACTCTAGACTATGATAATTGTGACTCTGAAAGTGCTGGCTGTCGGCAGTATTCTTTAAATGGTTCTTATGAAGCTGCCAACAATAAAGTTTCTTGGAATCCATCATATAGTTCTTATTTTGATAAAAATCTATCTGGTTGTAACAACACCGATGAAGGGTGCACTGGATTATTTAGAGTTAAGCCTACCTGGGGATCTAATTTGGTAATGAACGCAGATTTTGGAAATGATCAAATAGGAGACGCTACTTCTGCAGGTCGTATTAATGACTGGACTCTGGTTGGTAGTAATGGTCAAATTGTAGATTCCGCAGAAGAGCCTGGTGGCAGACAAGGGAAGGCTATGAGAGTGATCACGCAGGGTCCAATGGGCGGCGTTTATTCAATGCCCTCCGTTTCTTTACTGCCAAAAGATTTAGAAACTATTCCGGGACAGGCCTATACTTTAAGCGCTGATATTTATTTGGAAAATGGTAATGACGTGCGCCTAATTATTGGCGCTGATCCGAGCTCTCCGTATGCAAAAGTCAGTAATATTGTTGGTCAGTGGCAACGTGTAAGCGTGACTCGGCCAGCTGACAGTCAATATATAGAGCCTTCTTTTGGGATTTTAGCTACTGGCCCCGTGGGAACTACCATGTATGTCATGAATATTAAATTTGAGATGGGGAATTGGGATACCGGTTATTCTCCGTACGGTTCATTTAAAGTTTACGAGAAAATTTTGCCTTCTTATTTAGAGCAATCATGTTATATTAATGCTGCCACAGGAGATTATAGACTTAAATCAGATGCACCAGCTGCTTGTTCTCTTTTTGCTCGTAAATGTAATAAATCAGAGGTAGGTTGTGAATCTTATATATCTTCCGCTGATAACTTTAAAATCTCGGCCACAGTTACTAGCGCTGACTATTGTCCTTCTCAGTGTCTTGGTTATGACGTGTACATTGCTAAAGGCAGTTACTTTTCTTCACCAAGTCCCGATAAAATAATTCCAAATACAGCTAAGACTTGTGCCGCCTCTTCTGTTGGTTGTATGGAATTTACTAATCTTGATGACATTACTCAGGGCGGCGAGGGTAAAGAATATTATAGTTCACTCAAGCAGTGTATTAAACCTTCGACTAGCGAATGTGCTACTTTTTACAGTTGGGAGGGAACCGGTAGTGGCTACCAGTTACGGGCTTATAGTTTAAAGAAAAATGTTGCTGGCTTGCCAGCTGTTACATCAAACGATAGTACAATTTGTAATGCTATTACATATAGGTTGCCAGTGTCTGATCCGGGATATAACCCTGATTGTCGGGAATATTATAATGCTGCCGGACAAGTAGACTATCATTTGAGCTCCAGAACTATAACTTGTTCCGATAATTGTCATGCCTATAGAATGACAGACAAGAATATAGATCAAAGCTTGAGCCTTAGCCAGTGCACAGGAGCTGATAAGTATTGGGACGCTTCTTCTTCGTCTTGTAACGTCTGTTTAAATGGTGGTACCTGGGACAATAATCGTAGCGCTTGTGTCTACCAAGCTATACCCGGTGAAGGTCAAAGTTGTAAAGCGGCCGAGAATGGTTGTCGTGAGTATAATGGCTCTAGGGGAGCTAATGTTAAGATGTTATTTTCTTATGATTTTGAGAATGGTTTAGACGGGTGGGATTCAAACTGTAGTAACGGTATTTCCTACAGTACAGTAGCAAATAGCAATAACGGACACTCGCTCCAATACAATAATAGCGTTTCTTGCAATAATAGTATTGGTGTTCAGTCTAGTGTTTCTACATCTCGCCGAAGAATCATCGAACAGTTGATAGCGGGAGACAACTTAGCTGCTCAACTAGATGTAGCTGGATTTGTTAATCAGGGATCGGCTTATACTATTAGATTCATAGCTCGGTCCGCTACAGACGTTTCTTTAAAAGCCTTCTTCTTAAATCCAGATACTAGCGAAAGAAGTTATTTCAACAACTCCTTGTCTCTTGAGATTAAAGGAGGTAACGAATGGGGAATATATCAGATTAATCTTGACGAGTTAGGTCATAAGGTTGGCGCTGATGAAATCTTAGCCATTACTGCCAGTGGAACCTTTAATTTAGATGACTTTGTGATGTCTGAAATTACAGACAGGTATTATCTTATTAAAAATTCTAGTGCGGTACCCGATATCTGTAGCTATGATATTTTTGATAATTTCCAAGGAGATGAATATAACTTAGGCTGCTCACAATATACGGACAGATCTGGTCAGGGGCACAGTATTCATAAATTTAGTAGTTTATGTGCAGATTCGGCGGTGGGCTGTGAGCAGATGATCGATACTCATAATTATGCACCTTATCAAGCTGGGTACTGGCAGGATGGTCAGGCTGTTACACAGTGTGATATTAATGACTTGGGGTGTTTGGTCGTGCCGTCTGATAGTGGAGTTTACGCTGTTTATGACAGCACAAAACTCTGTACCGCGGCTAATCAAGGGTGTAGTCGTTTAGGAGAGGGTCAGGGAGGAGCTAATTTGAGTGGTTGGGTCGATGTTTATAAGAAAAATAACCCGGACCAATATAGCAGTACTTTATGCGGGGCAGATAATGTAGGTTGTGAAGAATGGCGAAACCCGAGTAATGGACAAGATAGTTACTTTAAGAATCCTGGCACAGCCGCTTGTATTTATCGAGCTCCCAGCAACCCTTCGGTTGCCACCAAGAGCTGGTTTGCGGTACCGGTTAAACGATGTGACTTAAACTCAGATGGAGTAATTAAAGACGTAACTGGTTATAATGAACAGACTGGTTTGGAGTGTATTTCAGATAATGATTGTTCTACGGGAAATAAGTGTGTTGTCGATCTTAATGACTATAATTGCTCCTTTACTTATTATAAAACTTTAGGTATGGGTGGCGCGGGTAATCAGATTCCTGTTCCAGATAATAAAGCCGGTTTGTGCGACGCTGCTTTTTCAAGCTGCACAGAATATATTGATCCAGTCAGTCGCTCAGCTGCTAATATGGTTATCAATCCTATTTATGAGCCAACTGATGGTCGCATAGAAGGTTGGGGGGCTAATTCAATCGTCGGTTGGGACGGACAAAGTGCTCAAGATAAGAGACAGTTTATTAGAATTAGGCCGAATCAGATGTATAGTCTGGTATATAAACCAGTTGGCAACTCATCGCCAACCGGCACAGTTTATTTAGAGTTTAAAAATGTTGTCAAAGCGTTGCAGGTGGACAATGAATTAGGTCCAGATGTGACAAGTGTTTCAGTATCCGCCAGTAATAACCCAGTTATTTTCAACTCATTACATAACGACTTTGCCTTGTTATATGATGGTGACTCAAGTAAACGAATTGAGGTTAAAGAAATCATGATGGGCTACCAGTTAGCCGATAATATTGATAAATCCAGTTGTAACGGTTTGGCTGATTTTGATAACGGTTGCATCTTGTTTAATGAAAGAAATATTAGTGGAGCTAGTGGTTTAGCAGATTTAAGTTCCGGATGGGATCCTTTCAGAACTGAGGACAATCAGCCGCCCCAAGTTTGCGCTCCTGGCTCAAGTAGCTGTACAGCTAATCAGCTGATTAAGGTGCGACCAGATCGGGTTTGTGCTAGATGGGTAGATTGTATTAGTTATGTGCAGGACCCCTTTACTAAAAAGAAAACTTGCTATGCTTTTGCGGAGTGTGATCGTTTAGATGATAAAGGTGAGTGTGCTAATTATACCAACTTAGAAGCAGCAGTTAACCCAATTATCACAACTAACCAAAACTCAACTGGTTATACTCCAGCCAATAAATACAGTCTCAGTGACATGAGAGTGTTAGGTAAGAATATTGAAAATATTGAAGAAGGTTTTGACGACTTCAGTTCCGTTTGTAATGATAATTATTGTATTATTGGTGACCCTGAGGCAGCTAAAAAAGCAACTGACTATCCAGCCGACGGTCCCGGTTATCTGCATGTCAAGGAGAACAAGTTTTATCCTCTGGCTGTAGATGTTAAGGTAAAAGCTACGATAGAAGATGAGTTTTATATTAATTATCTACTCAGCACCAAGGGTAATGGTGGCGCGGCAGCTAAGATAAGTATCATAGATAACATTACCAGATCTACAATTGTCTCGTTTGAGGAAAAGGCCGAGACTGGTTGGCAGCGTAAGATTAATAAGTTCCGTTTGACGCCAGCGGGCCAGAAAGACATTAGTATTCGCTTAGAAGCTCAAGCGGGTGCGGTGTATTTTGATGATGTCAGTATACAACCAGTACTTAAGACTTCGAGCGATAGTTATTCTGTGCCGGAGTGTCGTCTTTATCCAACAAACGATAGTCTGACCTGTACCAGCAAGAACGCTAATGTTATTTCTGATGGTCTAGAAGGGTATTGTATAGAGAAAGATCCTTCTAATCCCGACGTTTGTTTGATGTGGTATCCGATGGATAACATTCCTCTTCCGACTATGTCTTCTATGGGCTATAACGGCAATTTCCCCTTGAATTACTGCACTAGAACTAGTGGTAACTTTGATTTGATGGAAAGGCGGACGGGGTACCATCTCAAGTATGAAAATGAAAACGAGCCAAGAATTTTAACAGCAGCAGGAAACTGGATAATTTTGTCAGAAGATAATAATGCTGGCAATCAAAATAAATGTATAAAGTTCGATGGCACAGGAGGAAGGCCTGAGGCGCGTTGTCAGTATCCTGGAAATTACAATCTTGCAGATGATAATTATGTATTATGGTTATCTTTCCATATGGGCTGTTCTGGCTGCGATAACCATATACATTATATATGTGTGCCTAAAGCAGATCGACTTGTTGATGCAAATGGAGTGTCTATGGTTGATAATGCAGTGGCTAATCATGGTAATTCTGTTAATGGCGGAGACTGGGAAGAGTGTGAGGGAGATACATATTCTACTGGATATGCGGTATTTAATGGTTTTACGGGTTTTGAGGCTGGTCAAGCTGTTGCAGGATATATCCCGGATCCAGTTAATCCAGATCCAAATCCAAACTTAAAAATAATAGACTATAAGTTTCTAGCAACAGGTTATGGTGATTTAAAGCTTATTCCTGGTACTAATAACGACCCCTTAGATACAAATTATTATAACTTCACTTGTGATCAAGTCGTCGAAACGGTTGATGCCAGCGGAGGAAATAGTATGTGGGTGGATAGAACTAAGAGTGGCACCACCACTGCATTTAGCTTTAGCACAACTACATATGAAATGTTTAATATTAATATTTCCCAAGACCGTGAAAACCCTCCTTTTGGAGGTTTGGTAGGACAAATTTCTCAAGGTGACGGACCGGTTTCTCTAGCGGATATTGTTAAAGATTCGTTTTCCGGAATTCCTTATGGTTGTGTAGATGGCGTTGGTAAGAACTGTAAATATATAGGTTATTGCAGTAATAACCCTAATATACTTTGTATAGCAACATCTACGTCTCCCGGGACATCTTTATCTGCGGCCACCTGCACGGGCAGTGGCACCTGCTCGCCTCTATTTAGTCCATATATAGATTTCAACAGCGCGTCAGACATGTCACTTAAGACTAAAAACTTACTGAAAAACATATCTTTGGTTGGTAAAAACAGTTTGGACAATATTAATGGTTTTTATCGGCCCAGCCCGATTAACACTACTGCACAATATAACTTTACGGCCGGTTATGCCGGAGCACCAAATGTTGTCACGACAAGACAAGGGTACGAATATAAGGCTGTGTTGCCAGAAATAAAAAATGTTAAACTGTTCTTTAATGATAACTATTCTCTTCTAGGGACTAGTGAATATGATGTCAGACAAAAGGGTATATATAGACTAGAATTTAATACTGAAGTGGACAAAGAGCAGCAGCCCCTAAAACGGATTGTTATTGACTGGGGAGATGGTTACGAGCAAACTATTACTAATCAGGATCACATGCCTCCAAGCGGTGGACCACATGTCTTTTATCATTATTATTACAAAACTGGCCTTAAAGATATCGGAGTAACAATATATGATAATTGGAATTTTTATAGTAGTTTTTAGTTTTGCCTTTAGGACCGTATTAGTATATAATTTAAGTATTGCTTCAGTAAAAATATTCTGGTTTTGACCTTTATTATGGCTACTAATCTTGATGAACAGTTAATGACGCGATCATCTGAAGAGGCTTCGGAAAGGGCTGGAAAACTACTTGAATCAAGGAGAGGATCCTTGGATGGCAAAGAGACACTAATTCAGCAACGGGAAAGAGAGCAAGCGGAGAATGACCAACCAAAAAGTTTAAGAGAAGAGGTTATTGCTGCCAAAAGAGAAAAGCAATTTCAAGAAGAAAAAAATAATAAGCTTGGTGAGGCCTTGTCGCCAGTTCGTAGGGCGACTAGCAGGTTACTACGCCAAGCTTGGTTGAATCTTATAGACAGCTTTGGCTTAACCTTTATTTGGGTGAACATACATGCTTTTCTGAGTAGTGTCTTAGGGGAAAAAATGTTTTGTAAGTTGGGCCATGAGTGGACTGATTTGGCTCAATCTGAGGGTGCAGATAATCCAGCCATGGACGCGGCTAAAAAAAGAGCGGCGACGGTTGAAAAAATGGGAGTAGGTTGTGTAGATGCCGTGTTGCTCTTTCTGATTATTTTTGTGGTAGGACTAATCGCTTTAATTTTGGATGTAAAAGAAAACCCATTTAGCAACTTAGACATTTTAGCTAGCTTTGCCTGGAAGTGGGTGACCGGATCCGGCGTAACAACAAAATAAGTATTATATAGTCGCTATGAAGAAATTTGCTAATCAAAAGTTATTTATTTCCTTGTTGTCTCTAATATTGATTGTTGGCAGTTTTTTTATTGCTCCAGCCGCCAAGGCTGATTGGGCGGCTGAGATAGTAGGCTCTATTCTGGGACTTTTTATTAGTGCCTTGGGTGTTATTTTAGTTTTGGTTATTCAGGGGCTGATATATATAGCTCAATATCAGGGCTTTATTAATTCTGAGGCAGTTATTTTGGGCTGGGTAATTGTCAGGGATATTTGTAATATGTTTTTTGTGGTGATTTTAATGATCATCGCTTTTGGAACAATACTGAATATTCCTGATTATAGCTACAAAAAATGGTTGCCTAAACTGATTTTGTTTGCTATTTTAATTAACTTTTCCAAAACTATTTGTGGTTTATTAATTGATGTGACGCAGGTAGTGATGTTAACGTTTGTTAATGCTTTTAAAGATATAGGAGGGCCGAACTTGACGCAGATGTTAGGCATTACAGATATTGTTACAATGAAGGATGGTAACGGCGACAGTCCAAGCTTCTGGACTGTAGTTGGAGCTTACATATTAGGCTTGGTTTATCTTTTAATTGCTATTGTGGTTCTAGTTACTATGATCATGGTGTTAGCTATGCGCATGGTCATGATTTGGATCTATGTAGTTCTTTCTCCGGCTGCTTATCTTTTATCGGCTGTGCCTGGTGGGCAAGGATACGCCTCAAAGTGGTGGGATGAATTTATAAAAAATTTGATTGTTGGTCCAGTTTTAGCATTCTTTATCTGGTTGTCTTTGGCTTCTTTAACAGCAGACAAAACTATTCAGAACATGGGTTCCGGCGCTGATGTGTCCAAGGAAATGGCTGCCCTGCAGCAAAATACCGATAATACCGGAAGCGCACTTCCTTCAAAAGCTGGCCAGCCTGATGCCTTGATTAAATTTGTAGTTGGGATAGGGATGTTGGTCGGTGGATTAATGGTTTCTCAGCAAATTGGCGGAGCTGCTGGCGGATTAGCCGGGAAGGGGATGGCTAAGATTCAAAAGGGCGCAGCATTTGCTGGAGGGGTAGCTACTGGCGCAGCGCTTCTTCCTTTGAAGGGAGTTAAGGGACTTGCTAATTATGAAGTAGATAAGTTACAAAATAAAACTGGTGTTGATTTAAACTTAAAACGAGTATGGGCCGGAGTCCAGAATAAAAGGCAGGAAATTAAAGCTAATCAATATGCTGAGGGTCAAGGTGAAGCCAGAAAAGCTATGGAAGAGGGTGGCCGTATACACGGGGTTTTAGCTATGACTGGTAACCCTGGAGATGCCTGGGAACAATCTCGAACCTTTAAAGGTATTAAACAAAGATTAAAGGGAGGTAAGAAGATGCGACAGGAAAGAGAGAAGCTGCAACCAGATATAGCTTCTGTTGCTCAAGCAAGGAATATGGCAGAGACTAAATTCAACTATGCCGAGGCTAGTTCGGAAAACAGAAATAAAATGAGAACTCAGGCTCAAGAAAAGTTAGACGCCGCTATGTCTGGAACTTTTAATGAACGTAAAAATATCCAAGATATAGATAATAAAATTGCTCGCGAGCAAGCTTTGCCTGAAAATTTGCAAGATGCTGCTAAAATTAATAATCTAAAGGAAGAGAAAAAGCAAAGTTTATCAAATCTGGAGAGCCATATGGCACAAGAAAAAATATGGCGAGAAAAGAGACAGTATATGGAGGAAAACACTAGTAAAGATTATTCGGATATTGAAAGAGCTGAATTATCAAGTAATTTGAGAGCTGAAAACGATAAAGCAAATAAATTGAATAGTAAAGTAGCCGCTAATACTCCGGCTTACTCTTCCGAGGCTAGAGCTGCTGAACAAAGTGCTGTTAATAAAGAAATGAGTAAAGTTAAAGATATTACTGATTCGTCTGAACTGCTTAGAATATTGCAGGGAGCAATTAAAAGTCATGATAAAACCTTAGTTAAGGCCATCGCCCTAAAAATGACTAAGGACGGTAATGATAATGAGTATCTGCAAGCCATGACCGGCAGAACAGATCATGTTGGTCTTAAGAGTCTGATGCGCCAGCTTTCTGATAAAAATTCTGAAAATTACGCAGGATTTTCTCAACAAGAAGCGTTTGGCTTAGGTAGCCAAGTGTCTGAAATAAATAAAGATACAAATCATTGGGCTGCGACCGCTGGTTATGTTATGGAAAACGGCCAATGGCGCGAGACTACTGACAGAGAACACAATGAGATTAGAGATGCGGAAACCGGCAAGCAACAGCTTCAGGCTTTTGTGAGAAATAACAATCGTTTGGCTTATGGTTACCATGATATTAATGGAACCTTTCATCTGGATGCCGGAGGAATTATTAAACTTAAAGCTATTGATAATGAGTTTGGCCACAAGAATATGGACACCATGAACGAAAGTGCGGCTAAGCATATTTATGAGGCTATTAAAAAGGATCCAAAGTTGATTGATGAGTTCTCCAAAGCTACAGATTCTGCTGGCAACTCGTTAATATCTATGCTAGAAAAGCGTTTAGGAAGCCTGGCTGGGCATAGTAGTTTTGATGATAAAATGAATATAGCAACACGGTTAGCTAAGTAGTAAATATTCGGTTTATGTCTAATGAGACGGCAACAATTTTTCAAGAAGCATATACGGACAATCTAATAGAGGTTGTTGAGCATATTGTATTTCATGATGATTATGAAAACGCTCTTAAGTTATATCATGTTTTAAACCCAGCCTTGACTGAAAATAAAGATGAATTGCGTCTACAACCCCAGCTTAATCGGTTCTATTCCGAAGCAATGCTCAAGTTAAAGTTCATTTGTTTACCCGCTCTTGAGGGGAGAGAAATTATAGACTTAGTAACTAAAAATTTTTGTTTTCAATTTCGACTTCCGGATTATGATCTGTTGAAAAAAATTAAAGCAAAGCTCGGCGGTTTAATTGAGATAGAAGAGAGAAATAACTTTAAAGATCAGGTTCGAGAGGCATTGTTAAATAATAATGAAAAAATAACTGCTAAAAGCGAGAAAAAAACTGTGGCTGAGTGGATTAGAGATTATATAGCTAAGGTGGGGCTAGAGAATAAGGATAAACTCGCTACCGCACAGTATTTAGTTAGTCTTAAGGGAGATAATTCTATTTCAGATAAGGAAATAAAAAGGCTATCTCTTCTGTTTAAGACATATGAAAAAATGAGCTTGCCCTCTGATAGTCCGGCCGGTTTTGAAGAAGAGTTTGCCTTTTCAATAGATGGAAAGTTGTTTATTTTTCGCCAGGGAATTCTTGAGCCAGTAGAAAAAATTCGAGAAGTGAGCGCGCCTGTTACCCCAAAACAAAGCGCTAAAGTGAAAAAAAACACTCCGACAGAAATTACTCCTCGTGTATCAGAAGAAGAAAGAAATATTTTGGAGTTAGAAAAAGTATTATTTGGATATCAAGAATCTAGTTTAGAGTATAAAGCTATTAAACAGGAAATCAGTCGATTAAAATCCGCTCAACTTCGGGAGCTTAAAAAAAACAATGATGCCAGTATTTAAAACTAAGACTAATGCCGGCTACACTGTAAATATCTCCGGGTCCTTAGCTTTCGATAGAATTATGTTTTTTCCCGGAGTATTTAGTGAGCACATATTACCAGGCCAGGTCCACAATCTCAATATTAGTTTTTTTTTAGAGAGCTTGCGGCAATCTGATGGCGGCACGGCTGGAAATATTGCTTATAACTTAGCTTTGTTAGGGGAAAGACCGACTATCTTGGGAGTAGCCGGTTTTGACTTTTTAGCTTATCGGGATAAGCTACAAGTTATCGGCGTGGATGTAAGTCGAGTAAGAATTATTAAAAAATTACGTACAGCTACTGCTCATATTATTACCGATCAAAAAGATAATCAGATAGCGGCTTTTTTTCCCGGACCCCTGCCGACTGACTATGTTAAAAAAACAGCTTCTTTTAAAAAAGCTGAGCTAGCTATTATTTCCCCTGACGATAAAGGACGGATGATGGAATATGCGAATATTTATCAGAAAAAAGGTGTGCCATATATTTTTGATCCTGGCCAAGCGGTAATAGCTTTTTCTGGACCAGAATTATTGAAGATTATTCGTAGAGCAAAACTCTTGATTGGCAATGATTATGAAATTAAGTTAATTTCTAATAAGATAGGTATTAGTTTTACGGAATTATGTCGCGAGGCTGGGATTACTGTTGTCACAAAAGGAGCTGAGGGCTCAGAAATCCAGGCTAATGGTAAAAAAATATTAATAAAAGCCGTGAGAATCAATAAAGTTATTGATCCAACTGGCGCTGGTGATGCTTATCGGGCAGGATTTATTAAGGGCTTGTTACTAGGGCATAGCTTGGAAGCATGTGGCCGTATGGGCAGCGTGGCGGCGGCATTCGCGGTTGAAAGACAGGGCACGCAAAATCATAAATTTACTGGCTTAAGTTTTAAGAAACGTTATTTTGCAGAATATAAAGACAGACTAAGTATATAGTTATGAAAAGTAATATTAAAGACATAAAGTTGGCCACCGCCGGAGAAAAGCGCCTATCTTGGGCTAGTAGAGATATGCCGGTACTAGCCAGTATTGAAAAGAGCTTTTCTAAGTCCTTGCCTTTTAAAGACTTAAATATTTCAGCTTGTTTGCATGTCACAGCCGAAACGGGCAATTTGATTTTAGCTCTTAAAGCTGGAGGGGCTAATGTAACTCTAGTCGCTTCAAATCCTTTATCAACTCAAGATGATATAGCAGCTACTTTAGTTAAGAATCATGGTATTGAAGTTATGGCGATTAGAGGTGAGAATAATCGTGAATATTATAATCATCTAAATCAGGCGTTAAAAAATAAACCCCAAATTACTATGGATGATGGGGCTGATTTAATTTCTTTACTTCATAATAAATATCAACATCAAGCAAAAAATATTATTGCCAGCTTAGAGGAAACCACTACCGGCGTTATCCGCTTGCGGTCTTTAGCTGCTCATAAGAAACTGCTTATTCCGGTTATGGCTATAAATGATGCTAAGACAAAAAATCTTTTTGATAACCGTTACGGCACCGGACAGTCTACTTTGGATGGAATAATTAGGGCCACCGGAATATTAATAGCTGGTAAGACCATTGTTGTAGCCGGTTATGGTTGGTGCGGGAAAGGCTTTGCTTTGCGAGCGCGGGGCATGGGCGCCAATGTGATAGTTACAGAAATTGATCCTATAAAATCTTTAGAAGCAGCGATGGATGGTTTTAGAGTGATGCCAATGATTGAAGCGGCTAAAGTCGGCGAAGTATTTTGTACTTTGACTGGCGATATTAATGTAATTGACGCTAAGCATTTTAAACTAATGCCGGACGGCGCAATAGTTTGTAACTCTGGTCATTTTGATGTAGAAATTAATTTATTAGCTCTCAGTAAAATAGCTGATAAAAAAAATCAAGTTACTCCTCAAGTTGAAGAATACTTGATTGG
>Ga0100378_1002542_pt1 | contig 18089 bp, 10 predicted proteins | sample CryGeymeta201502_FD_81535 | JGI IMG/M metagenome (GOLD analysis project Ga0100378, IMG submission 81535) | Groundwater microbial communities from Crystal Geyser aquifers in Utah, USA - Crystal Geyser metaG 2015-02 | ecosystem: Environmental > Aquatic > Deep subsurface > Groundwater | place: USA...
CTTTTGCTCCTCCAATAGTCTTCTTATAACTTCCTGTTATTTCCTGTGATCAGTCATCATGCTTTTTATTTTCAACTCACAGTCATTCTGCAATAGTTTTCTCGCCTTTTCTTCTTTGTGAGTGGCATCAAAAATTTGTTCATTGAGTTTTTTAATTTCTCCCTCTAATTTTTTGATATTTTTCTGAAGAACTCTGGATTTTTATTGCTATTCCTTGATTTTATCTGCCATTTACTTCTATGAGCTGATATGTTAACTGATCTATTCATCATGGTCTGCTTTGGTCTTCTTTGCTTGAGTTATAAAATACTCTTTTTATTTAGATCTTTGATCCTTCTCCTCTTGAAGTTATTTTCCTATCTAAATGATTGCTGCCTCTTTTTCCTTTATCTTCAGCTCAAGTATCTTTACTTGTTTATGCAGAGGTTGTTCCTCCTTTTTCCTTTATTCTTTCTATCTTTTCAGTCGATCAATTTCCTCCTGAGCGAAACTTAGTTTTTTTTATAGCTCCATCACCTTGAAAAGAGGCTCATCTGGCTTCGATCTATTTAATACATTGTTCTTTTTAAGACTGGTCTGGCTCTTTTAATATTAAATAATTCTCGTAAGCTCCTCATTTTTAATTTTTGTCTGATTGAGCTAATTGGATAATTATTGTAGATCTTATCTTATCATTTTTAATTGTTTTTCCTTTGTTATTAGCATAACAGATGATTCTCTCAACTCTGCAGCTTTTCTATCGATATCCTCTTAAAGGATTTTCTCTTGTTTTTTACAATTTTAATATTTGTTACTTAATTTTTAGATTTACTCCTCTAGGCCATCAATTCGACTGAGCTGATATTATATTTTTAATTTCAGTTGCTAGTTTTCATGCCTCAAAGCTTCAGATTTATCTTTTTGATCTTATATTTTGGTAAGTAACAGCTTACTATCAGAATCTTTGTGTTGTTTTTTGGCATATGAGAAGGATACGTCTGATTATGTTATACTGGATGATCGCAGGCTTTATTTATTTTTTTATTCCCTCAAAGCAGCTTCGATTCGAGTGATCTCTTCTTATTTTTTAGATAGCTATCGTCTTAGTTCTTAGGATCTGGCAAATTTATCTCTCACCCTGTTATGTCTCTAACAGTATGACCCCAATGCCTTCTTCAACATTAACATTATTTATGTTTCTATGAACTACCCTCGAATTTACTCACAAACTACTTTCTGAGACTCTGGTGTTTCTAGCAAGCCTACCAGATAAATAAAAAGTTCCTTCAGCTCCTGTTTCAGTTGTTTACTGTATCCCTTTTACTTATCGATAGCCATTCTTACATTTGCAAGATCTTTATCTTTTAGACTCAACTTTCTTTAACTTTATTGAAGGTAACTATCATATTCTTGCTGTTTGATGTTAAGCTTATGGCTGATATGTTAGATCTAGATATTTTTCCGTTTTGATTCCCGTTCAGCCTCTTCTAAACTATCCTTGGTTTTTTTAAGATTTCCTTCCATTTGTTGCCTTATGTGTTTATCCTTATGTGTTTACACTTCATATTATTGTATCTTTTGACTTAGTTTTGCTATCTCTGCATCTTTCTCTAATAATTGCCTTTCACATTTGGATAAAGATTAAGAAAGCTCTGATTTTTATTGTCCCCATCTTTCAATCAAGGTCAAAGTTTAACCTTCCAGCTTTTAAATTTACTTTTGCCAAAATTGATCTCTCTTACTTTCACACTGTCTCAAAAGATGCTCCTGCTCTTCTCTCATTCTGCTTTCATCTTGTTTTCCTTCTTTTCCTGCCAGCGTACCTTGTAATTACTTGATTTTTATTTACAAGATAGATTTTTCTTGACTAATTTTCATCAGTGCTCTTTATTCCTCTCTTTGTCTTTCCTCCTTTTGTTTTCTCTCAGTTATCATTCCCATCTTTTCATCTTATAGTACTCTTATTTTATCTTTTTTTTCTTCTAACTCATCTCTCAGCCGAGCTAACTCTCCTTTAGCAGCAACCCCTTCATTTGCTCTAAGGGTAAGCTGAACAATGTTAGTTTATAGTTACTCGATGTAACTGCCCATATTGGCTTAGTTTTATTCAGCTAGTTGTTCAAGCTCATGCAATCTTTGAGCATATCTTGCTTTATCGGCTTTTATAGTCTGATTGGCTAGCTATAGCTATTGCTGAACAATAGCAGCAACTTCTGATTGTCTTTCGTTATTTTATTTCAAAACTAATATTTATCTTTCAAGCTCTGATATGTTGAACTTGCACAGCGATAGTTACTAAGACTGATCTGTCCCTTTATTCTTATAATCTTGGATTTATCTCCGACATCGCTTCATTTATTCATTTGATTAATTCATTGACAATTTGTATTTTTATGTTTATTTGTTTATTCTATCTATTTGCTCTTTTAATTTTAGCCTTCCCTTCCTTTCCTTCTCGTACGCCTTCTTCATCTCCATAGTCTCCTTCCGACTTGCTTTGATCTCCTCTCGATATTATTCAACACTTCTTGTCGCCATCTGACATCTATTTTGCTCCTGTCTTAATTTTGTTTATAATAACCTCAGCTATTCCTTATGGTCTCCATTTGACAAGTGGAACTGTTGTAGCTAAACCAATAGTTTATTACGACTTTCCTCACTTTCCTGATATAAAGACATATACTTTTCAGTCTAAGTTTTATTATTAACTGTTCCACTTCTCTATGTAGCTCTCAATTTGCTCTCATATTACTCTTTCATATTTTAATTTACTCTTATAGCTTATCTCTGTTCTTCTTGGAGTTGATCACAAACCATTAAGAGTTCGCTGTATTTCATTTAAATACGATGAAGCTGTTGCTATGTGAGTTTTAGATTACTTTTGACCTCCACCAGCTCATAAGACTCTTCTGTCATCTCGATTTATTTTCGAAATGCATTTCTGTAGTTCATGTTGGAGGCTTTCGAAGTAGCAGGGTGCTTCGTAGGGATTGCTTCGCTGATTAGCGAGTACTACTTTAGAGTATCTTATTGTTAGCAGTATTATGTCCGATTGTTAATTGGTCGTGTTCTTAGTTAAGGCCTTTAAGGTCTTTACTTTGGAGTAAAAGGTACAGGTACCATTCTTTTCCCTTCTTCAACCTACCTGGATCTGATTCTGCGCCTTTTTCTATCTTTTCCACTAATTCCCTCATAACTGCTCCCAATCTCCTCAATAGTGACTCCAACAGAAATTTTTGCACTCCGATCATAACATTTTTAGATTTGATATACAACAAGTTATCCATTTTTATTGCCACTGGCTATCTATCCGATGTCAATGTTTGTCTCTCCTAATTTGATGAACCTCCCCTCAGCTTCAAATTAAATCACAATCACAACTCTATTCTATCCATAGTTACTCCCCTGCTTCTTCAGTACACAATTTTCTTCAAGTTAAGAATCAAATAGTACTGTAGTATCATTGGAGTGATGACGGACAGATGCAATGACTTTCCTGGTTCCTGAATGAAGAAGGATGGTTCTGAGTCGGGTGAAGAGAGGGTTATTAGTAATGTTAAGACTGTAGATATGGTAGTGGACTGTACATACGACTTCAGTCATCTTATTTATTGTAAAGCATTCGGTTAGCTGTTAAACCATATTATTCTGGTGAAGAAAAGATTTTCACGAAAAAAAATATGATGTGAGTAATTGTGATTAAGTGAAAGGTTCACGATATTTGTTTGATTGCTATTTATTTATAGCAAATTTTACCCCTCTCTTTTAATCGGACATGCACAGCTCGGACTCATAGCACGATGGCTTTAGAAGCCGAGATAACTAAATCAAGAAAAATATAGAGGAAAGGAAGAAAAGGTATTAGTAACTTCAGTCAAAGTATGAACGTACCTCTGTTTCTCCTCCTGTCTAAAAATACATAGGAATTTCACAGATGCTCAGCAAACCCAAACAAAAGCAATAGTCAGAAGATTAGATTGACATGTTTGCATAAGATATAGATGCTAATGTGAGGGCAGAATAGAAAGGAGGATAAATGACTGACGAACAGGGATACTATCATGTCTACAGTGGAAAAATTATTGGGGGAAAGTATAAAATCCTATAAAAAATAGGAAAGGGAGTGTTTGGAGTGGTTGCCAAGGCTTAAGTATTGAATGAGCCAGGTAAATAGGTAGCCCTTAAGATCCTCAGAAAAAATGAGGCTACTGTAGCAAGTGGCTAAAGAGAGTATCGAATACTTTCACAAATGAAGAAATGTGACAATGTGATGAAGATGTTTGACTATATTCACGAGGATGGACATCTATTGTTGGTTTGCTAATTGTTGGGTCCTGACCTGAGGAGCTACACTCACAAAAATCAAGATAAAATAGCCTTGTAGCACATTCGACAGTACGCAATATCCATGTTCTTGAGCCTACATTAGCTTAGAAAAAATAGAATAATTCATGCAGACATCAAGCCTGACAATTTTCTGCTTGATACTTCTCTAAAAAATATCAAGCTAGCAGATTTTGGTACAGCATTCTCCCTCTAAGAGCACTCGACAGATGTAGAGTATATGGTGGCAAGATACTACAGAGCTCCTGAAATCATTTTAGGATGCGAAATGCCTTTGGAGCAAAGGCCTGGCATTGACACTTGGGCAGTAGGCTGCAGTTTGTTCGAGATATTTACGGGCAAATTTTTATTTGAAGGAGGATCTAACAATGAAATGCTCAAATTAATCATGTAGACCAAGGGGAAGTTTAGCATCAAGATGCTCAAGAAATGCAAATTCTTCGAAAAGTACTTTGACTCTGAGTTTAACTTCCTTTACAGCTACTATGACAAAAATACAAAAACAATGGCTGTGTCGAAGATGCAAGTCAGTATCGCACCAGAAAGAGAACTTTTGGGAATGCTCAAGAGACATTGCCGTTTCGAAGAGGAACCAAAAACACTGAACAATTTCAGAGACTTCCTGTAAAACTGTTTAACGTTGAACCCTAAAAACAGGCTGACTCCCTAAACGGCCTTCGCACATCCTTTTTTGAACTATCAGATTAAGCTCAATTGATTAGGTCTAGATATATATAATATACTTCTCCTTCATCACAAAATGATTTAAGAGTTTATACGTCCCACCTGTGAGAACTAGCTCTTCTAACAGCTTCTAGACTCGCCCTCAAATCCATTCAACCTTGTTTAAATAGGGTCTGCTCCTGATTTATCTGAAAAGGATAATGAAACTGACTCATGGATCCTAAATGAAGGCGAACCTTCATTTTAAAAGGGTTCTTTCCAAGTATTTGAAGAGCTAGATGCTGCCAAGGTTGCCAGAAAGGGCCAGAGTCGCTAAATTAACAACTTTCTTGAGGAAATACATGGAGGCAGATTTCGACAGTTTGCTTTAAAGATGGCCCGATCGAACATCAAAAACAACCAGAAGAAAAAAATAAGAAAAATGGCAAGTATGTACTGATGATTAATGTAATTGAGTTATTTTGAAATCTAATTTTTGATATTGGGACAAGATGACAGAAAAGATAGATGTTGCTGCCGAGAAGATATAAAAAAAAGTACCTGAGCCCCCTGTCATTCTGCAGGAAGAATTGATGGAGCTCGATGAGCCTGTCTCTCGCACAATAGTATTAACTAGACTATCATAGATGAGAGATATCAAGAAGATATGCATTAAGCTACGCTATGCAATGCTTCCTTCTCTTCGAGAAAATGCTCATAAAGAGCTCAGAAACTGTAATCAAGCTTATATTCAGGGGATCTATGGGGGCCACTCCTTCTGTGCCTACTTCTTTGCACAACTCTTTCTATCAGAACAGAAGGAGATACAAAATCTATCATCACTTCAATCTTCGTCATTATGTGGGTAGGATCACTCATCGTATTTGTCAATGCTAATTTCCTCGGTTCCGAAATGACATTTTTTCAAGCCGCAAGTCTACTGGGCTACTGCCTATTCCCAATAAATGTTGCCTCATTCGCCATGGTCTTCGTGCAAGGTTGGTTCCCTGCGATATTCAAATTGGCAGTCGTTGGAGCTAGTTTCCTTTGGGCTTCGATGTGTAAATACTATTTTAATGTAGGCTCTATAGCTTTTGTCGGTGAGATGATACCTCCAAGAAAGAGAAAGTTGGCCCTTTACCCGATAATTCTATTTTACCTCTTCCTGAGCTGGTTTGTGTTAGTAGTATGATCAAATAGAGTTATACCTATCAAAACATCATGAGTATATCTTGGGATTTTCAATTTGACTCTCAAATGTTTTTATCACGTGATTTTCACTCTCCCCAATAGACATAAATTGGCAGTTTGCTTGGCCTTTGAGACTTTCCACAACCTGTTCGTATTCCTTAAAGTCCGCTTTGTAGGACTCAACCGAAGGCTTTTCATAAACTACATAATCGATGATATTACTTGAGAATATTTCACTGTCTGCTTCCAGATTATTGAACTATTCAACAGCCTTCTCCCGAATTGAAGTAAATACCAAAATAAGGTGGGGATTCAAAAAATGTTGTTTTAGGAAAGGAACAGATTGCCTTTTACTTGGCCATCCACACACAAGCAATCTACATTACATAAGTACTACCCTTTGTTTTTTGCGGCTGATGTTTTGCTCTCAGTTTCAATCAAGGCCAGCTCCAGTTCTTTCGATAAGCATTTGTGCTGCCGAATGTGAGAGGCTACGTATTTTTTGAATTCCTATTTTTTGCATGCCTTCTTGAAAGATGACTAGAGACTCACATAATGGAGGGAGTATTTATCAACCAATGTATGAAGTGATTTTGGAACCAAGAAGGGAGGGTGAAGGACAACTATTCTGGGAGCTTCAAGAGGGGTATTTTTTTTGAATCTGATTGAAATAGTAGCATTGACTTTCTCTAAAGCCTTATCAAATGCACAAGGCAGTGTATCAGCCTGATCTCTCAACAATTATTTTAGTTCTTTGAGCTCAAGTAGATTTCTATCCATCAAAAGTTAAGCTTCTTCTTCAGTACACTTTTTCAGGTAGCTGTTTCTGACTTCAGGTTCATTATTGTGTAGGAGGAAGTACCTTTCTGGAATAATGCCAGCCTTTTGAAGAGCATCTGCCTGAGCAGCATTGTTAGGGAACCCTGAAATAATGATGCCTTTGTATACTTTGTCAACTTTCTTGATCTCTTCGATCGCTTTTTTGGATATTTAGGCATTAGACTTGCAGTAAAAATTTTCACCTCCCAAAAGAGCGCTCAAATTGATGAGATGAAAATTAAATTTGTTAGATAGTGAAGTAGCTAGCTTAGTTCTCTTTTCTTCTTCATATCCTTGGAAGCATATGATGGACCTTTTGTTTCGCCTTTACAAATGATTGATCAGATATTCAATAGGATTTTCTGGTCGACTGAGGAGAATCTAACGAGTGAGTTAGCTAAAGAGAGCTCGGATTTTATTTTTCTCAATGAATTGTTTGGTTTGAAGGTCCCGATCGATTGCTTCTTCTTTATTCATTGCAGTTATATAAAGTTAATGGGTAGAAGATAAAAATATCAAATACGAATGGGATTGGAAGGATTCATGTCACCAAATCTTTTTTCGAATTCAGATCTTGCGTTTCTCAGTTACTGTCTATCCTTCACCAATTGATCATATATCGAGGCTGAAGAATAGGTTGACTTTGCTTCAGAGTTGACGCTGATTTCATACTTAGGCTCAGCATCAGTTGTCTATCCTATAAATATGGAAGGTCTTGGCTCTGGACTGATGATGTGTTTGGTTTATAGGATTTGTTGAGCTAGTGCATAAATAGGCCTACTTGTTTCCTGATTTTTTTTCTCTGACTCCCTTCTCTATCTGGAGCTAGGTCTTTTGAGCTGTTCGTGCAAGTGATCTACTTTTTGCTGGTAATGTCCTAGCTATCTTTCCAGCTCTTTATTTTTGGCTTCTGATAGTTCCAGAGAATGAAAGAGAGTTTTATAATCCTGGGTATTCCTTTAACTTGTAAGCTATTGAAGAAGTTCTTCAATTTTTTTTCGATGATGCTAATTTTCCATTTTGAGGGCCTGTATCTCATAGTCTGCATTTTGAAGGACATTTTTAGCAGCCATTTAATTTTCCATCAACCTTCTCTGCATTCCAACCAATTATCCTTTTAATTTGGTCAAATCAGGATGGTGCTTGGGGAGAGGAGCATACTCATCCTTTTTACTTATCTGAAAGTGGAGTTCGTTATATCTATCCTTCAACTCATCTAGCTATTTTTCTTTTTGGTTCAGCAATCTGTTCACTCTAGCAAGTTGTTCATTGACCTATCGATTTTTTTCCATGATTTAATAAGTATTTGATGTCTCTGAGGTTAACCTATTTCTCATTTGTTAGAGAATTCTCTCGAGTTCTCTTTCTCTTTCCTTGTAGCCGTCAACTTCGAATTGCAATCTGCGTTCATTGAAATTATCGTTGATGGAAGGGGCAGGATGATGAGAGCCTAGGAGTAGTTATTCAATTCGAAGGTTAAGTTGATCGATCTGTTGTCTGAGAGTGGAGTTTTATAGGCGGACCAAATCAGTTGAATCTGATGATGAAGCTCGGCTTCCAATCAATTTTTGGGTCTATAAATGGCGTACTTTAAGTTCCAGTTCTTTATACATTTATTCAAAATGGTCAGCTTTTTTGACAACTTTTTAATAAACATCCTTATGTTTGGTAAGTTACTCCTGTTAAATTCTGATTTTTTATTCATATTTACTCTTAGCCTTCAAAGATTATTAATAATCCTATGAAAGTTGACGGTAATCTTGCTACCATCTCTTCGCTAACTCAGTCACCTCTCGAGATGAACGTCTGCTTCGGCTTAATTACTCTTCCGCTAAGGCAAGCTGTTCCTTCAGGGTAGTAATTCTGTTCTCGGCTTCATTGAAAGCCCTGCTATAAACTTCGGTTTACCCTTCATTATTTTTATAGATTTAACTTCTTTTCAGCCTCAAGCTCAACTCCTCTTTTTATGCTTCTAATCTCACGATAATATTTCGATATTGTTCATAGTCACCCTGCTCATTCCTCTTGTGGTTCTTATCTTTCTTGAGTTGCTCTAGAGCATAGCTGTGGTCCTCACATGAATTCTATAGTATTCTGATTTTATGCTTTAGTTTAGACATTTCATCATTCAGAGACTATGATTCATTCTCTGTATCTTTCATTCTTTCTTCATATTTTTTCCTCAAAGCTTTTTCAATTTATTTTTGCTGATGCAGCTCTTACTCAAGTGTATGGATCTCCGATCTCAGAGTAGTCACTTCCTTCTCATACTCTGTCCTGCTCTCAGATTATGCTCTTTTTTCGTACTGCTATACATTGCTCTGTTCATTTTTATGATCATTCCTCTCCAGCTCAAGAGCTCTCTTGGTATCCTCGAGTTCTTGCAACAGCCTATTCTGAATTTATGCTTGTTGAGCCAAAGCGACTTGCTAAACTTCTCTGATTTAATCCTTCAAGTAACTATTTTCATCATTAGCCTTATCTAATTCAGCTGTAAGCCCATCATGAGCATTTTTATACTCTTGGACATTTTTTTCCAGTTCCTCAATGTATGTTTGTTGTTGGTTATTCTCTTAAATAAGCTGATGAATTTTTCCGAGTAAAGTTGACACTTCATCATTGAGCTCAAGTACTTTCTATTCTAGCTCAGGGTTGTTGGAGCCTCTCTGATGTTGTTGATGATTTCTGAGCTCAATCACTTCCTTGTGTAACAGCTACATTTCCTCATTTTGTTTGTAAAGGTTGTCCTTCAATACTCGAACCTCCTCTGCCCTTTCTTTCTACTTTTTAATGTGATGTTGCATTTGATTTTCTCTTTCGGACAACTGCCGTAGCAATCTAGCATTCTAGGCTGTGAGTTATTCTTGCCATTGATGAGTTTAGCTGCCCTCATCGTTGAGGGTGGTTGCAAGGTTGACAAGTTGTTCCTCTAAGTAATGAACTCTTTATGACAAAGCCGATGCACTCATAATGGAAGGTGTGTAATTGGCATTATCGACACTTCTGATTCCTTTATTTTTGGGTGAATTTTATTCCTTATTTTACTGAAAATACGCCTGATTGCGAGGGTACTTTCCTGTGTTCATTATTTATTCAAAAATAAGTGATAGTTATATATCTCAGACCTGTTATTATTTTCCCCAATAGTATTTAAGTGATATTTGAAAATATGGTTCAATAGTTCAGAGAAAAAGTTGGTAGAGATCAAAACAAAACAATTATCAGACGGAAAAATGCAATTTTCCAAGAAGAGCATTGAAACGGCTGTTTTTTCTCTTCAAAGCCATACACACCTTACTGCCAGAGTGCTCTCTTCCATGCATTATTTCAGATCTCCTTGTGCACAATCTGATATTCAGACAATTTTCAGCCTTTCCTTCTGTGATGTTATTCTTTCCGAACCAGGCCATTACTCTTCCTTCCAACTCGCTATCAACACTCTCAGAGTATGTATCATCACAAGATTAAGCCAATGAGCTCCATCTTCTGTCTCTGTTACATTATTACTCTTATTCACAATTTTATTCTTTTTATGGGTCCTCCATGATGATCTCGTTGTTTTGAAGGATCAGCTTACAAAGTTATTAGGCTGATAATTTAGGGTATTAAAAGGGGTGTGTATGATGATGAAGGAGGTATTAGACAGATTGGTTGAGAGCTAGATGCTCTCTGATGGCAGGAGTATAGCCTATAAACATAATATTGATTATATCATGAACACACACCCTTCCGACCACTAAATTCGTGACATATCATCCTCTGAAGACAGATGTAAATGTCCCCAATGCAAAGATCAGTTTGAGATGCAGCTCTATGGCACAAAGCCATTAGCCAACATCCATCTCTATCGACATCTCAAAAAAAGAGATGCGCCACCTGTCAAAAAAGAGCTTTTCAAGGATACTATTTACAGACCAAAAGCTAGCTATAAATTCGATTCCTAAATAAAAATGGCGGCTACTCCAGTTAAGTACAAGCCTGACCGCAGCAAGGAGGCAAATGCAGGTATTGTCCCTTAATATCATATGGTCAGTCAATCACAAAGGACTAAACCTTCAAAGGAAGATGAACTACGAAGAGAAGATAGACTACGGCCAAAGATTAGATCTAACTATGAAGGACTTCGCCTGGCCTAGATCAGCTAAAATCCTGAAACTCCGAAAATTAATCAGAGAAATGTCCCCTCTGCTGACAGAGCAAGAGTAGATGCAAGCCCTAGTTGTGTTGATGCTGTGAAACTCTTGCAAGAGAAAAGGATCGCCAGCAAATGATTATGTCATTTATCTGTTATAAATATTTATGACCCATTCACTGCCAGCATTCCCTTCAAAATCATACGAACATGAGCATGAGTCACATCATGAATATTCTCTACCTTACCCTCTTGTCCACAAATAGCTTAAGACCGATTTTTTTGCCTCAAAATTCAACAAGAAGGATGTGATATACGTGCCTCCATAGTAGTCAAGTAGTTCATTATCAACATTTACATCAACAGAAACATCCTATACCAACAGTTCATATGATCCTCTTGAAGACCTGAGCGGCTATATGAAAATGCGTGATCAGCTCTGAGTAATGATCTGTATTTGTATTTTCTATGTTTAAGAGAATAGCATTTAAACATAATATTTTCTAACAGCATGAAGGTTTCCCTGATCAATCAGAAGTCCAAGTCTCAGCGCAGAAGGCCCACCGAGGAATCCGAACTTGACTGCTCTTGCGAATGCTTAGATACTTCTCTTTCCAACGTCGGAGATTCTGATTGTTCATGTTCTTAATGCTTGGAAGCCAATTTGTAAGCCTTCAACGAGTTGAAAGCTCTTGAGGAGCAAAGATAAAGTGAGGTTTAAATGAAGAATACTAGAGGGGTCAGCACAAGAATCACGAGTAGACAAAATAACAAACCAACCAGTAGAAATATGAACTCCAACGAGCAGAAGACAAAATCTCGTATCAACAACTACAAAAGTACGGACAAATTCCAGATAGCACAAAGCAATTATAGAAACAAATAAAATAATAAAGTCTTAGAGACAAATGTTGAATATTTTGGACAGCCTGCCGAATCGAAATTCAGCAGATAGTGCATCAACGATTACATAAAGATAACCCAACATCGAGCAAGGTAGTACATGAACCAGCTCAAGCAGTTGAAGAAAAATGAAGAATAATAAAGAAAAAAACTCAAGGATATGATCAAATAAAACTTAAGGGCTCTGAAATTTACTATTTAACACGAAAGAAATGCTTAGAGATAAGACTAACTCAATAATGAAGAATTCGATCCTCGGTATCGATGGAATCATAAGCCCTACCATTGCAAAAGTAAAGTGTAGTGCAGAGGAAAACCCTTGCCTTATGATCCTGATCTCGAAAATAAAAAAGAGGAAATATAAAAAATCAACCAGAGAATCAAGTAGTATGAGCAAAAGACCAAAAAAGAAAAATACGAATGCCCTGATCAATGTCCCCGACATCATATGAGGACATCTAAAAAAAAGTTAGCTGAAATAGAGAAATTCATCAAAAATAAGGCCAAAGCATATGAGGATCAGAAAAAAAAGGAGAAGGCCTAAAAAGAATAGAAAGAGAGGATAAAAGCAGCAAAGTTGAGAGCCATCGATCTAAGGTGTAAAGACATTGTTGCAAGATCAAAGAAATATGATCCTGATATCTCAAGGACTAGCTTTCATAACTCTATCGATCACTTCAGCACTTTTTCAGAGTTAAGAGCTTTCAAAGAGGAAAAAACGCAATAGAAAGAAAGGAAAGCAAAAGTCAGGAAAGCTATGAAATAAGGTGGAGTTATTGAATAAAAGATGTACTAAGATCTATCTGATTAGCTCATTGGAGACCATCCACCTATTCATTCAAAGATCGGAACATAAAGCCGTTTCCATGAAAAAAGCAATGAAGAAAGCTAGTAGTGGTGTTAAAAGATTGTAAAATAAGCAAAAATAAAACCTCCAAAATAAGTAAAAAAAGAAGACGCTGCTCATAAAATATCCAAACAAGTCAAAGAAACAAAAAAATAACAACCTAAAAAATCAAAGAAGTAAATTGAGAATACACTCCGAAAATAAGAGTAAAAAAGAAAATAACTTCAGATAGAAATTGAAAGAAGAAAGAATTAAATTTTCAACGAGTATCAAAAACGGAATTCAGGAGGAGGAAAAAGTCAAAAAGAAGATCCTAAAAATAAAAAATTAAGAGTAGAGTACGAACAAGCTATGAAGAGTCAAAAATCACCATCAAATCGCCAATCAGGTAACCTTAGATAATAAGCTCATGACATTTATCGACAAAACTATAAACATCAACCATCACAAGACAGGCGTCAGATGTAGATAGTTGGAGACCCTCTGATGGAAGAATACGAGTACCAGAAAAATGTAGGACGTTTGAGGGAAATGTAGGTTGACGAGGATCATGAGATTTTTACGAAGAGTGGAACCAACTTAAGGAATAAGGTTTTTTTGAAAATTTGATTACGAGATCTCTTTATTTTTGTGACTAATATAAGCGCGATAATAATCCTATTGATCTTATATTTGATTTGAAGTATGAAAGAGTTCGCCTCAAAAGCAAATTAAAAAAAGTATTCAATCCTCACACCATAAGAAATGATCGCCTATGAGAAGTTTCAGCTAGCACAGACAAGAAGGGCAGTTTCTTAAACACAACAAGCCAACATGCATCTCGATCAGATCATCGCTAAGCTTGAAGCCAGCCTGGCTGAGGAAGAATAACAAATTCAGTACTACGAAAGTGTCATATAAAGGAACAATATGGACATTAGGAAAATCAACGAGGAATCGTCGGAATAAAAAATTTGGCGAAATCTCAAACCTAAAATGGAACAAATGGAACAGACAACGAATATCCTTGTTAGCAAGAAGCACTAATACGAGACAAGTTGCACTGCTCTTGATGAAGTAAAGGCTAAGTTAGCAGATGAGCAAAGGAGATGTCGATAGGTTGAAGAGCAGGTCAAAGGCAAATAGTATCAGCTAGAAAGAGTAAAGAAGGAGATAGAAGAGGAAGATAAATAGATCAACAGATTGCTAAAAATCCTTAGTCAATATGAATCACAAAATGAAGAGATGTTTACTTTGAAAAAGAAGCTTAACAACGATCTACAGGAGGTCAAGGGAAATATCAGAGTCTACTGCAGGGTGAGACCTGCCAAACAAGGAAATGGTATCATTAGTGTTACCTCCGATAATACTCTCAAAATTACTTATGAACGTGAAAGGAATAGGCAGCAACCAGAAAAATATGAACAGGGGTATGTTTTTGAACAAATTTTTGACCAAAAAGAAACTCAGCACACCATCTTTACTGAACTATCACAACTTATTCAGAGTGCTATCGATGGTAAAAATGTATGCATTTTTGCATATGGACAAACAGGTTCAGGCAAAACTTTCACCCTTCTTGGCCCTGAAAGCTACAATATGACATTTTAATAAGCTTATGAGCATAGAGGACTCGCTAATAGGAGTATGGACTTGATTTTCAGGCAGATATAACAAAGCAGAAAATTCCGATGGAATTTCAAAGCTTTTCTTTCAATTCAAGAGATCTACCTCGAGAATATTATAGACCTGGTCAAAACAAATGATATTGCCAAGTAAAAAGATAAGTGTGTTGAAGTGGAAGTCAGTGAGGTAGAGGAGGTGTTGGCTTACATGAAGGAAGCAATGATAAACAGAAAAAAAGCAGCGACAAACATGAACGAAAGGTCAAGCAGATCTCACTTGATTATTACCCTCAGGCTCGAAGGTTTTAGCGAGAAAAATGACGACAAAAGATTTGGCTCTCTTGTTTTCGTTGATTTGGCAGGAAGTTAAAGACTGAAAACTAGCAAGGTTGAAGGCCATTAGCTAAAAGAGACTCAGTTTATCAACAAATCTCTGAGTGCTTTAGGGACAGTGATCAACTAGATGAGAAAAAATTCAGAGCATGTATCTTTCAGAAATTCTAAGCTCACCCACGTTCTTCAACGCTATCTAGAAGGTGATAGTAAGACTCTAATGTTTGTGAATGTATCTCCAGATCTTGAAGACATGAACCAGACTAAGATAAGTTTGGGTTTTGCAGAAGGAGTCAGAGATGTGAAGATGAAAAAATGATATAGCAGTAAATATTTGTCCTACTTTAAAATTAACATTATACATTGAATGTAAACTGTGCCTAATCCATTCCAAGCCAAGAATCCTTTTTCAAGAGACAGCACCCACCTTCTAAACTATGGGGAAAACAATATCACACTCTATCATACTCTCACCAGAAAACCATTTGCAAGTAAGAGCAGATCTTCTCTCTTATCAGAAACTAAGATCCTCAGAAAAGTAAGAAGAGAGGTCTATGAGGCACAAAAATAAATAAAAAATTAAGACAAATGCGAACCCTTGTTTGAGGAGAGTTATGCAAGAGAGGGCATTTCTGATCATTATTGGAACAATCTTCCTAAGACTTAATCTTACAAAACATTCAGAAATCCATATACAGGCACCTACTCTTCTGCTATGATCGCTGGGACATCAACTTCTCCCAATATATCAGTTAAGGATAATAATAGAATTCTCATGGAATTGGATTTGGACAAGAAAAGATAAATGATTCGAAAGGAAGTGAAAGCTCTTAAAAGCTGTCTGTCTCAAAGCAAGGAATATTTGAGAATAACAAATTAAAGCTCCTCAAGTGTGAGTAAGCTTTACCAATAAAAACTAAAGAACTATGACTATACTGAAGGAGGCCTTGTCTTTGAGAGGCCTTCGCAACTTGTAAATAAGAAAACGCTTGAATCCCGATTTTCTAAACCTCCACAGGACCAGAAATTCAAACTTAAGTGATATTGTTCTTCAAAATAGAAATTGATTAATTGTAGTAAATGAATATTTTTGGCATTGAATACAGCTTTGATATCAGTTGAATGCATACTTCTTTTCCATTATTTCTTTATTTTGTACTTCCTGTTTGATGAGACAATACTCGTAGAATTTGAGGTGGTCTCTGCACTTACGTATTTTATCAGGATTGTTGTTGCCATTTTTAAGGCAGAAGACGTACTGTTCGGCATACCGGTCACAATTCTAAAATTAGGGGCTAGAGGGTAAGTTTTACATCAATCATTATAAGCTGATATTATTTAGCGAACCCAACAAATACTATTAATTTTTTATTAGCACTGACATGAGAGTAAATACGCACCTCTCTAATAAAGTTAACGATACTGCTAATAGCTCTCTCAGCAGAAGCAATAAATTTATTCGCAAAAGCTAAAGTCAACAGTTTAACTCCTACCAAAATATGCTCAACTATGATACATAATCCCGTTCTGTCGATAAAAGCAATAACAACATCAAAAGTAAACCTCTTAGTCGGAAAAACTCTCAGTAAGGTGGGAGGTTTCACAGCCTTGATCGACTTAAAGCGAAGGCTGAATCTGTCGCTGGAAAGATCCCATCTTTTGTACCATCAGCAAATCCGATTGAAGATATTGCAATGCATATGTGCGCTCATATTTTTCTTAAAGCCACCACTAGATTTTATTAACAGTATAAGGATCTTTCATCATTGAGGGATCAGAGTCAGAAGAAAAGATAAAGAAAAAGAGTCACCTTGAAACCAGAATAAATAAACAGCCAGCAAAGGCAAGCGACATTAACTCCCAAAAAAGCTATTTCTCATGGAAAGCCTGCAAATAATTGTGTTGACAGTCCTACCCAGAGCATAACTTCAATTCTGAAGAGTAATACTCCTAGGAACAAAAGCCAGGAAAATATAATGACCCTAAAGAATAGCTATTCTCCGATCCCTCGACCTGCTCCAGCTATCCCCACTTCCTATAACCAAAATCCTGAAAGTAGCACAAGCATGAGACAAAATCATCAGCTAATTTCAAGACCTGCTCACAATGTACCAGTTCCTCCTCCTCGTCAACCTTTGAATACAATAAATAAGCCTAAAACATCTGAAATTGTTGAGCATCAACCGTTGGCTAGAAAATATGCTCGAACTCCTGAAAATAATGCTTATCACATGGCAGGACATATCTTCATGAATAGCTCCACAAGATTCATCAAATAAGAAAATACTGGCAAGCAAGGAGATCGAGGAAATTATTCCCCTCCAAGAGCAGAACAAAGGCAAAACCATCAAAGAGCTTACACTCAGCCGAAACCCTAGCCTCAAAGAAGATAGCAAGTCAGGCCTGTGCCTCAAATAGAAGCTACTCCAACAAAGTCAACTATTGGAATACAAAGCAAAACATAACTTCCTGCTCCTACACCAACCAAACCTTCAATAAAAGAAGCAACTACTAATCGTCCTCTAGCTCTCCATATAAATCGAAGTGAAAAATCAATCGGAAATTAAGGTTCTCAACGTCAGCAATCTTCATCCAAGCCGCCTGAGATTGTTGATAAACTGTTCAATCCTTATCAGCAAAGAATAAATAAAGTACAAACTGAACCATCAACAAGATAAAATAAAAGCATCGAATAAAAAGGAGGAGAAAGTATTGAAAGGAACCAAGCCACCAAAGTAATAAGTAAGGTAGATAATGAAAAAAAATGTTAGTAAGCTGTTCCGAAAAGTCCCTTTACTCGCCAGCCAGCCAAAGGAGGTCGAAGTCCACTTGCTTTCGCTAATAAAGCTTCACAGTAAACTACTCTAAACACAACGCCACAGCCTGCGATGCAAAATACTTATGTTCAAAGGGAAAATCAAAAAATAAAAACAGAGCCAGCCGAAAGAATAAATAAAGGAGTCATAAATTCACCTGCTGTTGGAAGACCTCATGGGTCCAATAACGACCTTCTTAAATCAGAAAAGCCAGCTCAAAAAACTAACCGTATCAAGATCAATCAGTAAAAGAAAGCATAAGATAGCTCTGGCAATAATTATGTTAATGATTCTCAAAGAGTTGTTTCAAAGCCTGTGGCTAAAAATAATAGAGTTCATGAAAAATCATCAAATATACTCAACACTTCAAAAAGTGATGAAGCATTTAACAAATTATGGAAGCCAGCTCCTCAAAGGACCAGTAAACCTGCTCAATCATAATCCATCACAATGAAAGA
>Ga0100378_1002572_pt1 | contig 17953 bp, 24 predicted proteins | sample CryGeymeta201502_FD_81535 | JGI IMG/M metagenome (GOLD analysis project Ga0100378, IMG submission 81535) | Groundwater microbial communities from Crystal Geyser aquifers in Utah, USA - Crystal Geyser metaG 2015-02 | ecosystem: Environmental > Aquatic > Deep subsurface > Groundwater | place: USA...
CACAGATAAGGTTTTTTTCAAGCGAGTACTCAATGTAAAATTTCATCTTTGATGGCGGTCGCTTGATTGGATTTTTTCCTGCTTCCTCGCTCATAGCATTTTCCTGTCCTTAAAACTTCTCCAGAATCGTCTCAAGAGGGGTTTTATGCCTCTCTTAGATAACAAAGACAAAGCTGATTTTATTGGCAGATTCTTTCTCACTTTTAGGTGTCTCAACTCGGAAATGTTTATCTTCTTCCTTGATACTATTAAAAAATTTCAGCAAATTGTCATAGATTTATTTTTCCTTATTTCGCAGACCTTCGAGATCATTTTTCAAATTTTTCCTATCTTGATTGTACTCCAGATCTTTCTTTTTGTGAGCTTTGAAGGCTATCATTTTAGCAGGATTGCTTCTGATGAACTCAACAATTGAACAGTTTTTAATACGGTAGAGCCAAGAATGCTCATAGAAGAGGTTGGTCTGCTCCAAGGCTTGAAATACATGGACTTAGTTAGTTTAAAAGAATCCACAGCCAGCGATTGTTTTGTACTGTTAACAAAAGGCATCAAATGTGACCTAATATTCATCACTGCTGGTTCCCTATCGATTTTACAGAATGCTGGCTAAGTTGGTCTCAATGTGTTCAAAAATGCCGTGATATAACATCGCACCTTCATTCTCTTCCATGGGGTTTTCATCTAACTTGTAAAAAATGATAACTCCAAACATTTTTTCATTGCTCTTTTAATAACTTTCTTCAATTTTTATGTCGGTCATCTCGATTAGAGGTTTGAGACCGAAACTGCGACAAGCAAACAAAAAATATCCGAGCTCTATCATCAGCTGACAGAGCATTTCGTAGTTGAGTTTAGCCTTTAAATCGGTTCCATGATTCTCCATGTAGGTTTCGAGAGTTCGCATGCATTGATGCTGACTGCGGGCTTGATGTGTGGCAAGCGAGCGGACAAGCGTGAGATACTATGTATTGCTTTAGACGAGTTGGGTGTCTCTGAGGAAATTTGTATTGTCGGCTTATTAGATTTACATTAAAAATATACAAAAACCTCCGCAACCGAGAATTGAACTCGGGTCTCCTGCGTGACAGGCAGGGATAATAGCCACTATACTATTGCGGATCAGCTATTGATCACTTTATATGGGCGTATATAAAGAAGGTAGTTCGGGTTATATCATGAATGGATATGGAATTGTTGATTTGATGGAGGTAGTATATGATTCATAATTAATTAATGGGAAAGAGTAAAAAAACAAGACGTTCCCCTAGCGATTCGAGAGCTAAGGAAGCTGACGACAGGTACGGCCTTCCCTTCTAATCTCAGGTAGCTCAGACGGAGCTCACAACGGAAGAAGAAACATCGCAAGCGGCATCTTATCCGTGACAAGAGCCACCATCGATCGCATAAGAAGAAAAACAAAAGTCGCAAGCACAAACATAGCTATACCGATAAAAGTAACAGGGTGAGCAAGCATGCCCCTGAGGCTGTCTCTTCGTCCTCTTCTCCCTATTCCAGCTCAGTGTCTCCTGAGACTCGTAAACGCCGAAAGACCCCTCATTTTGCATTCCGAGTAGGCGAGTTGATGGGCCATCGCTACAGGGTGATAAGTTGTCTGGGCACAGGCACTTTCGGGCGTGTCCTCTAGGGTGGCTATAAATAAAGGACATATGCAATAAAGGTGAATCTGAGGCAAGTTAGGTGATAAAACCAGTTGAAAAGTACATCTCCTCCGCTAAAACGGAGAGAGCCATCGTCAAAGAAATCAACCGGAATGACCCAGAAGACCGATACCATATCGTCAAATATGTCGAAAGTTTCAACTATTGTAACCACTACTGCCTAGTCTTCGAACGGCTAGGACCGTCCCTCTACGATATCACCAAAAAGAACAACTATAAAGGTTTCCCACAGCGCATGGTCCGTTCCTTGGCAAAACAACTCTTCGAAGCAGTTGGCTTTATGCATCAGTTGGGATACACCCATACCGACCTAAAACCTGAGAACATTCTCCTTTGCACGACAGATATGATAGTCGAGAAAGACAGCACAAACCAGTAGTACTCGATTCCAGCCAGCAATCACATAAAATTGATAGATTTCGGAGGGGCAACACACAGAGACGAATCGCATAGTTCGACAATAAACACCCGTCAGTATCGCAGTCCTGAGGTTTTGCTGAAATGTTGTCAGTGGGACGAGAAAAGCGATGTTTGGTCGATTGGCTGCATCATCATGGAATTGTTCACGGGATAGCTTCTTTTCCATGTGCATGATGACATCGATCATGTGTATATGATATAAAAAATCCGAGGGAATTTCCCCAGTTGGATGACCTAACGCTGTAGGTAGGCCAATCTTGAGGGTCTTTTCCGCTAAAATGGTACAATCAGGTATCGAATTGGCGACAACCTAGTCAAAGATTTCAAGTAAATCATGCAACTGGACAAAATTCACTAAATCTTAGGTCAGGCTCAGGAAGAACTCACTGATTTAGTTGAAAAATGTTTATAAATAGACCCCAAAAAGCGTATTAGTTGTGCCTAGGCTCTACAGCACAACTATTTCGAGCACAAGAAACGATGATCGATCAATAAAACACCCCTATTTCCTTCACATATCAAGTTTGGTAATATTTAGCCACATATCGGTGATTAGCTTACATTAATGCACAACGTCAGTGATACCATTTTTTATATAATAATATCGCTGAGCGAATGCTGGTCAAAGTGGAGGAATTGCCTAAAAGCAGCAAAAATTTAATGCAGAAGTCAACGCGTTCATCAGAGGAGATAGAGTTACCCAAACGCAAGAAGTACCAAACTGTCAATGGTTGCACACATAAATTATCCTTCTTACAAATTTTTGGAGTGTTTCTGATGGGAGTTCTAATCATTTTGCATGCCAACACAATACCTAGTGTCTACTCTATCGGTCATCCGTTGCTTACACTTATCTGCATATTTTACTACATCTGCTTGGTGGGGATAGTAGTTTAATACTGTCGGCTGACCTACAGCGACCCTGTGGATCCACGACTATTGGTCCAACATTATAAATAAAAGCAGAGAGACAGAGATATGTTGCTATTCTGCGAGAAATGTCAGGTGAATGTGCACAGGTACAGTTATCATTGCAATACTTGCAATCGCTGTGTTGAGGAATTCGATCATCACTGCAAATACACTAACAATTGTGTGGGGAAGCAAAATTATGACATATTTTTTAGATTATTGTTGTTGCTGATATTGCAGATGATATTGGTGTTGATCCAAGGGATATGGGTGCTGGTTGGATAGACAAATAATTAAAAATGGATAGGGTTGGTGATGATTCTGATGGCTGGAGTGATCCTTATACCTTTGGGCTATCTGACTGCCTTTCATTGCTATATTAGTTTCTTCAAATATGGAACAACATTGAAGTATTTGAGGGGTGAGGCAGTCGAGTCAACTATTCGAGGGTCAGCGCCAAAGCCACAAATTAGCTAAAGCTAATCTATGCCCCAACCAGTGGTGATATACAAGAAGGAAATTAACTGTGAAAGAATTATATCGACCAGTCGGCCATAGTTAATGCAAACTGATGTGGGCCTCAAGAGAGATTATTTATATTGATTTTTTTTTTTTCATCAAATCACAACTACATCACTATCCGAATATCATCTCGTTGAGCACACAGTTTTTGGGTTGGACATATTACCGAATAGGAATTTAATTTTTTAGAAAAGATAGCAATTTTTACTCATTGTTCATCAGCTCACCGACAGAGTCGAAACCTAAAATATAGCCTTCTTTGTGTAACTTAGAAATTAATTCGGTCTGATGGTTGCCTGCTAGGGTGTCATTGGCTATGGCGATGATTTTTCTATTTTTTGGGCCCTGGGCCAAACAACACAACAAGGTGCCTGCTCCCCCATGAGTGAATATAATTTAATGTGAATCATATACTGCTTGGATATCGTTGGATAGTCGGAAGTGAGGACCATTAGTGGGGATGATATTTCCTCTGAATAATGAGCTAAATACTTGGTGCCGATTTGATAGGTGATGGTCGAATGTTAGAAGCCATTGTTTTTGAGTAAATTGATAAAATGAGGTGAGGAAGTGTATTAGATCAAAGGATCGAATTAGGTGGTACCAACTGTGATGAGAATCTTTGGTGTTGACATTTGATCGGATGATATGTACTGGCAAGTTTATATATTGACACATGATTATGTTTTACTTCAAGTCTAACATTCTGAATAGTTTACTACAAAAATACTGAAGAAAATCACATATATCCCCCATACTGGTAGGTGGTTGGTCTGCTCTTCATGTTGTATAGACTGCTTCTTAGTGAATCCCGTCCGAGCATGTGTCTGCTTCTCCCTAGATCTAACATACCAGCAGGCATGATTCGGTCAATTTTGCTGTTCTCCATACGACTTTCATCGAAACTGACTCGATCATAGTATTTCTGTTTGATTTTGTTGATCCTTTCATCAAGATCTTTGCTCAAGTTTTCAATGTTGCTTCTAGGGTCATAGTTGGAGACGTTTGAGAAGGGTTCCATAGTTCTGTTGAGTCTGTTGTCCTGTAATCTTTTCTGGCCTTATTGTTAGTATTTCTTGAGGTGGCTTTCATAGTTGTAGTTTAGATTCATGCTATAGAGCTGCTCATATTATGGGTTGTATCGTTTGGTGAGGTATTAGTTAGTCTCTCTACCCAAGTTGTACTTATCATATTTATCGTAACTTTTTCTGTCTTTGGCTGTAGTGTGATGGTACTATGATTGTTTATGACTGCTGGGACGGTAGTAACTCGAAGCCCTGTAATTTTCGCTTTAATTCATGGAGTAAGTATGACGAAGATGAGTCGATTTGGAAGGCAATTCTTTCTCGTATTTTTGCAATTGACGCATGAAGCCAGGGTTGGGGTTGATCTGTATAAATAAAGATGGTACCTTGCTTCTGCGAGAGGAAATTGTCGAAAACGCCTCTTTCAGTGACATTCCCAAATATTTCATGAGATAGGCCATCACCAAGGTAGCTGAGCGTGAGATACCAGCCATACAGTGGACCAGAATGTTTGTTTCCTGCCTTGATTGATGAATGAAGTCGCTAGCTGTGCTGAAATGCATGCTGAGATCATAATTTTGATGGTCCTAGCCAGGAATGTAGAGGGCATAGGGGACATGCTATTTAGAGTGACGGATGTGAACGTTTTTGCAAGCAGTCAACAGGGAACCAATGTTGTGCTCTACATATGTTATGAAATACTGCGAAGTGTTTCTGGATTTTAGGCGGCCTCAAGATTTCCCAGGAAGATAGCACCTTTGCCTCCAGAAGCTGGGAAGACACATTCGATGTCTTCAGGAAAGACTTGATTTGCCGGTCGTGTCTTGTAGGCGGGGTGATTAGGACTAGGTTTTTTCAGCATTTTCCTATATTCTAAAATAAAGATAACTATAGCTTTCTAATTTTTATTCGTATTATTGAGCCAAATTGCCCTTTTTGCTAATTTTGTCATTGACTAAATAAAAATACTAAATTTTATAAAGTAGTTGAGCGAGGATAGTTCAATATTTATATCACTCATGTTTGTCAGTTTTTAGTTATTTGCTGTGGTCCAGTTTAATAACATCGTAGTTACCTCTTCCGTCGAATTTGAGCATATATTCGTGGTATTTGAACAGACTACTTCTGTGACTGACTGTGAATAATGTGATGCCTAGCTCTTTGGCCTTCATGTACAGTTCAGCTTCGACGTCCATGCTCATGGCAGAGGTGCACTCATCGAGAATGGCGAAGAGAGGTTGATGGTAGAAAAGACGAGCCATGGCTAATCTTTGCTTCTCACCGCCTGAAAGAACGTCATTCCAGTCGTTGAATGAATCAAAACCTTTTTCTCTTTCCTCAAGATAGTCAAGTTTGACCCAAGTTAGGAGCTATCTGATGTAGTCATCATCATGGGCGATTCTTTCCTTTGAATGAGGATAGATAATCTGATCACGAAGAGTGCCAGGAGGAAGGTAAGGTCTTTGGGGAATGTAGAACAGTTTATCCATGTGAGGACGTTTGAGGACACCACCAGAAAGGGGCCACAATCCACTGAGGATTCTGAAAAGTGAGCTCTTTCCGCAGCCATTAGGTCCACTTATGACAGTACTCATACCTCTGTGAATTTCGAGAGAGAGCTCCTGAGTGAGAACATCACCGTTGGGGGTGATAACAGGTACCTTGTCAAGAAGGATATAGTCTTCAGTTTCCTCATGCACTCCCTTATCAGCTTCAGTGAATGAGCTGGCTCTTTGGGTCTTTATTTCACCGACAACCTGAGTACGGACGAATTTTCCTTGAACCAAGTCATCAAGCACCTCTTTCATTTCGTAGATAAGAGTTGTATACCCTGCCAAATTTTGGACTTGTTGATAGGAGATAAGCAATTTTCCGATAGCTTTGGCCAAGTTGATAAGAAGTGACGAGTTTCTGATATAATCTCTAGTCAAAGCACCAGTGTTATCTCCTACCTTTTTGTTGTATTGATCAGCATTGCTGCCAAAAACGGGTAAAGCAAGAACTCCATATCCAACCATAAAGGCACCATACTTGACAAGCATGCTATCGAAGACACCCATGTACAATTTTTTGTTCATTATTCCTTCACTGTGCTTAATGAATTTCTGAATAAATGGGGACAATTACATAGAAGATGTTGTTGATTCTGACCTTTTACCACTCGCTACCTCTGAAAAAGGCAATTTACTCGGAGTGATGGGCAAAAGCAGTTTGGGAAGCTCTGTATTCACCTTATAGTCTTTGCTCACCTGCGATGAGCTTTCCGAAGGGAGGAGATACTACTTTAAGTACGAGTCCTGAGAGAACATACCAAGCAATGACTACGATGGGCCCTGACCATCCCATGATCTCAGCAAGTTTTTTTGAGAATAAAATGATATCCAATGTTGGTTTTGAGAAATTCGAATAAATAGTGGACAGAGAGTTGGCCCACTTTTCGATATCTGCGCACATCCTCTGGTCAGGGTTGGTGATTCTACTGTCAAGGTTACCAAGTTGATAGTAAATCATATCTTTGAGGTAGGTGTGATGGAAGAAATCTGTCAATCTACGCCTGAATCTAAGCGAGAGACGTTTGTTGATAAAATCAAGGAAGGAGTTGACGAAGGAAGCAGGAAGTGCGATCATTCCTAATCCCAGAATCTATCTAAAATCATTAATACTCTTTGGATGAAGAGGGGAAGGTTTCTTTCGACAATGGCATTGACAATTCCTCCGTTGACTGAAGCCATATAAATACTGAGAAAGGTTCTGGCGATAAGGAAGGCAGTGAGAAGAGCCAGGTCTCCCATTTATTTACATTTCCAGCTAGGGATTACTATTCTGACCAATTTTTTGATCCTTTGGAAGAAGATCTTGTCGACGTGTCCTTTTCCACCCTGCATAAATATCTCATTACTTTTTTCTTTTTGGACTCAGTGTTGAGCTGGGAATTCTTGAGGGTGTCGACTTAGGGCTTTTTATTGCGAATGTGGATGAGGAAACCGATGATGAGAAGGATGGTGGCTGAGACTAGTTTGCGTTTGTTGTTCCCGATTAGCAAATTCTGAATAATGGCCTGGGCTGATGGCTCAGCGATTTTGGACTGAACAGGCATCAACAATTATAACCCTCATTGATGTCATAGCCCCTTATCACACTAAACATGCCTATAAATCAAGACTAAATCATCCGCCTTTCAAAACAGCTAAGTTCTACTGAATGTAGTAATGCAGCTCCTTTTCCTCCTACGTCCAACGCTCTTCACCTTTGCTTCTTAACTTTCCCAAACATTCCTACATTTTTGCTAAAGCTGCTCGTTTAAAAACTGAGGAGGTTTTACGCAGCTAGACGAGAGCTTTGAGGTCCTATAGCTCAGATTTGCCTTTTGTGGTCTTTTGTTTGGCAGCTGGTGTGGATGTAGATGCAAATTTAAACTTTCTCAAATCGCTTAGTTGTAGGATATTATCGCACCACTCGTGGTATTCGGGATATACTAAAACATAACAAGAGTTGTACCTGAGCTATCTTGCCACTCCTTGGCGATCATCTTGGCGTACTTCAGTACCACATCTGGTTTGGTACCAGTCTTACACTTTGAAGAATCAAGACCGCTGACAATCAATACTGACATTTCACGAATCCATTGAACTGATATTTTAAGCTCAATAAGGCCTTTGCTGTTGTTGGTTTGCTGTGTGAGGGACATAATTACCTTGAGTGTTTCAAGAGGATAGTTGAAGACACCTTTCTGACTGTTGAAGCTGGAACTAGTGCCAAAAGCAACGATCTTTAGTTGCTAGTTTAACACAAAAGTAGACCGAAGACCAGCAACTGCCTGATATGCTCTCAACTTTCCATCTTCAACCTCAATAGCTTCAGGAGTGTGGACACATGCCGACGAACTTGTATTAATTTGTTGGTAAGTATTGTCTCCCCAACTATAGATATAACCAAGTTTAGACTTGGCAACCACATGGGACATACCAGCTGAAATGGTTTAAATTATTTATTTTTGTTGCTGGAGATACTGAACTGGTTGTGGCTGCTGTACAGCTTTTTTGGAAGCAAATCCGAGTCCAAGTTGTCCTTTATTATTTTGCCCAAAAGCATAAACCAATCCTTGTGTGTTGAGGAACATGGCAAAAGAATAAGATAATGCTATACTTTTGATACTGCTTCTTAATCCAAAGCTAAAAGGTGCAAATTTCCATTCCTGCTCATGCTGATAATAATGATAAACTTTTCCTTCGCCTTCGATGAAATATCTCTGACTACCTTTGCACTCGATTTGCTTGAATTTTAATTTGGATAGTTTTGGCACTTCTTTTGCCTCATAGAAAACTTGGTCACCATTTTAGAGGAAGTTACCATAGTTGTAGCCCCAAATGTACATGCTACCGTTATTTCTCAATGTATAGCCAGCCCGATCGCCAACTGATAAAACTTGCGAGGTACCTTGTAATTCATATCGTGAGCAGATGCTGTCCTCGCTAGCATATATAGTGTACAATCGTTCCTTGTTGCTTAAAATGGAGGTGAACTCTTACCCCATGTTGATGCTGATAGGGTACTCCCATTTCTTTTTAAGCTCTTATTTGAGCTAGGCATACTTAAGCAGCCATTTGCCTTAGTAGTGGACTGTGCCCAACAAATCGAAATCTCCAATGTAAAGTTGAATGGCATTTTTATCTGGAAAAGTCAGAGTTTAATTGATGATCCATTCAGGCATACTTTATTCATTTTTGCCATAGCGATGAGTCAGTTATCGAGGATAGTACTTCATATTTTTCACAACAGTTTCAGGGTAATACTTTACATTTTCTACTTCCATCTTAGGCAGGTACAATCTCGACATTTCCCTTGATTTTTGTTTCTCCTCAAGATAGATATTTTTGCGGTAGTCCCTCCATAATCGAATGAGATAGTACTTTTTTTTCAAATGACGTCGAAATGCTTTCTGGATAAAGATAGCAGCCTGGCGGACGTTGTGATAGGTCCTGAAGGTCAATTTGCCTCTGATAACTGCTTGCATTTTGATGATAGGAGTTTTGTACTTGTTAAGTTGAGTGACATATTTTTTCAGTTTATGTTGGAAAATCACCTACATAATTCGTTATTGGTATTTTCTCAGTTTTAATTTTTTGCGAATCTACTCCATTACTTTCATGTACCTTCTGCGAACAACATAACCTTTATATGCTCTTTGGATTACAATTGCCTTCTGATTTTCAATTTAATTCCAACCTTGCTCGAACAAATGATAGGCAACTTATCGACAATGACGTAATCTGATGAAAGCTGCCATGCTGAGGAAGAATCTAATGTTAGCTTGAATTGCAATTGCATCTTTCCTTATCTTCAAAAATTTCAGTCTTTCTCTTCTCATGCGGTAGAAGGCAGTAATTCTGGTGACTGCCTTGGTTCCAGCCTATCTGTATTTCTGCATCCGTCTTTCCAGGAGAAAATCTTTGACGGCTTTTTGTATTTTGGAACATTTTTTACTGAGTATTTTTTACCTGATATTTTCAACCATGAGGGTCATGTATCCTTTGAATATGGCGACAGTCTTAAACATGGCCTTGGCCTTCCCTCGGAAAACAGAATTGACGTACATCTTTTTTATTTTGTTGGCGCATTGGATCCGCATTTTTCTCTTCTCTTTGGCCATTGCTTCAAGAGTGTTGAGGGCGGATTACTTGATTAGAATTTTTTTATGGCCAAGCAGAATCTATCGATTGCCAAGTTGGTTAGGTGCGTGTTTGAGAATAAATGTTCTAGAATACTACTTGAAGTCTTCTTAACCTTTTCCCTCAACAAAAGCTGACCATCCGAAGATGTACTGTTCAATCTCGAAAAATTTCTTGATGAATTCCTTGAAGTGTCGTCTATAGATGTAGCCTAGTTTTCTGATGAGAATTGAGTCGAGTACTCCCAAATAACGCAAGCTACGCAGGACAGCATCAGAGTTGAATTTTTTGGGTGCTTTAAGGCTGTTAGGTTTGATGCATCTGACAAAGTGACAATCTGACGAATACAACTCTTCAATTAGCTTGTTCATGTCATTGAGGAACTTGGAGCCGAGGAATTTCTTAGCAGCTGTTCGACTCTTAACTTCAGTTTACTTTTTTTCACCGACAATGATATTCTTCAGAATTTGATTTTCGCTATCAATAATAACTTGTAGAAGTTGCTGAGGAAATTAGTCTTTGTTCCTTTGAGCAAAACCTGTTGTTTTGTAAGAGACAGGAGAACAAGAATGGCTGATGGTAAACATGGATCTTTTGGCCTTTGGTACCTCCAAAAAGTTATTCTTAGGATGGTTTCTCACAATATTTTATGGAAGGTTCTAATCAGGTGTATTGAGCTCTGATGACTAGTTGATGAGATGGAACAAACCAAGCGGGTAGAGTTCAAAAAGGTCGATTACAGGTTTGTTATCTTGAAATCCAATATCCTGAGAGAAATCTTTAAGACCTTACTTGAGAAATTCGTTTTGCTATTATTTGAAAATGTAGCTAACATAAAGCTGTTGAAGCTTTTCATTTGCAAAATTAATAAAGAACTGCTCTAGGGAGTTTATCTCAAGCACTTCGAAGCCGAAAATATCCAAAATTCCGATACTTTTTCTGAAACTTTTGTTGGTTTCATCGAGGTTGACCTTCTCCAGTTCGATTTTTTCGTTCAGTTTCTGCACCAGGTAATGGAAGGTTTTTTCGTATAGATTTTTAGAGAATGAATTTTGGAGAGCAACAGCTTAGTCATACTTCAGAGGTGAATTGATCACATTCATGCCTATCTTTCTAGTTTTGTAGGTAAAGCATTGCTCCAAGGATTCAAATGATAATCCCAGCAAAGTCGCCACATTCTGTAAATACTCCTTATTGACAACAACAGCCATTTCCTCATTATTCGGGCTGAGCCCTTTCTTGAAGGTCAAATTGCCCAAATTCAGCACGGAAGAGATAATAGTAAAGATGCAGGTGGTCTCTTCTTCATTGAAGTAACTTTTGAATTATTTATGGACCTATAGATAGTGAGTTTCATCGCTCATTCCAGGAATGTCCATCACTGACGATTGATTCAAATATTTGTACTGCTGGATAGATTTGGTCAGGAGAAATTGTTTTTTCTGTTCAGGTGAAGTTCCTTTGATAAAATAATAGAAAATATGATAATTTCGCTAGCCTTCAGCTATGGACACGATTCTACTCTTTTACAAAAGATAGCTAATGATGAAAGCGCTCTTTATATCGGTCTGATTTTCACCATAAAGAAGGAGGATTAACTTGCCGAAACGTGAGGAGTTGTCATTTCTGATTGTCTTGGCGTTACCGAAAGCTTCAAGAATTTCATTGCAGCCTAGAATTCTGTCTTAAATGCCATAATGCTTGCTGGCTCGGTTTATGGTCTTCATAGCCTTTGAAGTCAGCATTTTATGGGCTTTTTCGTTGGACAAAGCTTTCATGTTTTTCCCCAGCGAGGCCAAAAATTTAAGACAAAATTTGGTATTTTAGGTCTTTCCAGCACCTGACTAGCCACTGATGACAATAGATTGATTACGCATATTATCAAAAAGTTGCCATAGACAAAAAGCAGTCAAGCTGAAGATATGCGGCGGCAAGGTTTTGTATTCCAAATTATCCAAAAATACAAAAGCTTGATACTCGATCAGCAATTGATCATTGAACAACTTATCGATCATCATATAAGGGTTGATGATAACTAGTGTCGGTCCTGTGTCATATATTCATCTACCACAGAAAGTGAAGATCATATCGTTGACGTATCTTCTTTTTAGGTTGTATAGTAACTATGGCTAGTTGAGCTACTAGAGGTCAACCATGTCTGAGACGTCCTGTTGGCCGTAGGTGAGCTTTTGGACGTCTTAGTAATTTACGGAGTATTATCTTAAGCTGTAAAGATCGTCTTAGTTCTATTTTATGACCACCAGGATTTATTTGGGGAGGGCGTTTGTTATTTTGGCTTATATGAAGGCGTCTTGGTTGGGATTGGGGATTGTCGATTTGTTGATGACCCACACACGTCGATCTGAATAGAATGAGTGGTGTACCTTTCTAGACCCACTTCTCGGAGCTGTTCTCGATTTTATTCATTTTATAATGCTATTAAGACCGATTAAGAGAGTAGCATTGTCAAATTATACAATCATTCGTCAAGCTCAAGTATGGAATTTCAGAAGATTGAGCATGTTTTCTCTGGAGGGAATTTCTTTTATTTGCAACTCTGACGGCAGATAATCGGCCATATAGCAGTGGAGCTGATTAATCATCTGCTTTAGTTCATTGATTTCTTGCAGACAGCAGGAGTTATCCTATTTTTGCTCGAAATCAGATTGAATAACTTATTCAGAAAGATACTAGTCCATATAGTGGTCGAATTGTTTGACAAGATATTTAATGACAATGATAGATTGATAACAAACAGTTCAGGAATTGCAGATTGTCCCTCTTGATATTGCTGGTTTGCTGGCCATTTAATTACTATGGTAAATATTCGCTTATGTCCAAGTATATCTAGTTCATCATGTTTTGTAGAGTAACGATATACTCCTTGAATTGAGATGGGCAGAAACACTTATATCCTGATAGGTTCATGTTGTATGCTTATCTATGATGACTGCAATGCTAATATTCTTGTCTATTTGTTTATGCCAGAGTGAAATGATTGTTTAGAATAATAAAGCAGCATCGATCATATTTCCAAATTGAACACATAGAAAATGGAGGTCAGAACTTAGATGATCGGCATTTCTGTGGCACCAAGGACCAAACTTTCCTCAGCTTTGCTCAATAATTCCAATATCATGCCTTTCTTTCTCTCATCAATTTGCCGACCCATAACAGATCTGCTCAAAGTATTCAAAATCTCATCGTAAGCATATCCTTCATAGCCCAGCTATTCTCCTATTTATACAACTTCCTTGATGTCGATACAGCCCATCACCTTCCTGATTAGATCTTAGCCAAATCCTTATCCGACTGGCAATAGTTCTGGAGGAATGACCGTCAGACTGTGGAAACTTTGCATGCTGTTAATTGATTGTCTCAGATCCCCCTTTTCGAGGAGAATGCGTATTTGCTGTTATTCAAGATTAACTTTTTCTGAAATGCATATAGTTTTAAGTTTTTAGAGTTGAGCTTCAAATGGGATCGGTTTGAATCGGAACTTGACGCATCTGGAAGCAAGAGGCTCTATGATTCTGTGTCACATATTTAAATACTTGGTAATGTAGTTGCAGATGATGCAGAAGCGGGTTGTCGACGAGTTGTCCTCGATGACTCTTCTCAGTGCACTTTGAGCCTCGCTGGTCATCAAATCAGCTTCATCGAGAATGATGACTTTGTAGTTGGGACAAAGATAATTTCTTGATTATTAGATCAGTACCTATCAAAATTCTTGACACAGACCTGCTGAGCAAATTTTTTAACCTTTTCACGAACAACTCCAATACCTCTTTCATCTGAGGCATTCAATTATAGCACTCTTTACTTGTAAAATTTAGGACTGAGTCAATAAACAGATACCCGAAGAGTTGTTTGCTGAGAGCGATGATAGCTGATGTTTTTCCTGTTCCTGCAGGTCCGTAGAACAAAAGATGGGGCATCTGAATATACAAAAAGATACATTTCCTGTCTTGAGAACTGTTTTGAGAGAGCTAGTGACTTATTCTTGGTAGGTGAGTTAATCTAAATTGTTAGGTCGGCTAAGTAAAAGAAAGAGATACTATTTTTCAACCCAGGGGATAGCATTGACTTTCTCTGGATTTTCGATGTCCATTTTATCCTGAGCTTTAGGTTTCATGTTGAGGAATTTCTCGAGGTTCATGATTTGGCGCCCTTTGATATTATTAGATATAGCCCTAAAGTGAGCTATGAAGGTGTTAATTAAAATTTGTTTCTATAATGCTCAAACGCACCTTTTCGAAAAAACAATTCTCCACTCACAAGGAAGTCAATATGTATCTTCACATTCTAACTCAGAAATTAGGAGCTCAGCAATATTCAGAATAATCAGCTTACAGCCGATAGCATTATTGATAAATTGCTCAGGCCCAATTTGATTGATAAGAAGCAGAGTCAGAATCAGAAGTATAGACCCAAATTCGAAAAAAGGGATTACTAAACTTTGAGCAAGCAAAATATGACGTTAAAGATGGAGCTTAAAGCTGAGAAACAAAATGTCACACAGCTGAAGTTCAAGTTGAGTGAAGCTGAGAGAAAGACCAAATTTTTGGAGGGGATGCAGGAAAAATGGTAGAAATCTGTCCAAGAGGACCATGACGGCAAACGGTTGGAAGTCTACACTGAAATTCTTAAGAAAAAAATCCAAGATCTAAACGAGTTATACCTTGGTTCAGAGTAGAAAATAAAATAGCTCAAAACTTTACCCCACATCAGCATTTTTGATGAGCAGACCATATAAATGGAGCACATGCAAAGATAGACAGTTCGACTCAAATCTTTGATAGCCTCTCTACCTTCGAATTTAGCTCAAGACGACAATTTGGAAAATAAGCTGCTAAAATTGATGAAATAAGAAAATGAGAAATTAAAGGCTACCATAAGACTCTTGGAAAATGACAAGAATTTATTGAAATCAAGACAGACTATCCAGAAAAGACAAATTACTGATTTCAAGAAAGATATCGAAGATTTGAGGCGAAAACTTACCATCAGATAAGCAGAGCTGTAAAAAGCTATGAACTAGACCAAAAATATTCAGCTTCAGAAAGCGTTTCAAATCCAGCTGGACCAGTAAAGAAAGGATAATGATTAAATAGGCCGTCTGAGAAATTTATTGGAGGAAAATAGACAAGATATGCAAAGACTCGAAGCCGAAAAAGAGCAACTAACTGTCGAGTACATGAAACTAAAAAAGAATGAGAAATTGATGTAGATCAAGCAAACAAATTAGGACAAATAAAAGAGTGAGCTGAGAGCTGATAACTCTCACCTTCGCAGATAGATTGAAGACCTGAAAATGCAACTTGATAGGTAGCAGTAAAATAATAGAATGCTGGAACAATACAGCAAAAAAAGAAGAAGTCTAAAATTTAAAACAATGGCGGTTCCCATAAAAATTGAAAAGATCACTGCTATTAAACTAGAATAATTGGAGTTGCCTCTGATGATGATTATTCATTGCCTTGATACGGGCTCACTTGAGTAGCTGGGTGATTTGCTACCTGTTGAGGAGGAGCTTAGGTGCGAAAGGGTGGTGTAAATGCTGATCGAGTAGCCTGTTTCTTTGGAGAATTCGGAAGCCGTCAAATTGGTGAGGTATTTGACTGAAGATTAACAAACTGATCGACTTGGCTACAATCGCAAATTGCTGGTTAACAGATAGCTCTGCCTGACTATTCTCAAAGCTGCAATCAATAAAATGTTGGAGTGTAGAAACTCGATCAATGAAGATATATGGCGTTGCTTACTGGCCAAGGCACGGAGGTTGATCCCTGAACTTGAGAAGCAAAAAGGGCAGACTATCACAAAGGAGGCTTTTTTGAACATTTTAACAAGGCATATCAACTAACCTTTTGGAGAATACATTACTTTACTTTTATTGTAATGTGGAAATTGGGAATAATGCGATTTTGAGGTGGTCCTAAGCATTGACAGAATTCTGGAGACCTTCGCAAAACTAATCAAAGGTATACCTCTTCATTGAGCTACAATTTTATCTACAATTTTATGATATCACTTCTTACAGCTTTACTCCTCTTTCATCTGATACAGCAAGAGTTATTCCTGGTATTCAAGATTTTTTTCTTTCTATTTGTTGTACTCCTCCAGAATCAAGTTCATTTATTTGCGTTGCTGTAGTACCTTCTAATTTAGATTGCGAATTTGCTATTTTAATTTGGCCTGGTTTGACTGGAATTGATTTAAAGATGCTGAATATTATGATTATTGTAGTTAGAAGTTTTTGCTTTGCTGGCTTTTTTATTACAACTTTACCTTCATTTTGGCTAATTAAGCTTTTAAAGACTTATTTTCTTACGTGAGAGGGTCAGTCTATTATCTGAGCTCAAGATATTTCAGTTTGTACTTTGATAAACCGAGTGCCTTTTTTGACATGACAGCCAGTTGATGCTTGATGGTAGTGTAGTCGCTTTCAAGTGCCACTTGTTTAACCTATGAAGTTGGGGAGCTTGGTTCTTCAAGTATTTGTGCTTGTTCATTTTATATACTCAGACCCATAATTTATATCGAGTCATTCGGGAATTTCTTCATTTGATCTTTAGTAAGTATAAAATTATAATTTTTCACAGCACACTTAGCTGTTATAATCTAATGAGATCACGCACCACCAGCAGAAGTCAATCAAAACGACCCATCAAATTAAACGACCCTCTAGCCTCAACAATCAGCATCAATCAGCAATACAGTCAGCTTTTGCGATAGTTCACCAAAATTGTGTTCAATCCTCGTAAGACCTCACAAAAAGCATATCTATTCGATACCAACAGCATACTGAGAGACATTAATAGGTGTTTGCAGAAATAGCTGGTTATGTATCGTGGGAGAGCAAGAGAGTAGTTAGAGGTTTTTTTGAAGGAGAAGGAGCTTTGGAACACTGGTAATCTAATCGGTAAATTTGAGGAAATAAGTAAAAGATTATTAATTCAGAGAGTGAGATTGAGTCATGTTAAAAAACAATCGAGGACCTGGATCAGCAATAAAATGGAGAATAATAGACCATTGATGATGAAATAAACTAACTAGAGTAGGAGCTAAACCGTCTAGGATCACTAAGGGCAGGATTAGTCAGCAGAGGCGAAGTGATCCAATAGCAGCTCTAACTCTAGAACAACAGAGGTGCCTAAAACCGTAAACAGCTCCTGACTTAATAACTGTACCCATCTTTTTTATTTTAGCAAACTACGCAAGTTGGAGACCAATCGCTGATATTCTCATTTTTTTATAGTCACAACAATCCTATCAATGTTTGTGTTGTTTTGTATACTTATGTAGAATTTCCCTGAAAAAATTGAATAGTTCAATTTAAGATATTTTGCCATCCCCATCTTTATCCTGTTCCATGATGAATTTTCTGACTTATTTCTGAGTGATTGCTTTGCTTTGCTTCATGTGGAAGAAAGTGTCGTTGATGAGGGTTATCACCTAGTCGATTTCGAGCTGACCGCTATCGTCTGTGTCGTATGCTTTGAAGATGTTGACAACTGCTTAGCGTAGATCTTTATCGTTTTAGTAGTCATCCCTATTCATAATTATGCTTGATAGCTTATTATATTATGGGATATCATGTCATAGTTAAATAGGGAAATGGATGACAAATAATATCATAGTTATTCATCAGCCAGCTAGAGGAGCTAGTTTTATTATAATTATTTGTGCATCTATTCTGAACTCTTTTTCTATGTCAGTTTGG
>Ga0100378_1002585_pt1 | contig 17917 bp, 15 predicted proteins | sample CryGeymeta201502_FD_81535 | JGI IMG/M metagenome (GOLD analysis project Ga0100378, IMG submission 81535) | Groundwater microbial communities from Crystal Geyser aquifers in Utah, USA - Crystal Geyser metaG 2015-02 | ecosystem: Environmental > Aquatic > Deep subsurface > Groundwater | place: USA...
AAGCAGGGTGAGTCACTTCTCAACAGAAAAATCATTGCTCCAGAAAAGCTTAAAATATTGGTGCTAGCAGGCAACGATCTTCTCAACGATCACCTCGATTTTCTGCCCAAGTGCATCAATCTCATCAAGCTCGATCTCTCTCACAATCACCTCACTCGCATTCCCGATAAAGCTGACCTTTCAGTGCTCCACCAACTTGAGGTGGTATATCTTCATTCAAATAAGCTTTCTTCTATCGACTCTGTCCGGCCTCTTTTCAGATGTGAAACTCTCACATATTTTACTTATCATAACAACCCTCTTGAAATCAGTGTCAAGCATGAGCACGAAATGGTAAACTCTCTTCCTAATCTCAAGTTGCTCAATGATCGAATAGTGCAAGTTTAAGAACGATCTTAAGGAATTTTATCGGACAGGGATTCCATAAGGGCAGATGTATAAATGCTTGAAAATTGGAAGTCAACTGAAAACTCAGAAGCCTACTACCTCAAAGTGTTAAATATGCAGCTACAATACATCGACAATATATGGGCTTTCAGTAATCCAATAGTCATCATTCAACGTGCTTTGCGACATTTTCTACCACCATAATCACATTCTTCGCTTTCTTCAAGACAAACTCCTTCAATGACCTTAAAGCCTCCTGAGATCAAGCAATTGAATCAATCTCGTCGGCCTAAAAGTAAACCTGTGACGCCTGTTCATCCTTTGAAGGATTTTTTTTAGCAATGGAAACAATTCAGTGTTGGATTGAGACAAGTAAAGGAGAGCATGAAAAAATGTAAAAATGGCTAACAAATTATTGACAAAAGCTATATGGTGTTGCCTCTTCAAGACTACTAGTTTGAGTTGAGAAACAGGAGAGTAAATGGCCCTATCCTATAATTTTTGAAAAGAATCAGAAGACGAATATACTAAAGAAAAATGGCTCGTCTGTTTATGATGCAAATCAGGCTAAAGAAAAGTTTATTCGCTGAAGAAAAGAGCTTTTATGACATCAGCGGCATTAAAGACTTCAATCGCCTATACTACAACAGATCTCAGCAGCATATTATTGACAACTTTCTTACCTTGATAGCCTAAAATTTTAATAAGAGAGAAGCTATTTACAATGATTCTCGTTTCAAGGTGGCTCCTCAATACAATGCTGTCAGATTGGTTGACCCTGAAAGTTTTTTCAATAAATACGGCAACGGAAACCAGATGCAGTCTTTATGTTCGATGATCTGGCCTTCAATGAAGGTTGTCATATCCAGGAAAAGACTCATAGCTTCCTCTTTTGTCTCCGGATTTATAGGAATTCCCCCGATCAGCTACATTAGGAATAGGGACATGGTGCTGACAACAAAGTAGAAATAAAAGAGCAAAGATGTTTTCCTTCGCCTCTAAAAATTTGCTTATAATGAATATGAAACAAGTTTAGGGTACTTTGAGTGCTCGGATGAATTTGTGATGAGGCAATTACTTCGAATGACCTACTACCATAACAGCAATGCTCTTAAATTTGAAGTCAAGCAGAGACAAAGCCAAGCCCTATCGATTCTTTAGAACTTCGATGAACCCTTTATCATCTACGCTGATCATTTGCTTAAGAGAACATGCGCTGCTGTCACCATCCAAAAGACCTGGAGGAGATACATCAGCAACAAGCATCAGCCAGCAACAATCTATCAGAAAATGAAGAAAAATAGAGCGGCTTTACATATCCAGCGCTTCTTCAGACAAACTATTTATCGGCATCGTCAAAATTTTAGCAAAAGACTGGCTAGAGACCTTTCTCAATTAAAAACTCAAATTCTTATATACCCGATTAATTTTTATCTCAATTTGGCTGAAATATTTGGGTCGAGGCCTCAAAGCATTCTTTTCAAGCAACTCAGGATAACTCGTCAAGGAAAGTAAATTGGTTTGAATGAAGAGTTTTATCGATCCATTTTTCAAGAGCTAATCAGAAACGAATACTTTGAAGGACAAAGACTTGGGACATAGAACTACACAACCGAAGTTGACCTTCACAATTTGCTCCACTATGATGTGAAAGTAGCAATTTTACAGAGAAATGAGCAAAGCTTCATCAGTCTCTCATTTAATTCTGAAAAAACTGCCAGAATTGTGGCTTCAATAATTTCTCTATTGAGCTATCAACTTTGGGGAGGCTATTATGTCAAGCCTTTAACAAAATAAAAACCTACCTAGTGGGCGGAAAGAGTTGAATAATACCTAAAGATCAAAAGAGTAAGGCCTTACGTTGTGAGAATGGTAAAAGGCAACTAAAAAGCTATCGAAAAGAAAAACATTTCAGAACAAGGGGCCTTTGTTTGGAACTAAGATAGCAGAATCAACCTCAATTAGCTGCAGTTTATGACCCACAAAGTATCTGCTGAGTTCTATCAGAAAAGATATCATAACTTCCCAGTGAAACAAGGACAAGTGTTGGTATATACTTTACTTGACAATCAAAAAGAAATTAAATAAATACCTTTGAAAGGTGACTACCCTTCTGTTCCTTTTGTTTCTCGCCCCAGAAAACTATCAGAAAGATCGATAAAAAAAACTCAATAAGAAGGCCCTCTCAACATCACAATGATTGATCGAGAAAAACTTGCCTTTTATGATCAATCAGCAGGAAGAACTATCAAGCACTCAGAAGCATAAGAAATGCCACTGATGGGCAGGACTGAACCTCTTATGACTTCGAAGAAAGACAAGGTGACTCTATTTTATAGAGAAGAACTAGTGAAGAGGCAAGCCCAGAAAGATGTCAAAGAAAGCAATTTGGCTGGTATTAGATAAAAGGCCAAACAGTAAAAAATACTCAACAGTACTCTTCGAAGCTTAAAAGAGGCATAGAGAACAGAGGCCTTGAGAAACAAAGTCCAAAGGATAAAGGATAGCAAAACTAAGCCAAACAGATAAGAATAAGATTTTGTTCAGCAAAACAATTTTGTTATTGAGCAGCAGCTCAAGATGGTCATAATGAGAGGACGCATGAAGGAGGCGGAAGGCAAAAGATAATAATTTTTATCGAAAAAAAGCTCACTAGATAGGCACAGCTCCAAGATGAGCGCCTCTGTCAGATCACGAAAAAGCTCTAGCTACAAGCCCCATGTTGATATGTAAATAAGAGTGGAAAACAACTTAGCCGATACGATAGGAGAGGAAGGATCTGTTGTCAATAAGAAGCGAAATAGAGAAGGACGAGGTCAGAGCGTGGGCGCTTATCTGAGAGACCCTTCATTCGTGCACGGAGTATTCCCAGAGTAATATTATCCGATAGAAAGCCGAGGAAATCCGTTTTATTTCCCGCCTGTTATCTGATTAGCTCTATATATATTTTCACTCACCAACAATAGCTGATTTAGATTTAATCCGATTAGCCCAAAATATTAAATAAGCGAGATATGATTCGAGGAGAAAGAAGGCTCTTAGGTGGAGCATTTGGAAAATACTTGCCAACTCCTGAGGCTCACAAGCTCATTCTCAACTACTTCCGCTACAATAATTTTCAGGATTTTAACAGCTGGCAGCAGATAGCCAAGACAAAACTAGACTACGAATATGCTGAAACCCCAACTGGCTTTTAATGTAAGTTGACTCTTCGTTGGAATCAAAAAGACATTCCTTCGTTTATAGGTCAATCTCAAGCCAGAAGCAAAAAGAATGCCAAGCAAAAAGCATTGACCAATTTAATTGATAAGCTTATTTCGGAAGGTCATATTGCGAGAGGTTTTAGAGAGTAAAATTTTTTGGAAAAACTTCCGAGAAGAAGGAAAAGTGACAGTGGATCCAGCGAGGAAGAAGGAGAAGGTGATTAGGATGGGCTGAGGCAGTAAGTCATCGACTCACTCTCTTAAGGTAACTTTGAATCTGTTCTTAAACTACTTAAAAGTAGTGATGAGCCAACAAAATTTATTTCTCTCTATGAAGGATGGAACCACGGGCTGAAGCATCGATCGCTTCAATTATTGGAGGCAATTCTCAAATCTTTGGCTGGAAAGGAGGTGGAGAGTGTATCAGGAGAGCGATGGGAATAGACAATGATACAACCAGAGAGGTAACTTTTTGACGAACCTCAAGTCAAGCCCCTTCCTGTACCGGAAGACTTGACTGACTTTATCTGCCCTTACTAACTATAGAAGAAAGTTGCTGACTAGCTATCAAAAGGAGTTAAGGGGCTTCATTATGATCCTACCATCAATCCAGAACTCCTACCTTCCGAAAATGTACTTTTTGGCTCTCAGACGCCTTCTCCTTCCCGTTAGCAGCTAATAGCTCATTTCAGACCGGTCGAAGCTAGCCATGCTTTTTTGAAGACTCGGGAGACAAGAAACAGAAGCTTTTTGGGTGAGTTCCAAAACGTATAGGTACCTCGTTTCGAAGGGGAAGAGGTTGAAGTAAGAGTCGAATGTCTATAAATGCTCTTTGGAATGTTACTTTTTTCCAGCTCAGACTATGCTTTTAGCTTATAGGTTCTCAGCCTCCTATAACACGAGCTCAAGGGGATTACTATAAAATTTAAGCACCCGATACTTCAAAAACACAGTCACTTAGCTGAGCAGTATTATCTCAAACATAAGTATCTGCTGACTGCTTAATTTTTATAGCTCCTTTTGCAAAGAATTGAAATATTTTAAGGAGCTACATCGATAGAAGGCATGCTTCGACCTATTCAAGGACCTTCGCATTCTTTTTTGCTGACGCCAACATAAATGGAATAAAGCAATTTGACTTACAAGGTGAAAAAAAGCAACACAAGTTAATTCTAATAAGCCAAGTAATTCAGTAATCGCTAAATTGTGATGGTGGTAAGCAAATTTTCAGGAAGATGGATTGGCGAACTGACCTAATTAAGCCCTTCACTTCGCATCCATGTACCTCAATTACAACTGACTGAACCTCACCCAGTCTCTCTTTATCGACTCTGCAATGCTAAGTTGTATGAAAAAACATCCTCCTCTTTAGTTGAAGCCGCTGCTAAGTGCATGCCTTTGTTGATGGATAAAACTTTTCTGATTTGGCAACCTCCTACCTATCCCGAGCTGTCTCTGATTGCTTAAATTTTGATCGAGTGGCAATCATCCAAGCAGTCTATCTTAGTAGTGACTCCTAATCCTTAGGATCTATCTGTAGATTTGCAAGGAGTTGGCTTCAAAGTTACAACAATCGGCATCAAAACTGAGGACAAACTCCTGAGCCGCAATAGCATTGTAGTTGCTAGCCCAAATACTTTATGTTGTGATATACTGAAAAATTACGCCTACTCTCGCGTGTTAGTTGAGTCAGCTCAAGCAGTTTCAGAGGTAAGTCTTGTTTGTGCAATAACAAAAGATTGCTAGCAGCTTTGGCTGATTGGAGATCCTAACCTCCCTCGCGCTCTCATTTCTTCTAAGTTTTGCAAATAAAAAGGAATGCATATATCCCTCTTTGAGCGACTTCTCAGAGAAGGAAAGAGATACTGCACTTACTCGTCAAAGATAGAGCAACCAATTGCACACCAGAATGTTCTGGAGTGGGCAAACCAAGAACTCTATTCAGGGATGCTTCACCCCTTAGGAATCTAGCACCAACTACCAGTCGTCAAGGGTTTTCCATGGCCTTCATACTAGCACCGAATATGTTTCTTACAGGTAGATGCTTTAAAGCCAGAGCTAGAGTACTTTTTTCGACTAGTTGAAGTTTCCAATCGACTTGTTTAGCAAGTCATCAAGAGCGGGTATACTCAGCCTGAGCAAATATAATGCTTGACTTCTCATCTTCCCTTACTCCCTATCCTGCGCTACCACACAGCTCAACTGCTGGCAAAGATAGGCTATACTGACCCCAAACTAGTTCACAAATTGCTCAATGGAATGACTAAAGGCGTCAGTGGATCGCGATACCAAATGAGAGAACTCAGCATCATGCTAGTAGGAAGCGAAAGCGAGGGAGTCGGGGATATTTTGGGGGCCCAGCTTCAGGGTAGAAGAGGAATTATCTTTGTGGGAGATTGTAGGAAACTCGCTTTCAATAGAGAGTGGTCAAGTTTCTTAAAGTGGTGCTGGTCACATAAATTGATCTGTACATTTAGAATATGAGTTGATAATTGATTGAATGAATAATCTATTCCTAATCACACTTTGATCTGAGACATCAATTTTTCGACTCCGTTGATGCCACTATCCCACTCTTCAAACTTGCTCAACATAGTGCCTATTCTTTCGTTCTCCAATACTTTGGGAGCCACCCAACTGACAGTCAGCTCAGCTCTGATCTGATCAATAGAGCCCTTCACTAAATTAAGAGCCATGGCCTTCATGATCATGAACTCAACATGGCCAAGAGGAATGCCACAGGTATCTGCCAGTTTCTGGAAAGTGATGACTCTATTGTTCTTGGGGAGGTTGAACGCAAGCTCCAAGAATGCCATCAACCTGATCTTTTGCTCGAGCTGTTTGGAGTTGCTGGCAAGAATGTCCTGAATCAATATTGAAGTACGTGTTTGAGCAAAGAGTTGCCGAATCTTGTGATATCCCCTTTGTTGAATATTTCAATCAGCTCGTAAAGCCAGGCATGCTGGCTGTTCTTCAGAGAAATCAGAAGAGGTTGTTCTAGCAACTCTGAGAAGTTGTAGATCTGATCTGAAACCAGAACTGCGACAGCCATATCGAAGAGAAGATTAAGCTTTTATTTCTCCTCGATTTCCTGAGGTTGGGTGTAGGCCAAATATTGAAGGGCTGAGTTATAGAAGAGTTTGTATTTGCCCTTCGAGGCGTAGAAGGTGTAGCAGAGTCTGTAGTAGGCAGAGTAAATGTAGCTGTCGACATCTTTGTGGGACTCAATGTAATCTTTAACCTTATGGATCATTTCTGATGCCAAACTGATGTTTTCTTTTATGCTGAAGAAGCCACGGAAGGCTGCCACTAATATTTTGGATTCATCATTTGAAAATTATTTTTCAAAATTGTCAAGAAACTCCTGAATTTGTGCACCTTTGTTAAAATGGCAAATACTTGGTAGTGAAACGATTGCCTCGCGGACAATCTTCAGAAGATTTAGCTGATCGATGTTCTTCTGGAAGCGCTTGATGAAGTCAGAGTAGAACTCAAAGGTTATGAGGCCCTTTGCAGATGGGTGGAATACAAGCTCGAGGCATACGATACTTAGTTAGTTCCATAGCCTGAATGACATGGGGGTTACTTCTTGGAGTAAAGCTAAGGAAGTGATTGAATGAGAGAAGAGCATTCGGGGAAGCGCTGCTCGTAGGACTGGAGAATCTGGAAGCTCATATTTAAATATTTTTTGAATAGATTTATAGACCGAATAAGCAAATTCACATTATCAGATCACCCATTAATAAAACTGTAATAAATAGTTTCAAGCATGGATTAACTGATGGGAAAGAACCAGAACCAGGCTGAGAAGCTGATGTCTGAGTAGTGGAAAAGCTAAGAAGACTACAAGAAAATGATCATTGCCCTTGAACTACAGAACTAGAAGTATCGAAATGAGTTATACTAATTGGGTGAGACCGTCAATAAGATTCTCGATAAGACGAAGCTGCCACAGACAAACAAAGGAAACCCACCCAATCTCGATCAACAACTTGAGCTGGTCAAAAAATAGTTGCACAACGTCAATCAGTTCATTTAGATATACCAGCGAGAGCTGAACTCTCTTTCTGGAAAGAAAAAGCAGGATCAGATCTAAAGTATAGCTGCTTCTGAAGAGCTCCTCAAGAATAAGCAAAATGAACTGACACAGCTCAAGAAGGAAGTGAGAGAACTTGAACACAAAAATAAGGCGATGGAATATCGACTGGCAGAGTTCAGCCGTAAGAATAGAGCAAAAAGCTTTGATCAGCAGGCACTTCAGCTCAAAGAACTGATGAGCGAAAACAAAAACTTGAAAGGAAGATTAGAATAACTCGAGCAAATGCAATAAAAACGATAAGTCTGGCTCAAAAACAACATTGAAAGTGTCAAAAGTCTTTAGCAAAAAGTATCATTGTATTTATGCAGGTACACGCGCAAGAACAGCGTCTTCCTAAAATTTAAACAAGACAAACCCAGCGGTCAGACAGTTCACTTCCCAAATTACAGAGCTAAAAGAAAATATACACCAAGTGGCTGGAGAGCAATCGCTAAAAAGGAAATGCCAAACTATAAAAATAGCTTACTGACCTTGAGCGTATCAACAAGCTTGTTCAGGAGAGAGTGTCTAGCACTCAAGCTTAAATAGTATAGCTCGAGTAGCAAGTTGCTAGGGTAAGATAAAGAGTTGAAGCGACGGAGGCTCAAGTTTTGTCTGAGCCAACTGAATAAAAGCAGGTCAAGAGGAGAGATGCTAACTGTCAGGTCAGCCGTCGTGTGAGGAAAATTAGACGAGATTGGGTGGGAAAGTTTGATTCACTGAGATTTTCAGATGCAAGAGTTGTGAGAGAAGAATCAAGAGTGTGGAAAGTCTTGTTCAACTCAATAGGATATTTCATTTTCCATTACTATTCAGTCAAAGATCCCAAGAAAAGATTCGTCGGAAGATTACCTTTCTAACCAAGTGGACTACAATCAGCGGGAAAAGAAAGTTCATTCACAGTAGAGGCTCCTGACTTCATCAAAAATATCAGATTGAAGATAAACCTTAAAAGCCAAAAAGTTACCGAAATGCATCTGGTCAGCAACTTGGGTATTCAAGGAGAGTTTGTAGTTGATATACCTCAGAGCAATGCAAGCACTCTTCCAAAAAAAGGATAAAAGCCTTCATCAACAGCCAAGGAAGAGCAACTGGAAGTTCACTATGAAATGGATGTAAAAAGCAATGAAGCCATTGGATGCATGTTTGGAAGCTATGGATTTCGCCAAGACGACAAGAAAAACGTAACAGCTGTCTGGCTCGAAGGATTAGGAGTTGAACTCATTGAAGATACTGTCGAAGAACTTATCTGATCTAAGAATCATTATTTTCAACAACTTTCAATATCAGCAAGCATTTGCTATCTTAGTTCACATGTAGTCGCACTCTCCCGCCACTTCTTATCTTTCTTGCTTCCTCCATTGATAGGGATCGATCGCTGTTGTCTTTTTCATCCCGCTGTGCTATCGTTTCCCAAGTGCAATTTTTCTCTGTTCATATAGCCTTGTAATGTAGATGCTAGCCGTAGGTGAAGTCTCCCTTCTTGAACTTTACATTCTTGAATTAGCATAATCTTTTTCCTCTTCACCTTCCCGACAGTTGTGCCTCATGTGCTACCTAATATCATTGACTCTCATTGAAGCGGTCCTCTCGATTTATTATAAGCCAGATACATTTGCAGTTTTGACTCGAATACTATCGAGAAGCAAGAGAAATTATCTTCTTCCCCTATTGATGTTAATAGTATTGAGTATTTGGGAAGCAGAAGTCGGAAATATTTTACGAATATAGGGCTGCTAGGAACTAAAACTTGCTCCAGACGCCATTAGAGTGGCTTCTTTGAAGGAAAGAAGGGCCTCATTGGGCCTTGATAGTGAATATTGTACTTATCCATGCAACTAAATACTGCTCCTTTAGCCGCCAAAAGGAGAGACACCGTTACATCATGAGGTTTGAGTGCTAATCCATGTTCGAGACATTGTATTGCTTTATGGTAATTTTTTTGGTGTTGTGAATGATAGAGCCCATATATGAGTAGAAGACTACATAGAGCAGCAAATACCCACATCTAGCCTGTGCTATTGGAGCTAGCTCAGCAGCAATTTTAAGAAATTAATTTCGATTAAATTCAGAAGAGCACAGTTCTGTCAAGCACTGTTCGAACATTTCCTCGACCATGACAACTGAAAAAAATATATAATCAAACGTATCCCTTTTAGGCAGCTCGCTCTTGAGAAAGGCTGATGGAAAAATTAATAAGGATTAATAAGAAGAAGCAAGGGATTAATTATTTCGAAGCACTTTTCTAAATTATATATAAATTATGCTTCGAAAGTTCCAGCCTTCCAAACAAACTGAAGACAGGGTCAGGCTTGCAAAACAATTCATCGAGTGTACACCTCCTTCCACTCAGCCAAATATCAATCTATTCTCACTTAATAGCACAACAACAAAGTTACTTGGTAAAGAGTGATGAAAACCCTCAATCAAGCGCCCATTCCCACTTCTCAAAAAAAGGTAGTGGCACAAAAAATCATGGCTCACGAATCGTCTCAGACCCGTCAACAAAGGGTTAGAGATCGGCTGAGCAACTATGAACTGCTTGGAATGATAGGAAAAGGAGCTTTTGGAGATGTAAGGTTAGCTAGAGTGCGTCATGCAAGTACAGCTCTTTGAATGTAGATGAAGTTGTAGCAATCAAACGAATGGCCAAGGAAAGGCTAGTTGACAAAAAACAGGTCGCCAGTGTGTTTCTGTAGAGAGAATGCCTTTCACGGGCACGGTCAAACTGGCTAGTTGAATTAAAATCTGCATTTCAGGACAGTAACTATCTCTATATCGCTATGGAGTGGGTTCCAGGAGGCGATTTGCTCAGACTTCTGATCCAAAAGGACATATTCACTGAGCAAGAAACAAAATTTTATATTGGAGAACTTATCTTAGCTATTGAGGATATGCATCGCATGCACTACATCCATAGAGACATCAAGCCTGACAATATACTCATCGATGCTCGTGGTCATCTGAAACTCACAGATTTTGGTCTCAGTAAACATCTTCCACCAATGCCTCGAGTGAGAAGGACTCAACATGGCAAATAATCTAGCAAAAATTATCAGAGACCAACCCTCCGTAAAGGAATGATGATGAGAGAGCGTCATTTTTCAAAAGTAGGAACTCCTGACTATATTGCTCCTGAAGTTCTAACTGAATAGAGCTATGACCATCGAGTCGATATTTGGAGCACGGGAGTCATCATGTTCGAGTGCCTCTTCGGCTACCCCCTCTTTAGCCACGAATAATCACACTAGGTCTGTCAGAGAGTCATCAATTGGGAATAATATCTTATCTTTCCAGAAAGTCCAAAAGTTTCTCTATAAGCGAAGTTGCTCATCCTTGGTATGCTTAGCTCCCCTGACAACAGACTCACCATTTCCCAAATCAAAAGCCATCCTTTTTTTGCAGGATTTGACTGGGCAGGTGTCAAAAATGCTGTCCCTCCTTTCATGCCTCACCTCACTCACGAGCTAGACACCCAACATTTTGACTCATTTGAATAGGGAGATGCCTGGATTGACGAAGGGCGAGGTCAAGAAAGAAAATCAACAGAAGGAAGAAGTAGCTCTGTTGGATATCAGTATAATTTTGCCGGATTTGACTGGCAACCAAGACCCTCAAGTCCTAATTTATCTATGACTCTGAAGGAAATTGAGAATTTTAGTCGAAACAAAAGAGGATCAGCTCAGCCACTGAGAAGATTAAAGACATAGCAGTCTCAATTATAAAGGAAGACGAGCCCCGAGATCAAAGTGATACGTCATTCACTAAAAATGTACGAAGCAAGTAGACGATAACTCAAAGGAGATCGTGGATTAAAGAAAATAACAGTCAGGAGAGCCTGATTAAATTATATCGAGTCAAATGCGATATCGATAGTGATGATATTTGTTTTTTTCATAAGCCTAACTCGCATTATGATATGAAGAAATATCATTCTTGAATTACTTGAACAACACTCCAAGATTTTTGTGATAGGCTAAACTTGAGAAGCCTCCTTTCATCCTCTAAACAGCTGTCCTCTTCATCTTCAACATTTTGAAGTGCCCATACTCCGTCCTCATCTACAATTGAACAACAGCTTTAGAAACCTTCTGCCACAGGTAAACGGCATCCAAGCCCAGTCACTTGAATTTTAGGTCTCTCTCCACCACTAAGTTTCCAGGAAAAACATAAGTCGGAAGATGTTGAATCAGCGTAGTAACCACCAAATATCAAAATGTCTGTCGAGTTAAGGCAGGCAAACCCCGTGTTTTTGAAGAAGGTATAGTCACTCCTTGGCTTGGCCCTAATTTATGCAACTGTCCATTGGCGAAGCTTAGGATTGTAAAGTTAAACACCCTCTTCGCAAGCTTTAAGGATCATTCCATTACAAAGCATGGAGACATTGGATCCTCCCCAGTTACTTGATGTTTATATTTAAACTCTTCCACTTCTTGGATTCACTCTTTCGACTGTCATTTCGTAGCTAGGATCTCCTCCCAAAAGCTAGGATGGTCCGTATCCTCCCAAAATGTATATTTCTCCTTTGCTATCTTCACAAAGACTATGGCTACTTCGAGGCCTGACTTTTGCAAAATCTTTTTTGCATGCCTGAGTTCTGACTGAGTATCGAATGAAAAGAGGACTTTTGGCGTTATTATTCATTTCGACAATACCTCCTGACAAATAAATGAACTACCCACTATCCGTAAACAAAGAAGCGTGGAAAGAGGGTACGATAAACTAGTTGATTGTAATAACTCTTTAATGCCCTTTACGTCCATCCACTGAAATGATGTGTAATTTATTGGATCCAGTTTCAAAAAAGTGGAGTTGTCGACTTTGCCCACGAGGTATGGTACTTTGAGGAAGAATGTCTTCAGTAGCTATATCTTCAACGCCACCGCCTCCGTAGTTTGCTAGGCGAGATCTAGTTGGCTGGTAAGCTGACTTTGATGAAATTTTGCTGACGTTAAGAGACTGAGGAGCTACTATCTGAACGGCTTATGCCAAACTTTCTCTAAACATGTCTACATAAGACAATCTGTACCCTGCTGAAAAATTACCTCCAGCTCAGCCTTAACTCTTCTGAGTTAGTAGGCAGATCCCTATTTTTGGAATGTATCTAATAAAGCCTCCTCATCCAAAGTCAAAGTTTTCTTGATACAGTCTGGTATAGTGAGACCCTTTTTGCTTCCCTCGAGTAAAGTTGAATGTGTTTATCTCAGTTGTTCGATGAGATCTTCTAGCCTACTGTGGATGTCAGCCATCGATTTAAAGTAGCTGACAGATTCTGAAAGAGTAACTCTCAGTGAATCTTTTAGACGAGCGAATTCGGCTTAAACAAGTTCGTGAGCTCTCTGTCTGACCGCTTCAAGCTTATTTTCAAGGACTTACATTTGTTGCTATGGTGGCACTGGAGCTTCAAGCAGACCTAAGCGTCTGACAAGTTATTCAATCAAAGGTCCTAATTTACCGACACATTCCTTTCTGACTCCTCTTAAAGATTTGATGCCCAGGTCAGAATATCCGTGTTTTTTGTGCATCAACAAATGCTCTTCAATACATTATGCACAAAGGGGCTGATAACATTTCGGCTCAAGACAATAGTTACTGAACTGCTCCTATGGATGAAATGCACAAGGAAGGTCAAGGTTTCTCAGCATGCCACCCATGTTTGTAGTTTGAGACATCAAGTCGAAATTTTTCGGAGGTCTGGTTTGGTAGAGGGGAGTCCCGAATGAAGAGTCCATTTGATTTTGAATATTATTGTCAACTTATAGTTCTGACTATATAATAGTCAAATATGCGTCGAAACGAAAGAATACCTTTGGCTGACCTTATTCATGCTTATCTCCCAACTCCCAATTCACAACCTAAGTAACTTACATAAGCTCTTGCTGACCTACAAACTTTAGTCGCCTACACGCATTCTCCCTTCCCCAAACTTGCCAATGTATCCACAAACAAATACAGGATATGCGAAAAAAGATTGTTGAACGAGAAAAAGTGTTTCGGGTGACGCAAGTGGCAGCTCAGGCTTCATACGATTTTCTATACGATCAGTAATTAGACCTTTATAAAGACCCAGAGCAAATGGTTAACTTGCCTCCAACATCATCAAACTTAGCTCACCACCCTTAATCATCAAAAAGCAAAAACCTATCCTCAAGACAGAGCTCAAGCTATTTTTTTTAGAAAGTAAAGGTGTTTCTGTACACGAGTGGAGTGCTTTTTATAGACCTGAGCTGGGAGTACTTGCAGTAAGTGTTCTTGGAGAGAATGCTGAAGTGCTGGTTGGGATGGGGGAGCAAGAGGGGAGCGGGCTGGAGTGGAAGGTATTTGGTGCCACCATTGAAGGATAGCTCAGTTTATAGCTATCTTAATTTTTGCAGATATTTTTCAAATGGAGCAGATAAAACAAACCGGGATGGAAATAGTATTTGTTGGCTGACATAAAAGCAATCCTCAGAAACCTACAGACTATTCTTCTGTATCTTGAATTCACCAATTAATTCCCTAGTCAGTAAAATATGAATATCTCTGACAAAGGAATTTTCACTGTTAAACAAAACGTCAACAGCTCTCAATTCGAATGGAGCTTTTCATTCTTCCACGAAAAGTAGCCTCCTAGCTTTATCCTCTCTATCAGAGAACAATAAATGCTCTAAATTTTATTCCTGGAGAGATAAATGAAAGCCAAGCTATTCATCTCCTCACAACAAGAAGATGTGCAGCCTTTGAAGCTCGAAGTTTTAGGATGCAAAATTCCTAATTTCGACGAACTTGTAGATCTACCTCGCATTTTGCTGAGTTTATAATAGAGCTTTAACAAAGTTTATGCAACTTATCCCTCTCTCAAATATCAGAAAATATCTTTTTTTGGGAGAATCCTTGGAAGCTTTTGGCTTCCTTAGAAGATGGCTGAATACAATTGCAAAGAAGCTGATCAAGAAGGCCTATGGATCATGATCCAGATCTAGAAGAAATGTCTTTTACAGGTGGGGAAAGATGGACAGCTGAGCAGCAAAATCTGGGATTCAAAAATTTTAGATGAAGTTTTACTAAATGGAATGAGCATTGACAATCTAGGTAGACACCTTGGACTCTATCAACAAGTCATAGAGGACAATGAAGCACTTTAGTTTACCATTCACTAAGTTCGTATGGAAAGAGGAATATCAAACAAAAACCATGATCAATAGAGACTATAAAACTGGACAGTTGCTGGTAGGCAGCCTTATGTGGTCTATTAGTTTAGATCTGAACGTTTTCACACTAATCAAAGGCATCTTCCGACGCTAAAGCCTGAATAAAAGTAAAAGGAAAAATACAACGATTTTTAAAATTGTGTCCTTCTCGTTGAAATACCTTTTGATTTCACTGTCGCCAAATTTTCAGGATGGAAATTCAACAAAGGGTCTTCAAGTGTGTAAGAGAAAAAGAATTTTTTGCCGGATTGGTGGAAGAATCATCTTTAAGAAGTGGACAAGGGGGGTCCATTGAACTGGTAGCTCCTGGGAAATGCCATAGGGTATTACTGCAGGTGTTATTTAGTGGAAAGAGTCAAAGATATATTTAACCAATAAGATAAGCGGGCAAATTTCATAGATCTCAAGTGAGAGCAGTAACTGATTTTGATCAAATGAATGCCAACAGTCATCAAATCACTTTTGTCTTGGTCGCATAGATCTTCTGGGTAGAAGGACCTTTGAGCTCGTTGACTCGACCTTCTATCTTGTCAATGCTCTGCCTAAGCTATTCTTTTGATCCGTTTCCTTTGTAGCTTTTAGAAGACTATTTAACCTCTTTGGCTGTCCTCTCTTCTAATTTCTTCTAGAGTAAAGATGACCTCAATTATTCCGGAACAAATGTCTCAGCACTTTTAACTCCCCCTCTGACCCCTCTTCTGGTTCTCTCCGTTTGTGAAACTTACTAGCTTTTCGGCTCTTTCGCAGGAGATTCCTCTTTGAACTATAGAACCTCCATTTTTTGGTTGAGTTTAGCCAGTCTTTCCTCTTCTCGATTTTGTATAACTTTCGCGTAGCTTCTAAGCTGATGAATAAATCCGTCTCCCGGCTGTATGCAAGGCCTTCTTTTTTTGACTTTATCCTTTGCATCATCGTAAGTCATGAGGTATTTGTTGATGAGATAAGCGATTACAAAGGAACTACTTCTTGAAACACCAGCATAGCAGTGAACTAGCACTCCTCCCTTCTGGCGTCCATTTTCTATTAATTCGCAGGTCTAATCCAATAGCTAAATGCCCAGCTTCTGCTGCTTATTATCATGAATATCGTAGACCCGATGCTGTATCTATTCTGGAATTTTATTTTTGGGAGGTTGAGCTTCAAGACCAATGGATATGATGAGGCGGATGTGATTGGGCTTGAGTACCTTATGATCGATAGCCGAGTTACAGTCTCCGAGCACAAGGGCTCCCTGCTATTTTTATTCTGGAATGATGACGTTAGCTGGTAAATATTTTTGGGCCGACTTCTTCATAAATTTATAGTAGACACTTTGAAAATACTCTATAAACTATTTATCTTTAGGTGTAAAATTCAGGAAAACCTGTAAGCATAAGCGAGGTCAATAAGGTTGCTTACCTCCTCAAATTACTCGAACTCCTCCACTTTTGAGCTTACGCAACTTGATACTGTCCTCTCCATAGATGCCTCTTCAACATCGTGATTCCCCGCCTGCTTAAAAAGAGACTGTTCTTCCTCCTGTCTTTATCTCTGCTCTAAACAGTCTTCTATCGCCTTTTATAGCTCAAAATATTGTTTATGTGCAACTCGTGTTGGAGAGTTTCTCTTTCGAGAAGGAGATTTTTGAGCATCCAGATTTGATTTGATGACTGAGGCTATTTTGGAGTAGTCAGGTTGCTTGTGTTGCCTATACATGTTCACTCGATCGATGACATTTTAAATCAATAGGACTGGCTTTAACTATTGTTTAGTTTCCAGTTGGGAGGTTGGATAACTTTGATGCCTTTTTCCCTCCTCTATCGCTTTTATTTTTTTCATTGTCAGCTCATATGCATGTTGGGCATTTCTTGCATCTTCACGAGTTGGCTTTTTCCAGAGATACAACTGTAGGGTCTTTGAGCAATTATGCATGTCAATCATATCAGGAATAGGATGTTATGAATCTCTCATGATGTTTGTGAGTACTCGTAGACAGTAATTTTGAAAAGGGTAAGCATGTTTTCCAGAAGCACTTTGCAGCAGTGAGATAGTTCTCTGAAACAACAGCTGTTTGGTCGATCTATCGAGGAGCTAACTTTTAGGTAGCATTTCGTCTAGCTTCAAACAGAGCAAAGATAAAGCTGCAAATGATCCGAGGTAAATATTGTGCTTCTACATTACAACGTTCTTACCAAGTAGTATCGAATATACAACCCCATAAATGTTTAAATCTCTTTCGAGTTGTCAAGTTCCCTTAAGACCTCTACGTTAGCCCGTATCAACCAGAAAAGTCGATCCTTGGCTTCTTCATTTGTTCTTTTTAAAGCTTCCTCGAGGGGGTGCATTAGACCCCAGTCTCCTCTCAAACTGGCAACTTCCTACTTCTTGAGGACAATTCCAAAGATGGCCTCAACATCTTACTGAGAGTACTTGTGAATGTCCTTCCTCAGGTGTTGTAATAGGAAATTAATAGTAGCTAAGGGGATGTTTTCTTTATGAAGAAGACTCAGAATGAGGTCAGACCGATACTTAGATGTGAAGAGAGGAAGAATTTGACTGGCAGGAACTGTTTGTTTAGCTACTAGGTCTGCTATTTGCCGTTGTGTCAATGGGGAGATTGGCTTATCGAGAAGCAATCGAATGTTTTCTAAAACATCTAAACTTAGTTTGTTCATATTATTTATTAATGAAAGCAGGCGAATCAAATAATTAATAAATCAGCCATTCTGTTTGAGATACTCATTGATACACTCTCTAATATCCTTTCTGTATGATCTCCCTTTGCTGGCATATTGGAATTTACTTGAATCCTCAATTTGACCTCCAATCTTCTCTCCATTTTTAATAATACCTGACTTACATTTTGTGGAATAATTGCTCATTGATGATTCCCTGTTTCTCGACTGATGCAATTTATCGAGCTATTTTCTTTTATTTATTTCAGATGAACGAATTTTTAGAAGCTTGCTTTTATGCAACTCGCACTGATATTTATCCATTTTCTCGATCTTCTCGACCCTTTGATTTAAAAATTATTCTTTCCTCTGGCGAGCCTTTTCTATTTTGCTTAAACTTTCACC
>Ga0100378_1002587_pt1 | contig 17900 bp, 24 predicted proteins | sample CryGeymeta201502_FD_81535 | JGI IMG/M metagenome (GOLD analysis project Ga0100378, IMG submission 81535) | Groundwater microbial communities from Crystal Geyser aquifers in Utah, USA - Crystal Geyser metaG 2015-02 | ecosystem: Environmental > Aquatic > Deep subsurface > Groundwater | place: USA...
AACGGTCCATCGAACGGTTAAGACTGCCCCTAGAAGCATTTCTAGTGATCGATCGAGTTAGAGAGTCCGATCTTTTGCCTCTCGACTGAGGTTGTTTGTTCTTGTCTACTGATTTACGGGAAAGGACTGATTATTTATTTTTGTTTTGTTGTGGCTTCTTGTCGATACTTTTGGTGCTTCTTGCTGATTTTTATCTTGAGTATTTGGGACGAAGATGATTTTCTGTCTATGTTGTCACCTTTCTGTCTGCTATTTTAGGCCTGGGAGCGACCTCAACTTTCTCCCTAGACTCTCTGAATTATTTTTTGACTTTCAGTGATTATCTCTCCCTACTCCTGGCCATTTTTTACTCATTTTTTCGTTTTTGGATAGCTTGCTGAATCTAAAAGTAATCTTCACTATCCTCCTCCTCGGCACTCTCATCGGGCAAGGACGGATAGTCAAGCACAAACTTCCTGTCATTCTTTTCTTTGTCTTTTTCTTCTGCTCCTAACAAAAATCTAGCAGTATCTTCATTAGGATTTGTATCTATTTTAGCTTTGAATTCTAGCCTTTCCTTGACTACCTTGACAGGCATTCGTTCCTACTCCAATTCCTACCCGGAAGAAACAGAAAAATTATCCATCTTCATCTCTAACTACTTGAGTTTCCTTTCCAAATCACCAATCTAATTTTTTTTGCTTTTTATTTCTCCATCTCTGACTTCATAGTCATAGACGGAAGGTTTGTTAGAAATGTTAGAAAGAGTCGATTTTTTATTATCATCCAACTCTGATTTAAAACGGTACTATTATCGATCGGTTTTTCTTTTGTTTCGTTGTGACATGCCAGCCATCTCCAACTATCGATCTAACTCCTCATGCATCATCTACAATTTCTATCGAGACGTTGAGTACTTCATTGAATTATTTAAAAAGTGACTAATTAATAACAACCTTTAATATCACACTCTCATCAACTTAATCAGAATTGGACTTGCTTAAAAACACCTTGTTTTTTGCATATCGGACATTCGTCCAAACTCAACTGTCTTTGGCAATTTTCACAAACTGACAGATGGAAGCAAGTTGTGTTTAGCATGGTGGCATCGACCTGTCTACATACCTTACATTTAGTGTCCTTTGTCGAGCTAGGCATCACTGAAGGATAGGGGTCGCTGTTTCCCACCATGTTACTATTGATACTGGGGTAATTTCCTCCCATGTTCTGAGGAAGCGAGTAGGGGTTGCTGTCGGGAATAGGAGCAGGATTGATATTTTTCCCTACTTTTTCACTATACAATTTGCATTTTTCATTGTAACATTCCTTCGCGTTGGCCGTTTGATCAGGCGACATATAATTGCATTCACCGCACACCCCACACACTCTATATTTGAAACGATTGCTGCATTTTTTACATTCCAATACGCTATCCTCACAATTCAACTTAGGAGGAAAACAGAGCAAACTTGTGCAAATGTTGCAACTAACAAAGTTGGCATTGAAGCCACACACACAACCATAGACATGACCTGAGGCAAATTATTTGATTGCACCTGTGCCTGAACATTGAGGACATTAGAATAACGTATATGCTTGATGGCACTCCCTGCAACGAATGAAGACAGGATCTGCTTGATCTGGGATCATGTGGCACAGAAAGACACCCTTGCTACTGCAACGCCCGCATTGATATAGACATTGGCTGTTGGGTATTTTGATGAGTTTGCCGCACTGACACTGCCCTGATTTTTACATAACTTAATAATATTATACTCTCATAGAACAATTCCAACTGCTGAGCTGTGAATAGCAGTTTTGCTGTTCGAATTTAACAAAGAGCTTGGAATTATATTGTTGAAGAAAAGTTGATAAGTGGGGAATGGAATATCATGGAAAGAGTTAGTAAAATCATTATCAGGAGGGGGAGGAACCATGGAGTTATGATTCAGAGTAGGATTCAGTATGCCCATTGCTCACGACGAGATTTGCGGAAACTGCGCTTACGTTGGTGCGACTTTGGAGAATGTTTTTTGAGATGTTTTGTTTTCTAGAGGCAGAACTCCGAGTCGCAATCGCAGTCGAAGGGGTCCTCGAGGGGACGGATGAGGGGCGATGGCGGGCAGGTCAAGATGACCATGCTATCGATGCCAGCAACAAGAAGAGGTAGTTCATCCATGATTTGAATATGATTATAGTAATGTTGATTATGGCATATATTCTCCCAAAACTAACGAATTCTTTTATATCTCCGATCTTCCACCCACAACCTCCTTAATTTATCCCAGTGCTGGTTGAACCTGTATATTATTCTGGACCTTGATGATAGGATAAAATAATCAACGGATGTCGATAAACTGTGTAGGCTCTGTTCAAGTAGGCTAAATCAATTTTAATTGACTTTGGTATTGTTCGATTCTGAGTAGTTGAATAGAGATGAATAGATATGATTATGGATGTAGATATGATGGATAATCACTCACCCCTTGACAGCCTCCTTGTTTGTAGTGGTAGGACTGCTGGCTGGGCTGTTCTTGACCTTCTCTTAGTATTTCTCTCTTCTTGTGTATAACTCGTTGAGAATCCATACGTAACAGTTGATCGCCAAGCAAGCATAAATTACCATGGCAGTTATGTACTTGTTTCTCTGAACCTTTAGCACCTGGAAGCTCAAATAGTTGTATTTGACCTCTACATGAAGATAAAAATACACGAGGCGTAGCTGTCTTTCTCCCTGACGCTGTGTTTCTCGGCCATGTAGCGGCGCTCCTGACTCTGGCAGTTGACCAGGAAGAGTGCGGCTATCACACAAAAGCCAACCTGAGCTCTGAGGATGGTTTTGACTGTAGGGTTGGTGTTGAGGAACTTGACGACAACTGACTTCCATCCACGAGGAGTAGGCATATTAAGGAAGAGGAAGAGTGCGACTTCAAGTACGAGAACAAAGAAGAAGAGCGTATAGGCTACCTCAAACATCAAATCTTATTATTATAATACCAAAAATATCACACAGACTACTTGGCTATTCAATAGTGATTGAGATTGAACATGAAAGAGTTGCTGATAAATTTTGATGGCATGGTATCATAACAATATATCGCTACCTTTCTGGTGATATAATAATACTATATACCTATAGCATTTATGGCCGAACTCCCACCCGAGCACTATGAATTGGTCCTCAAATACATGTAAACCACCAACTAGTAAAATTTCTAGCAGGCTGTACTTGCCCTTCAAACTCATGATTTCAGCCTGCAGGTAAATAAACAATGATGATAGAGAGCTGTATAAAATAAATTTAACCCTACGACCCCTGTGAGAAGCAGTCGCAGTTCAAATCGAGAGTCAGATTAGCGGATAATCCGCAGATATGTTGAATACGTCCAGAGAAAAAATAATTAATGGAGCATCATCGACACAGTATTTGGGTTTGTTAAGGCTTTGGTTCTGGGCCTCTTGGGAATGCTCACTCGCATATGTATTTAATTCCTTATTACTTAGTACCTTCGACCTTGAGATTGAAGTATTTTGGAACAGATTTTTAAAGATTGTATCGAGGAAAATTACCAAGTACTTACACATCGAGATCAATGCCTTCACTGCTTAAATTGACCAGAAATTTGAATAGCAAGAGTGTCCTGGTCTTAATCTCCCCTCTCAACAGTCACCCACACATATTATCTTTCATGGGAAAAGCAGATCTCCAAAAAACTTTATCCCGTAATTTCTGGTTAACTGGTCACGTGCTAGGTCACTCTTAACTATCTAAAATCAACAACATCTAAGCTCCCCTCTTGATTGCACTTCGCCATAACATGTTTGAATAGCTCGTTGAAGTGGGCCGTACAAACCAGTTTGACAAAATAGATTCAGCTTTGCTCAGCAGATGGGCCAACTAAGGTCGCAACCTCTATAAAAGGGACTGCAACGTTCTGATAAAATACAGAAATTTTATTAATCGAGCCTTCGGGTACTACTATGAATAAGAGGAGGAAGAGGAGGTCAATTTGTCTGAAGTGCAGAACGTTTCTCAGTAGATCCAGCAGCAAAATAGACTATATAAAGAAATGGAGAATCAAGCGCAAAAAGAAAGGGAAGAGCAGTAAAGAAGGGAATAGGAAGAAAGAAGAGAAAGAAGAAGATTGGAAGAATTGGAGGCTGAAAGATAGGCCAGAAGATCTTCAATACCCGCAGAACCGACATAAGGATAACTGATAAGGTTCAGCTTTCGGTGTCCAGACGGTTCAACCATTATGCGAAATTTCACACCCAACTAAAAGCTGGACCTCCTTTTCCAGTGGGTCTAACTCAATGACTAGATTGAGTTTTAAGATCCCAAGAAGCGCACCTTCTAAATAATGTACAACTACCCACCTTAACCTTTATCCTAACGCCGTGATAACCTAATTTCCGAAGTGTTCGACTCTCCTCAAGAAAAGTTAGTCATTCGGGAGTTGTGATGATTGTGAGTATTTATCATTATCATTAATTCGAATAGTAATTAGTTTTAAAGATCAGGTGTTAAGAGCTCACTCTTATCCTAACAAATTGTTAATAGTTTTATTTTTGCGCCATAAATCGTCCCTCAGTTCATTACAATAGTGCACTGCCAAATCCTTTTATTCGGCTATTTTTACACTATCGTCAATCAACTGATCAACACTCCTCCTCAATCTATCAATTCGATTCATCATAATGCGTATATACTTCTCCTTGGCATCAGGATTATCAAAATCTATCCTGAGATACTCCGATAAGTTAAATGATCTCTTCGGACGCAATTTTTTACAATCTGCATATTTGTACTTATGATCACAGGCTGAACATTGGATTCGCAAATTGTCCTATATGTCTTGTCGAATTATTAGTTAACGCTTACGCCAGACATAAGAACAAAAGACTGAAACTAGCATACCTGAATAGATGCAAATGGTGAAGACTGTCACGAAGGTCATGAAAAAGATGATGCTGATCGGGTTGGAACGACCTGTGACGATGGTCGATTCATAGGTCATGTTGTAGTAGCAAATGTAGAAGAGCGAGAGGAAGGTACGCCAAAATGAGGAGAATTGACCCGAATAACGACTGAATATAACGTAGGCGAAGAGTGCGAAGGCTATGAGAAGAGGGCCAAAAGAAGCGAAAAGCCGACCGATCATGGCGTAGCATTGACCAAGAAGAAAACTCAAGTTGTAGTCATCATCGTCCTTGAGATAAAACTTGATGGAGCACAGCCAAGCCGAACAACAAGTAACTCCATCCAACATATAGATAGTCTCGAATGGCACTTGCTCCGAAAATGCCAAACATGATGTTGCCACCAAGAACACACTCAAAAAATAATAAAGCACGTTTTCCATCCTTCTTTCAGGTTTGCTGTAGTACTAATAAAGCACCAGCAATCCTAATAGACAACCTCCAATAAAGGGGAAGATATGCTCCCTTGCCAGACTCAACTTTTGGTGTGAGATCAGATGCACAAATACCGAAGTGGCCGAAAAAGGCTGAATAGAAGAGCATTTACCTCTACTTTGACAATCAGGTCCCAGATGTATCCTTTGCCAATATCGATATCCTTAAAGTTGAAGTATAATGCCTATACTGTGTTCAGAATCGCTTTGATTTAGCTCAAATCGTCAAAAGCAAAAGGCTAGCCTGGCAATGGGCCATCTCTTAGATTCCAGGCGTAGGTGGCAGTATCGCCATTTCTCATATACAATTCTACGGTTTGGTCGGTATCATTCAATTTTGCCTGATCGACCTCTCCATAAGTCAATAGCTCCAAATTGCCCATTTTTTAATGCAGTCTCTTAAAAAAGGTCTGCACTTCTGAAATTTGCATATACTAATTAATGGGATAGTTGTTCATTCCTTGTCCGAACCAATAAACATCGATGATATCATGCTAGAGAATATGGTAATTGAGAGTACGGTAGAAGTTACGATTATGCTGCAAGAGGTCGACATTTGTAGACCAGACGAGATAGGATGTGATGATTATGATAGGGATCACTAGGAAGAAGTGGTGCGTCACCTTTCTGCCATTGTTATCGGAGTGCATATATTTATAGAATGGTGAGAGGTGAAAATCAATTGTTACTCAATAGATGCACAAATATTTATTACAGTTGGCTCTAATATTGCTGGATGGGATGGATCCAATTTGATTTTCTTGAGGATAATTCGCCATAAATAATAAATAGTAAATGCTGACCCGTCTCCTTAAATCCTCACTTATGCTAACAACCCCACGATACCAAATGAGTCTGCTCAACGACTACCTCAGCAACAAGAGCCAGAAGAAGCAAGATGAAGAGTTTAAAAAATAAATGTAGTATCTTGCCAACAAACCCACCTTCACCCTCATGGACTACAAACTACGTATTGAAGATTAGCATAACAAACTCAAATCTAGTATATGTTTAAATATGCAGAATTCCAGGCAAAAGTGAATCAGGAGACCGACGAACAACTTAAAAATCTCACCACCTAAAAGAAGATTTTGAACGCCATGTTCGATGAAGAACTGAATTGTTAGACCAAAATCAAATACGATCAGAAGAAATAAATCGCTTTGGTGTCCCAATTGCCCCTCGAATCTATTAGTGCCGTCATGGAGAAATACTAACAATATGATAGCATGCACAAAGTGCTTAGAGAAATGCGTGAAAATAATCAAGCTCTCCCTTAAACCGTCAAATAATTGCAGCAGCTCTATCTGATGAGTTCCCAGGCCCGTCAAAACAAGCGATACAAATACCATCAATACAAAAAAGTAAATATGACCTTATACAGTACACCAAGGCCCAAAAGAACAGACAGTTGAAGAAGATGCACAATCACGGCTATTTCGATGTTTGATCATAGTCCAAAATTGCCATACTTCTTCTTGAGCTATTACATTCGCTCTCGCATCAAGGATTGCTTGCGGGTGCGAGGCTTTGATTTTTTGTTTTAGGCGTTGTTGGTGCTGCGGAGAGTCAGCCTCAAGGGAACACCGTCCATCTTGAACTACTTGGCAAGGTTGCGTAAGAGGAATCGTTAGTAGTGAGGTTCGAAAAGGGCACGGGAGTTGAGGAAAAATATAAAAAGTGGCGGTCTCACTCTAGCCTGGATCAGATAATTTATCTTCAAGGTTTTTTCGTTGTCTTTGGGGAGATGCTGCAATTTTTTGAAATTTTAGAGCCAGTCATTGAGCATTCCGGTCGATATTCTGGTATTCCACTTGTCATAACATCCCAAAACTTTATCCAACATTTCTGGCATGCCTACCCCTAACTTTGCACTCACGAAGACAAAAGGGTCACCATGGAGTTAGCCCAATTTTTATTAAATTTGTTTCCTGAGGTAATTTTTAGCTTTGTAGACGTATTGATCTTTGATTGCTTACCATTTGTTTACTGCTATAACTATAGGGCGACCTTATTTGATTACAGAACGAATAAGAGAAAAGTCATCGACGACCATGGCCGAAAAGGCATCCATAACGTATACTACAACGTGACTTTACTGGACATGTGCCATCGTGCTGATTTGTACTTTTCGAAGATACTACTAATCATTTTCAGCAAAGTTGGGAGTGTTGAGACCTGCGGTATCTATCAGTTATATTTTACGCTATTTGTATTACAAGCGAGATCTGATGCTGTCTCTTGTGGTATGGGGAATCTCTGAAACAACCACTCTTTCCTAGCCGATGAGTTGGTTGATCATAGTAGATTTACCGACGTTGGGTCGACCGATCAGACAAATTTTGATGACGCCGCTTAATCGAAGATTTTTGGCTTAGGCGCCTCGACTATTAGAAAATACTTGTTAAGGTCTTAGGAAAGCTAACTAGAAATCTTCACCATCAAGGGCTTAGTTTTATTATGGTTTTGGGTTGATTCTTCTGAAATCAGACTACCATTATCCAATTTTGAACTATTTCTCTTTGCTGGCAGTCTCAATCTCTTTTCTTAATTTTTTGACCAACTCTTAAAACTTCTCAACTCTTTTCTCCCTTCTCTTAGTAAATTCATCCCTCATATATCTCGGTACACAATTATTGATATAATTCAACAATTCTAACACACCTTGGCCGTCAAAGGTCGACACAGGAAAGACCTACCCCAACCCCAACAGTGAGGATTAGCCATAGACTTCACCTTAATCATAGAGTCCATCACATTTGTTGAAGACCACCCTGATCGTTGCATGTTTGCCAAATGCTTTTAGATAGTGGGCTAGCTCAATTTCCTCCTGGGTGACTGCTTTTTTGGAGTCGACAACAAGAAAGATGAGGTTTGATTCGTGAATGGCTGAGATGCATTGTTTGAAGATTTCCTCTTTGAGTGTTGCACCTGATACTGCGCCTTTTTTAAGTAGAACAGTCTCCACTCCTGGTGTATCTATCAACGAAACTAAACCATTCAATATAGGAAACTCCTTTCTATCCCTGGTGGTCCCATAATGTGAATCCACAATCGCTATATTTTCACCAACCAAACTGTTGAACAGGCTACTTTTACCACAATTCGGCAATCCCACCAAAGATACTCTAAACTTCCCCTATCCTTAAACACCACTCTTCCAAGGTTTTGGCTTAGCTTTCATTCCTTTCTCTTTTTGTTCATTACGTATAAGCATCTGATCGACTTGGTCAGGTGTATGCAAAATCAGTTGTACATCTTTGGCTCTTTTGCTGAAAGGATAGGCAATTCTTAAAGGGCGAGCTAGTGGGGTTAGACTGGTGAATAGTCGCTTTATCATAATTAACTGTGGCAGACAAAAGTTAATAATATCACTACAATTGAGAAAATCGAGCAAGGGAGTCCTCTAAGACTCGTACTCTTTATTATCGTTAGGCCAAACGTTTGTTGAGGACTTTGACCATATCCGCGTGATAGCCACTGCTTTTGTCTGACTTTTAGACTTTGGCCATGCCAGTTTTGAGTCTGATTATTGTTTCGTTCTTGTCCTCAAGAATGTTCTAAAGTTCATTTAGTTTCTTTTCTCTCTTTTAAAGTTGTTTGGTCCAGGCATCCTACATCTTCTTGCTCTTTTCGTTCATCTGTTGCAACACTTCTTCCTGATTTGTAAGTGCTTCATTTAATTTTTTGTTGACCCTTGCCAACTGCTCCATCTTGCCTCCTACCTCCTTCCACTCCTCGTTTCTATATTTTTAGACACCCACCCGTAGCTAGGACAAGTTAGTCGAATGCCAATTAAGAGAACTGTTGAGGTTTTAGACCTCCATTTTTAGGCGTAAGTTTTATGCTTCGAGGGCTTATGATATTGATGTTTTTTATGCTAGTTGACGTCTCAAAGCTGCAAGTTGGTTGCCTAGAAGGACCTTTTCTCCTCTTAAGGTAGTGTTGTCCTTCTTTAATCGTTTCTTCTACTATTAATCTCTCTCGCTCTTCGCCTTGATTTCATGGTCGTTTGTTTTTGTTTTCAAAAGTTCCATCTCGACATCCTTTGCTTTTAGTTCTCCTTAATATGCGATGAGTTTCTTTTTGCAATCGTCTATTTTGGCTGACAGCATCTTCCAATTTTTACTTTCCTTCTCCAGAGTTTGTATTCTTTGGGTTAAAATAGGACAATTTTTGCATGGTTAGTGTTATTGGAAAGGGGAAGGAGCTGGTCTAGCTCTAATCTCCTCTTCTTCCTACTTTTTATCAACAGCTGGAGATTTACTAGCCTGTGATTTTTTCCTTCTCGATACTTTACCGTCTTCCCTTTCATCCTGCAATCTCTTGATCTTTTCCGTTTGTTTGACAATTTCCCTGGCCAATTATTGCATTTCAGATTTGTACACATTGACAATTTCTTCAACATTTCTCTTACTCTCTATAATTTCCTTCACGTATTTATTGAATTTCCTTCTGATTTATCTGACCTTAGAACTGTTGTGCTCTTCATCGCCTTAGCGATCTGTTTCTTATTAGATTACTGACATCTGTTTGGGGAGGGATGTGTCGAAAGTTTTGTGTATTATCTATTGTTCGTTGCTGATGGTGCGGGTTAGGTTATGAAGTGGACCTGCTAAAGCTGAGATACAATCTTAGAGTAGCAGCTATTATTAATCCTGACTATCTATGAGCATCTAACGCCTATTTTGAATATTATACACTGTCTGACAATAAAACAATGCCAATACTGCTCGAAAATAATTTGGAATTAAATAACAGAAGAAGTATTATGAGACAAAGTGGGTAGCTTAACTCGAGAGGCCGAGCATTTCCGGCCTCAAGGTAGAATTATGACTTAATCTTAATTGAGATAATATGTAATACAAGAGTATTTAGGATATGAAACTAAGGCTGTACCACATTTTCGTCTATTTTGGAACATTCATGGTCTACGCCGCTCTCCATGCAATCAGGTCAGGTTGGTCTTACTCCAAACCCGCAATCACCAGAGAATTCGATATTTCCAAATAATACATCGGAATCGTCGATGCTCTCTATCTGGTTGCTTACTCCTCAGGAATGGCCATCCTTGGCAGCTTCATTCATAAGTTTCCTCTCAAATACTACGTCGTTGTTGGATTAACTATCTCCAGTACTAGCTTCATGATCTGGATGGTCATTTACTCAATTACAGGATTCTATAATGTGGTCATCATGACAATACTGATGATGATCAATGGGTTCTTCCAGGCTACCGGGTGGCCTGGCATTATGGGAATTTTTAGTGCTTGGTTTGTGGGGCATAAAAAAGGTTTTCTTATGGGAATTTGGTCCTGCAGCGCCAACGTCGGAGATATCATAGCCTCTGCCCTGCTCAACTTGTTCGAAGATAATCAGGTCAACTTTGTGTGGAATTTTGTTCTGACTGGAGGTATCGGTCTAGCTGTAGCCCTTACTTTGCTCCTTTTCCTAAAAGATAAACCCGACTAGAGCTAGCTGTAAGCCTAAATGGAAACATCCCTCATTGAAGACGCCAAAGAAGATGTAAACAAAACCATCAGTGATGCACCTCGGGAAACTGATAATAGCCTAGCAGCTCCTTAAAGAGAAGAAGAGGAGCGACCTCAAACAACATTCAAATACGGAATATTTTCAGCTTTGTGCTTCCCTCATGTGCCCAACTATGTTTTTTCTTATGGATGTCTGAAAGGATGCTTCTATGGCCTGCTTTTCTGGCTACCGACCATCTTGGATGCTAAAACAGGGCCCATTGCAGATCAAAAAGGATATATTTCTGCCATGATGGATGTTGGTGCTGTGGTGGGAGCTCTGGGAATCGGCTTTCTTTCTGATTATTTCAACAAAAAAGCTATCTTTCTCAGCCCTTGCTTGCTAAGCTGTGCTCTCGTCATGTTCATCACTTCTTTTGCCCTCGGAGATGCTGCTTGGCCTTACTATGTCACCATTTTTCTTGCTGGAGCCTGCATGAGTGGTCCCTACAACATCATTGGCACAGTCATAGCAATCGATATTGGTACTAAACTAAAAGAAAAGGGAGCGGTCACCAAGGTGTCCTCATTGATTGAAGCTTTTGCTGCTGTATTTGCGATGGTGGAGATGATCATAATTCCATATCTCAGCTAAACCGTTGTTTTTTATTTATTCACTGGAGAAATGCTTTTGGCAACTGTTCTTCTGCTTCCAATGTTTTTGGAGGAGGTGAGAGCTGCCCTGAGACCTACCGACTAGACATTAAAATAAACAGAATGATCCTAGATAGTCGATGCAGTATAAATATTATTTACGATTGATAGGTCTGATGTATTTTTAATACTTATCTTCCATGGTATGTTATCAATATATTGGAGCAAAGGCGCCAATGAGGATAAATTGTGTCATAGGTAATTTAGATCATACAGCATAATCGTGTCTGTTGTTGCGTCTGTTCTCATATCTGTCATCGTGTCTGGTCTCCCGTCTGTTGTCGTAGCGGTTGTCGTACTTCTTCTGGGCATTTTTCTCCTAAAACTTGAACTCGAACATCTCCTTGAACTGGAACTTTCCCTCACTCTCGATATCTCTCACCCTAGAGCTTGTCTTCTTCTGGAACAGCAAAACACTCACTCCTTCCTTGCCAGCTCTGCCTGTTCTGCCTGCTCTGTGTATGTACTGCTCAACATTTCGTGGTGGCTCTACTTGGATCACCAGCTCAACATCAGGAAAGTCAACACCACGGGCTATCACACTAGTTGCCACAATCTTGAGTATTCTGCCGGTCTTGAAGTCATTGTAGATCCGTTCTCGTTCCCATTGTTTGACATCTCCGTGCAACATCTTGCATTTTTCACCTTTGAGCTCCTCATATAACTAACCGGTTTATCTTTTGGTCTCACAAAAAATGATGACCCTGCCGTCGAGTGAAGCCATTTCGTTGCACAGCTTTCTGACAGTTTGAGCCACCTCGTCAGGTCCTCTGATGAAATATTTGTAATGTTTGATGGTGGTTGGAATTTCAAGGTTGGTGTTTCGAACTCGGTCGATGATCTCGCAGTCGGTCTGATAATCCCGAGAAATGGAGTCAAGCCATTGAGGGATGGTGGCTGAAAACAGCAAAGTTTGAGGCTTTCTGTGGGCTTGGTCTGTCACTTTTCTGAATATTTTTTCAATCTCTTCCTTGAAACCTTGCTTGAGCATCTCATCTGCTTCGTCGAGGATGAGAATCTTGAGATCTTTGAAATTAATGACACCACGATTGATAAAGTCAACTAATCTACCAGGAGTTGCTACCACAACATCGACTCCTCGTTTGAGCTGATCCATTTGCCGAGCCATACCATCACCTCCATAGACCGCCAATGTCCTCAATTTCCACTCACTAACAGTCACAATTGACACACAATTTGCCACCTGCAAAGCTAACTCTCTAAAATAACATATTATTTACCTTGTGGGTACCATGACGAGTATCTTTGGGTTGTCTCCAGTCATCAATTTCTCTTTGAATAAGCGATGAAGTGACGGCAACGTATAGGCCAAAGTTTTGCCGGATCCAGTTCGATCTTTAGCAGTGATGTCTCTGCCCTTGTCTATGAGATGGAAGGTGTCCTGCTGGATTGGAAACAGAGATTGAATGCCGTTGTCTTTGAGGCGGGCAATCATTCTCTCATCGGTCAGGTATTTACCCAGCTCACCATTGCTATTGTCAATGAGTGTAGTCTCGTCCTTGGGGTTTCGGTTCTCTTGTTAGCCTTTGTAGGTCTTTTTGCTGACAGTCTAGTCGAAATGCGGGGAGTGACCTCGTTTCGCCATTTGTAATAAATATGTTAAGACGAGCCAAAAAGAGGTATATAGATATCCATCCTTATATAAATGAGCAAAAATGCAGGACAACTTGTAAACATATCAAGAAGTGATCATATAGCATCCAAGTCAGCTTGGTGGGCGCTCGATTCTTCCGATTTTTAAAACCAGACAATAAAAGCGATGAAAATGTTGGCCATGAGCACCATTAGTAATTTGCTTTTACCGAACTGTTTGAACTGCTATTGCAGAACCTAGCCTAGTGATATGTAGAAGAAAGTGCCGGCAGACATGCTCATAAAGAACGCCATGACGAAATTGCCCTGACCAGCCAAAAATGTACCGACTGCTAGTCCAAGAATGTTTATGAGACCTTGGAGGATCACCATCAACATGGCAGTTCTTGCGCTAAAACCTTACTTTTTGTACATGAGACCAAGAGTCAGACCTTCAGCCCATTTATGGACAAGAATAGCCGAAGCTAGACTTAGCACCCCTATGGTGCTTCTTTGAAGCCCGAGTGCCAAGGTTTAGAAGAAGGCGTGGATGGTCATACCGATTTGAAGAATAAACGGTTTCCAGTTGATTTCCGACGACTCTCCTGTTTATTGATGAATCTACTGTCGCTAGCTTCCAATATTAGGATCGTTGTTTTAGTCCGATACAAGTTCTTAATCTCTTCGTTTCATCTCTCGATCTGCCTCTTCATTTTATTTTTTTCTGGGCTCATTCGTAAAGGATATTTCGTACTCCTGATCATGCGAATGACCCATGACCAGCTTGTCCAAACACATAATGATCAGCATTGTCACCATCGCGATGATCATCGTCAGGGGTAGTTTTCCCTGATGAAAGGATGACGATTAGTATTTGGCAGATTAGGCCTAAAAATACTAATCAAAGTTGTTGATAGCTTAGGGGATGACGTCAATCATTGCGATGGAGAGGAAGAGTGTACCGCTGAAGGTCATGGCCAGGTCCATGACTTTTTTGTTATGGAAGCAAGCCAGGCTGGAGACGCAGTTGCCGAAGATGGTAACTTAAAGGAAGAAAGTGAGCATCAGTCCAATTTTGATGATTAGTGTGTTTCCCATGGATTTATAATATTTAAACAGAAACAACCTTTATCCCCCCAATCTCATCAGACATCCAGTAGTATATAGACGCAATGTAAGTCAGTATTAGCTATCATTCAATATCTTAATAGCTTCAGCTTTGAGCTGTGCAAAAATCTTCTGTTTTTTCTTTACCTTCTCCCGAATGCTACGGTATTATTCTTTCATCGCCTGCTGGTTTAGTATGTCCTGGATTTATTCGTTTATTAGCTGGGTCTAGTGTAGCAAGTCACGCTACATCTCTTGTTTCTATAGCTTATGTTGATGCTAACGCTAGTGATCGGGGTCTACTTTACGGGTGCGGTCGTTTTAGAGCTAATTAAGTTGACGTTGGCGTTCGAGTTAAAAATTTCTTTAGTGTTCATCATCGAACATTAGATTCTTGTATTCTTTCTAGATTTGTTTTGACTGCTTCGAACGAATTTGACTATGATTCTGATTCTGAGTCCTAAGCAACTTAGCAACAAGCAAGGACTATCTTCTTTCAACTTCCTCCAAATCAGACCCTCGAGAAACCTGAGTATTTTTTCTAAACTTGGGGAATCCATAGTGAGCCTGCTCTTCTTCTTAACTTTTGAGTCTCAGGTCATCTTTGCTCATTTTAGAGTCGTCATCGTTGTATTAACTTTTGACTTATTTGAATTAACGATCTGATTTGAGGGGAGGCTTGACATTGATGGCTTTACGTTTACGAGTGCCCATGCTCTTGCTCATCCAATTTCTAATGTTTTACTCGTACTATCTGATCTATTTGGTGTACTGCTATATCTTATTGTATTTCTCAGCCTTTGATATACTGCCTTTTTTAAACGATGGCACCTTCTTGTTTGTTTGTGAGGATGAGCCAGTGTGGCTTTTGATTCTTGCACCTCGACTCTATCTTGATGACTCGTTTAAATAAACAGATCGAGGTTAGTCTACTTCAGTTATCGGCTTGGTATTTATATTTTATTTTTGTCGGCGTGGGCTGCGAGATGTTGTTGGCAGATGTGATTTGTGATCTTTTAATGATGACTCTCTCTGCTATTTTATCGGTAATTCCATCTCCTGATTGATTGGATTTGACTGGCTTTTGATGGCTGAAGGAACTGGTGCTATTTTATACTCCTTCCCGAGATGAAGATCATAAGGCGAGTTATGGACAGTACTGGTATGTGTACCATAATCATGGTCAAATAGCACATTAGGTCGATAATTGATAGCATTGGGCTGTGGATTCGTGTAACTTCTCTGAGCCCGATTTTCAATCACAGCATCAGCATTTGTTTATGAATATTAAAAAGGAATATTTTTATGTTCCTGATAGATCTTTCGGATGGGCCCATCAGCAGATCGATAGTTGAATATGATATTTTTATGCTGAGGAGGGTTGACATTTTGTTTTTTGGTCAGTAGTGAATGCTCAGTTGAGATTTGTTTTGGATCGGTAGGGTTGTACTGTATTTATAACATTCTTCTTTGTTAGGGGTGGGTTGGTTGCTCGGGTACTTTTGTTATCTTAGTGTTGATCTGATGGGTGCTGGAGTGAGGGGTGGATTGGTGGTATCTGAATTATATTTTGCTGGGATGGTTCAATAGGGCAGGTCTTTGCTGACTTTCTATCTGCAATTTACTGACCTCTATATTTCTTTCAGATTACTCACGGTTACTGAACTGGTAAGAAGACATGCATTTCTTATGCTTCATCTCATCACAATTGATAGTGTCTCTTCTGTGGAAGCTAATGACCTGCCGTTTTAACTATTACAGACTGCTGGCTTGACGAAACATCTGCAGTTGACTTTCACTCATTGAGCTACAGTATTATTATTACTGGATATAGGTCAAGACGTTGACTACTGTTTATAGCATTTTTGGTTATGAGCATGTGAACTGAGGTTGACACTCTGCTTTTTATGAATGGATCCAAACCTTAACATGAGCTTACTTTCCGTTGCCCTCCAAAGACAAAAAGACAGAGGTTGGACTGACCTAAAAGGATCCATAGTATTGCTGCAAATAGGACACTCCCTGCAGAAGGCCAACACAAGGACAACCAGCTTTAAGTGGCATCGGGTTAATTTTACCATACTAATTCAGGCAATCTCCGGGATACTAAGTATAGACCAAGGTGCTTTAATGTTGACGGTTAGTTGGGAAAGAGCATAAATGTTGACTGGACTGATCTGGTGCAAAGTAGATTAATTTCAAGATATTGGGGTGCTGCAATCTAATTCGTTTGGTTAGAAGTTGTTGGTGAAGTGCGTGGCGATCGGGACTTGGGGTGGTGAGCGTATGTTGTTAGATGAGTTAATTGGTGAGTGAATGTCGGATGAGGGATGGTGATACATGTTGCCAATGATGAGTGAGGGTGCCTTATCCAGGGGAGTTCCCCATACCTTAACTATCTTATATTTAACCTCAATAAAAAACTGATTCAAACAGTTTAAACAAATCCATCAACAGCATTTCTTCTGGTAACTGGGAACTGCACCCTTCTTACCACCTATCTTTATTGTCTAGGGCTGCTTGGGCTGAGGACCCTTCTTTGGAGGTTATTTGCCTGAAGATTTGTCATCCGTTTGTTGAGGTGCCTGCTTGTTGTCTGTCGTGCTTGAGTTGCCTCCTAGTGTTGGGCTGTTTGTGTTGAACCAGCTGATGCCCAACTTTTCCATCTTTTATTTAGCAATGTCAATGCCAAATTTTTTGATGCTATCATAAACCTTCAAGCCTGTTTTAGCACTAACCTCTTCATTGATATACCCATACTTTTCGGCTAACTTATTGATTCTCTGCATGTGAAGACAAGTACATCTTGGCTGACCCCTCGATCGCAATCGCATTTATTCCCGAGCAGTAGTACTTTAATGCTTTTATCGCAAAAGTTATAGGCTTAGTTGATCCAATAGTTCTCTAGGTCGTCGACTGACCCGGGATCGGTCATATCATAGACCATAATGATCCCATCAGCCCCCTTGTAATAAGCTGAAGTGATGGTTCTGAATCTTTCTTGGCCTGCCGTATCCCAGATTTGGAACTTGATGGTCCTACTATCTTGTTTGACCGTTTTAAATCTCAATCGCATTCATTAATACCTGAAATCCACACCGATGGTGGTCAGATAGTTCTCGGTGAACTTGTTCTCTGCAAATTGCATGAGCAAACTACTCTTGCCTACACCTGACCCTCCGATGAGGATCAACTTGACCAGCTGATCGTATTCCTTGATCATGTTGTCAGATTTATTATGATAACTATAAGTAGAGATAACTATAAGTAGAGATAACATCTCTCAGCTTTATCCAGCAATATGAATATGACGTCAATTTATTCTGCTTTTATAATGAGCTCTTTTGATCACCATTATTTCGATCTAAATGAATGAAGAGTATTATTTTTTTGGCAAACAATATGGAGGTTTAGATCACTTCTGAACTTTTTGTTTTTTACTTGTAGTAACTACATTTTATTACACGGCCTCATGTGCACCGGGCTATCCGATTCCCTATTATAAAAAAAACATTTAGACAATGAAATTAACCAAATAAGATTCCAAAGTCATCAGCAAACGTCTCTGGGGCAAAGAGGTACTCTCTATCTTACTAAGGAAGACTAACTCTTGTTGGCAATT
>Ga0100378_1002590_pt1 | contig 17888 bp, 20 predicted proteins | sample CryGeymeta201502_FD_81535 | JGI IMG/M metagenome (GOLD analysis project Ga0100378, IMG submission 81535) | Groundwater microbial communities from Crystal Geyser aquifers in Utah, USA - Crystal Geyser metaG 2015-02 | ecosystem: Environmental > Aquatic > Deep subsurface > Groundwater | place: USA...
ACCAACAAAAATCAACTAAACGCTGAAATATTCAGCTAAAAAGGAGCCAAATGCGAGATTAACTTCAAAAAAATGACGATTTTCGAAATCGGTCAAGTTTTGGGGTGGTCTTGCAAAGGTCTCATAAAAAATGACCTTTCAACTATTTGAGTTTTTTAATCCGTTCTTGCGGGCTGATAACATCGGTTAGTCTGACACCAAACTTATCATTAATCACTACAACTTCACCGTGTGCAATCAAAGTTCCATTCACAAGTAAGTCTAGTGGCTCACCTGCCAAACGATCCATTTCAATCACAGATCCTTGAGTGTAGGACAACAAATTACGAATCGAAACCTTGGCTCGGCCAATCTCAAGAGCCAAGGTGACCGGGATGTCTAACAATACATCTAAATCGACCTTTTCGGCACCATTGCCTCGACTTTTTTCAAGCGCGGCAAATGAAGCAGCATCGATTTCATCAGCATTATTAGATTCGGTTTCCCTAGCTTGTTCTGATAAGGCTTCTCCCCAAGGATCATCTGACGATGAATCAGATTGGGTGTCCGACTGTGCCTGCTCATCCATGGCTTCGCCCCAAGCACTTAAATCATCTTCTTCACTCATTGTACCATTCCTTTACATTCTCAATCATTCGCTCTTGATAAGCAGGATGCCGTAATATTTCTTCAATTTTGACGGCCTTACGATCATTGCTTTCGCCAACTTTTCCTCTGACGATGCCGATACCTTCAGCCCTGACCGTGACTTGCTCAGGCATCTCAATGGGTATAATGTCGCCTTTTTCCATTTTCATCAGATCATCCATATTCATTTGCAGTTCTAACAAGTTAACTGACAAATCAACTTCAATGTTTTTAGCTTCTTCTTTAAGCGTACGAGACCAACGGTTATCAGATTCACCCTGAAGGTTTGACATCCCTTCTTCAAGCTTGTCTCTAACAGGTTCAAGCATGGCATAAGGCATAACAATATCAACTCGACCCTCAACCCCTTCAAAGCGAACATTGATGGGGCTGACCACGATCATATCGGTCGCATCAACAATACTGGCAAATTTAGGGTTCATTTCGGAGTGCATATAATCAATTTCGATATCCATCACCGGCGCCCAAGCTTTGCGCAACGTTTCTGAAGAAATATCGAGAATGCTTCTGACCATACTCATTTCAACTGGGGTATATTCACGCCCTTCTATCTTGAAGGGCAAGAGTCCCGTTCCACCAAAATACATATCCACAGCGGTGAAAATCAATTTCGAATCCAGTGTAAATAAGGAAACCCCATTTAATGGATTGATCCGATAGATATTTAAACTGGTTGGCACGAATAAGTTTCGCAAGTAGTCAATCATCTTAATGATTTATACTTCTCCGGCCGTCACTTCAACACTCGACATAATCATCTCGTTAAAGTTACGCTGAAACCCTCTGGCGAAACGTTCATTAATAATATCTAATGCGGGAAGACGGCCACGAACGATGCGTTCTTGGTTGGTAAAATCATAGACAGTCGCAACGGCTCCATCTGAGGAATCATCATTCTCCGTTTCAACATCTCCGCCGCCCATTCCTTTTAGAAGAGCATCGACTTCGTCCTGACTTAAGATATCTTCCATTCGTTGCTACCTAATAACTCTTATTGCATTACAAAACGTTCAAAATAAACATCTTCAAGCAATGCAGGATAAATTTTATGTTTTTCCAGCACTTCTCGTGCCTTTTCTAAAATTCGCTGTCTTAAAATATCCGGGCCATCATCTTTATTCATTTCTGAATAGGTCTGAATTCTTAATAATGCGGTCACATCGTTTCTAAGAATAGGCCGATAACGCTCCATATCTGCAATGACCTGAGGGTAGTAGGACATAAATTTTAAGGTCACCGCTAAAAACTTAGCTTGTCCTTCACCTTTAAAGTTCACCACAAAAGGTTCCATTGCAAAATATTCTGGGGCACTGCCTGGTTCTGGTGGATCATAATGCTTATAAGTTGGTGGCACCTCGATCGATTCTTCAGCATGTTCAACCACTTGCTGACTGTCTTCAGATTTTGCATGGCCATCACTACCATCTTTTGTTAACAAGAAAAACGTCAGAACGCCAATACCAATCAACATTAAAACAACGACAACAACTAGGGTAATGATCAGCCCTTTCCCACCACTTTTTTTTGTTTCTTGTTGCTCTTCTTCAGCCATGTTATTCCCTTTTTTAACTTTGATTACAATGGGTTATTTTAATGGTGAATTCACCATTTCGCCCGATAAATCTTCTAAGCCAGGCGCTTCGCTTAAGCTTCTTAAGCGCGCATCTGCTTCGCGATTTAGAACGATAATACTAATCCGTCTATTACGTGGATTATACGGATTTTCTTTATCAAATGGCACTGTATCTGCCAAACCAACCACTTGTGCAATTTTAGTTGAATCGACCCCGCCATTTAGCAATAGTCTACGAGCAGCATTGGCGCGATCAGCGGAAAGCTCCCAGTTGGTATACTCGGCATTTGAGTGATAGCCTGAAGAGTCGGTATGTCCTGCAATACTAATGCGATTTTGGGTATTGGCTAATACGGTACCGACTTCTCTTAATAGTTTTGCCGCATAATCTTTTGGTAAATCAACACCCGTTCCAAACATAGGACGCTTACGATCATCCAGCACCTGCACTTGCAAACCATTGGGTGTCACTTCAATTTTTAACTGATTTCTCAATTCATTAAGCACAGGGTTTTCTGCAATTTTCAGTTCAATCAGACGTTTTAGAGATTCCATTTCCGCCTTTTCTTTCGCGAGGTCAGCACCGCCAATACCGTCGTCATCTGCGCCTTTAGGTGCATCTTTAAAACCACCCATATCAATAATTGAATCTGAACTTTGACCCGCTTCTTTGGAAGGGACTAAAACAGAGGGCGAAGCCTCTATAACGGTTGGGTCTCTAAAATACTCTGCCATCGAACGCATTTCTTCATCATTCGTCCCACCCAATACCCAGAGCATCAAAAAGAATGCCATCGCTGCGGTCATAAAGTCCGCAAACGCCACTTTCCATGCCCCACCATGTGCGCAATGCGGGCATTTAGTTAAGCGTTTGATAATTATGGACTGTTCGTCACTCATTTTGCTTCACTCGACTTCATGACTTGATTGATCAAATTTATTTTTGAGTTTGTAAAAACTCGTCCACTTCTTGGAATGAAGGCCGATTAGCGCCCGGTATTGATTTCCGACCGAACTCAACCGCTATTTGCGGCGCGTAACCATTCAGATTGGCCATTAAACAGGTTTTTATCGTGCCATAAAAAGCGCCTTCATCATGGGCTCGATTGGCCATATCCGACGAAATTGGCCCAACAATACCGTAGGCCACCAAAATCCCCAAAAAGGTTCCCACTAACGCAACCGACATATGGTGGGCGATTTCAAGTGGGCCGGCATCTAAATAACTCATGGTCACGATAATCCCCAATACCGCTGCAACAATACCAAACCCGGGCAAAGCTTCAGCGACTTCCCTACAGCTTCGGCGGGTGCTGCTGCTTCATGGTGATGAATATCCATCTCTAAAATCATTAAATCTTCAATCTGATAGGGGTTACTGGCACCACTAATCATTAATCGTAAATAATCGCAAATAAAATCAACTGCATGATGATCGGCTGCAACTTTTGGAGAGGCATTAAACAGTTCGCTGGAATGGGGTTCTTCAACATCGGCTTCAATCGCCATTAAGCCCTCTCGACGTGCCTTATTAAAGATTCGAAACATCAACCCCAACAACTCCATATAAGCATCTTTGGTAAAAGGGGAAGGTTTTGCAAGACCTAAGGCGCCAGAAAAACTTTTCTTTACCACCCAGCCTGGATTGGCAATAATGAAAGCTCCGAGCGCACTACCACAGATAATAAGAACCTCTAGTGGTTGAATTAAAATGCCAAAGCTTCCGTGGGGAAGATATCCACCCAACAGACAACCTATTACCACCAATGTTCCAATAATTGCTTTCATAGTCTGTAACCTTAATCTTGCTTATTTTCAGAGTGCTGTATTTTTATAATATTAAAGACGATTGACTGCCTTTGAAAGTGCATCTTGTGCGATATTGAGTTGAGCGAGATTATCCTTTATTTCGTGTAAAAAATCACTTACTTTTACGGCTTGACGCTGTGTGGTTTCTGCTCGAGCTTGTCCATTCCCCATCACCTCAACTGCATTACGGGCTCTTTGCTGTAATTCTTCAATAATAGATTGAATTTCTGTGGTTGCCTGTTGTGTCTTGCCTGCTAAAATCCTGACTTCATCCGCAACTACCGCAAACCCGCGCCCATATTCACCGGCTCTTGCTGCCTCGATGGCCGCATTTAAAGCCAACAGATTGGTTTGCTCCGCAATATCTCGGATCAACACCAGAACCGTTCCAATATTATTACTATCATCTTCTAAGGCTTTAATCACGCCTGAAGCTTCAGTCACTTCATCGGTTAAGCCATTCACTTCTGAGATAACACTTGAAGCTGAAGACATACCATCTTGTGCATCCTCGTCCATGTTTTTAACTAAACTTGATAGGTTACCGGAAAGCGAAATCAACTCGGATGCGTCAAATGGCGTTGGCACCTCAGCAGGCAAAGCATTTGTGTTTTCTGCTTCTTCCAGTTGTGACTGCAAAAGACTGACTTGCTGTTCAAGATCCTGAACAGCATTTTGTAGGGTTTGACCCTGCATTTTTTCCGTTTCAAGGCGATCCTGAAACATCTTAATTAAAAGATCTAAACTCTTTTGTAGCTTAGGATCCCCCCCAAAAAAATCAATCGACTTTGTAAAATCTTTTTTGGCAGCATACTGATCAATGGCATCCGTTAGATTTGTGGAATCGCATGAATTGGCACGATTACACCAAATCAAATAAACTAAAGCACCCGCAACAACGGCACCCACGCCTAAAGCCACTAAAACACCGCCAAGACTCGCCAAGACTTCCTCTTGGGCACCAGCCATAGCCGTTAGAGGCATCAATACAACTATTCCCACAATTAACCGTCTTTTCAGTTTCATGTTCAATCCTTTTTCTAAGCGTAATAATCAACCAAGTGATCAGAGGCCAATTCTGTATGTTCTGTACCAGTCATACCCTCTTCTGCCTCATCTGTCAGGCTAGCATTAGAGCTATTGTTTGCTTTACTATCTGAGGCATCCTGATGTTGTTCTTTTGCGAATGCATTTTCATCTTTAATATCTAAAGAGCCTAACCCAATACCTGCGGCATCCAAGATTTCTCGTAGTCTTGGCATTGCGTTTTCAATCGCCTCACGTGTCGTACCGTGCTGAGTCGTCATCGAAACATGTAGCTGATTGTCTTTATCAATGTTTAACTTAATTTGGATCGAGCCAAGCTTTTCAGGGTTTAAGGTGATTTTTGCTTCTTGTACTTTATTGCTTATCATATAAGTAATACGCTGCCCTAACGCTTGACCCCATTGAGGTGAACGCATTGGCTGGCTTAGCGTTTGTAATCCAGGCGGCAATTGATTTTTCCCCTCCAATGACAATCCTAGAGAACCTAACAACTTCTCACTTTTTTCCGTTTTAGCTTCTTCCGATACTAATACGTCATTGAAGGCTCTAACACCCTCTTGTTGTGCTCTAGCAATATCTTGTTTTTGCACTTGTGCAAATGCCTGAACCTGCTGTTGTAAATGTTGCTGTTGAGACTGAGATGAATGGCCTTGCTGCCCTTGCTGTCCACTTTGTCCTTGTTGCCCGGTACCTTGTTCAAAAACGGGTTGGTTTGAAGAGGCTCCCATGTTTTGAGGGAACGCGGATTGCGCTGACACAGAGTTAGATGAGGCCGGCTGCTGCGAAGACACATGCCCTTGAGATGACTGAGCAGCATTTACATGCTGAGCCGGAACAGCTTGATTTTCATTCATGACTTGTTGCACGGATTGCTGAACCACCTGTTCTGCTTGTTGAGGCATATCACTGTTTTTTGTTGATTGAAAAAACCTTTCGGTAGAATCTTCAACGACTGGAGATTGTTTTAAGGTATTTTCAACAAAGTTATCACTTGTTTGAACAGAGGGTTTTGACATGAAAGCAAGCTCATCATCTGAAGCAATATCGTTTATCACAGGATCAGTAATAGGGGAACGCTTGGAGGTAATCGCATCCGTAACAAGGTTAGCATCAGATGAAACCTTGGCGGCATCCATTTCAGGAACAGAGTTAACATCAGGAGAAATGGTAGTAATATCCGCTTTTGTAACCGCATTATTATCAGGTGAAACTATAATATCCATTTCGCTTTTGCCTGTTTTGACAGGTTTAGCCACGTCATCTAAAACCGTTTGTTGCGTCTGTCTTTTAAGGTTTTCCTCTGTGGCAAAATCGTCTACTGACGATACGGTGAGCTCTTTTGCCTGAGGCGCTCCAACCAACTTGACCTGTCCATTCAAAGGCTTTTCAATATGGGGGCTTTCTAACGGGGTTACAACCAACTCAGATGGCACCTTATTTGTATCTGCAACCGTTAACGGGATCATCATGGCATCACTCGACTCTGCGTCGATAGCGGATGGCGTTATCTTCGGATCCGTCATATCCTGATTAATTTGCTGTAGCACCGCCTCTATATCCAACTCCTTAGCAGTTTTCTCATCAACCCCTTGATCTGCCATTTTTTCGAGCATTTCATGCGTAAGGCGAATATCAGAATTAAGCGGTTTGATCGCAACAATTTTTCCATCGGTATTTTTTTGGGCATGCGCTTCACTGGCAAACAGTTGCGCAAAGCCATTTGCCTCTTTCGGCAAACCTTGCCCTCTGCGGGGCTCCACTAACGGTGATTCGGAAGAAATATTTGAAGGATTCAACAGTGTGCCTAGTATAGGTTGCTTAATCATATTAATATCCAAGGGCTTTATTTAACTTGAACAGTTCTAAGCAACTAATAAGCCAACTCCTAAAAGGAAATTATCTGTTAATGTTTTTTTGGTCACGATAAAATTTTTGCGATGACAACTCATCTAACATTTTTTGTTCTTGCTTAGCTAATTTAATGGATTGATCCCTTTTTAAATTTTTAAGCAACGATGTCATGGCTTGATGACGCGCTTTCTGTTCAATCCAAAAGGCCTCAGCGTTCACCAAAGCCTCATCCGCTTGTGTCACCTGTTCTGTTTGTGCCTCAATCGCAGCATTAACCTTATCCATAAAGGCTTGAGTCGTCAGCATCTGAATGGTATTAACGCTTTTATCACAATAGACTGACGCTAAATAACCTGATTGATACGCTTGTAATGACTCTAGTTGCATTCGATGATTTTCGACTTGCTGCCGTAAGACAAGGACATTTTCTCTCGCTTTGTCTAAGTCATTTTGAGCCAACTCAACCAGCATTTCAAAACGTTTAATTTTTGACGTCATATGTGACACCTTTTAAATCGGCAAGTTGAACGAACAATAAAAAACCCTTAAACCGCTTCCAAAGCTGTTTTTAAACCTTCTAGGCTCTGCTCAACAGAATAAGACTCCGCCATTGATTGCATTAAAAAATTGGCTAACTGTGGTTGCTTGTCAATCGCTTCGTCAATCGCAGGATCTGAACCTCTACGATAAGCTCCAATACTAATTAAATCTTGATTTTGTTGATAAATTGAATATAACTGCTTAAAGCGTCTCGCCAAATGAATCTGTTCAGTTGGCACAATATCAATCATAACCCGACTGATTGATGATTCAATATCAATTGCAGGATAACGACCTGAGTCTGCTATTTGCCTTGAAAGCAAAATATGACCATCAAGCACCCCCCTAGCAGAATCAACCACAGGATCATTTTCATCATCCCCTTCTGCTAACACGGTATAAATTGCCGTAATAGAACCCGAATGTTCCGCCCCGTTTCCGGCTCTTTCAACAAGTTGCGGTAATTTTGCAAACACAGAGGGTGGATACCCCTTACTGGCTGGTGGCTCGCCCACGGCTAAAGCAATTTCACGTTGAGCTTGTGCAAAGCGCGTCAATGAGTCCATTAACAACAATACATCTTTACCTTGATCTCGAAAATATTCTGCGATAGAGGTGGCCAACATAGCACCATGCAACCGCATTAACGGAGGATCATCTGCCGGAGTGGCAACCACCACCGCTCTTTTCAAGCCTTCTTCACCCAGGTTATTCCTGACAAAGTCATTCACTTCTCGGCCACGTTCTCCAACCAAACCGACCACAACAACCTCAGCATCGGTAAAACGCGTCATCATACCAAGCAATACACTTTTCCCTACGCCAGTTCCGGCCAAAAGTCCAATCCTCTGCCCTTTTCCAAGGGTTAATAAACCATTAATGGTTTTTATTCCGACATCTAGAGGTTCTCGAATGGGCGCACGATGTAATGGATTAATTTTTTGTCCTGTCAATGACACTCTTTTTTCATAAGCAATCGATCCCTTATCATCTAAAGGATTGCCAGCCCCATCAATAACCCGACCTAATAAAGAACGGCTCACCCCTATTTTGATCCCCCCCGCTAGCGGAACCACTCGAGCATTGGGCTCTAAACCATGAATATGGCCAATTGGCATTAAATATAATCGATCATTACTAAAACCGACGACTTCAGCCTCAACAGGAACTTGGCCAGTTGCATAAATTTGGCATCTAGACCCAATGGGGGCATAGGTTCCGACCACTTCCAGCGTCATACCCACCATCCTCACCAAACGACCTTCTACTGCTAAAGGCGTATTTTCAGGCATCCGATTGAAAAGTGCTGATATTCGATGATTAAGAAACTGATTCAATAAGGGTTTCATGTTATCCCTTTGTCAGCTATTTTGGCTTGAAGTAGATTTTGTGGGTTCAATAAGAGGGTCTGGTTCTACCGCTAATTTAGAAACCAGTGTATCCGTTTCATCTAGGAAAGATTTTAAGCGAAGCTGCCAGTCATTAATCACAATAGAAGATTTATGCTTAACACGACAACTGCCTTTTGGTAATTCAGAATCGGCGATTAAACGCCACTTTTTCTGATTTGACTGTTGATATTTTTCAACTAATGCCAAGTCTTCAGGATGTATTTGGATATCGATATGTTCGATATCTTCAGGTAATTTTGCGATGGCTTCTTGAATGGCGCTTAAAACCCATTCGTGGTGAAGTTGGACATTAACATCCACCACTCTGGCCGCCATCTCAATCGCCAAACGCGCTAAAGATTCGAAAACCGATTGTGAAACCAGATGGTAAGGTTCACTCAACGAATCCATTAGGTTTTGCAAAGACTTAACTTGCTCAGAGAGTAGTTGCGCAGCTTCTTCTTCAGCGGCCTTATAGGCCTGTTGAGTTCCGACCTCCATTCCCTCTTTCAATCCAGCCGCATACCCTTCCTCTTGCGCCTTTTCAAAAGCTTCTTTTTTCAGAATTTCAACCTGTTTAAGCATTTCAGGCTGCATTTCTTGACGAATTTTCTCTTTAATATTGTCATTAACAGCCTGATTTTCAGTGGCTTCTTTTTGATCCAAGTCTTGATATTTCCAAGTCTTAATTTCAGGCGATGAGACTGCGTCGGCAGAAATCAAACTTGCCACAGGCAAGGACTCCACTGGTTTATCAGGAACGCCATTAGTCACCCCTGTGTCTTTCGATATAGCTATCTACACAAATTCCTCAGCCCCACCAGGCATCATGAGTTTATCTTCATCAGCCAATCGTCTAACTGTTTGAATAATATTTCTCTGGGCATCTTCTACATCGCTCAACTTAACAGGGCCGCTCATTTCAAGCTCTTCACGCAACATTTCTGCCTGACGCTTAGACATATTGCTTAAAATCAAATCGGTCATCTTCTGATCGGCACCTTTTAAAGCCACTTTTAAAATATCGTTCGGCACTTCTCCTAATAATGTTTGAATTCCGCGTGGATCAATACCGCTGATATCTTCAAACACAAACATCTTATCTTGAATGGCTTTACTCACATCCTCATGTTCAATGGCAATATCATCTAACACTTTGGTATCAACCCCTCCACCAACCAAGTTCAAAATTTCTGCAGCACGTTTTTCACCACCAATCGTTGCTAATTTGCCACCTTCACCATCACTGGAGGCTCTTTCAAGCACTTCATTCAAGTCAAATAAAGCTCGTGGCTGAATGGTTGAAAGGGTCGCAATACGGTAAATAACTTCAGACTGAAATCTTTCCGGAATACCCGCCAATATCTCGGCAGACAAATCAGGTTCAAAATAAGACAGTACAATCGCAATCACCTGAGGATGTTCATTTTTAAGCATATTAGAGATGGTAGCAGGATGCATCCATTTTAACGCTTCTAATCCCTTAACTTGGTCTCCTAATAGTGCGGCATCCATCAAACCTCCGGCACCATCCCCCAAAGCATCCACCATCAAGGACTGTGCATATTCTGTCGGGTTGACCCCTAGCGCATCGTCACCAAACTCATCCAAAAAACTTTGCATTACCGCTGCAATATCGGTATGAGAAACCTCCTCAACATCGGTCATCGCTGTACCGATCTGCTGGACTTCTCGTGGATTAAGATGCCCAAGAACCTTTGAAGCGGATTCTTTTCCAACTGAAAGCAATAAAATAGAGGCTTTTTCTAACCCTGTCAGCTTACGTTCTTGATATTCTTCAATTTCAACCATGATTCAACTAACCTTTTTTAGAGATCCATTGCTTGATAATATGTGCTGCAAGTTTTGGGTCGGCAGAGACAATTGCCTTAACCTTTTCAAGCATTTCCTTATCTCTTTCCGAAGTCAGATTGGATTCTTCTGCTTTTTTACCAACTTCATCATTCATTTGCTCAAGGGCTTTTGAAATTTCAGCAGAATTTTGAACTTCTTCTTTCTCTTCAGGGACATCTTCTAAATAATCAGGTACCAATTCATCCCGCTTCGACAAGTCTTTTAACATCGGACGAATGACTCCAAAAATAATGATTAAAACAGCCAGGCCTGCTAACACCTGCTTAATTAGAGTCCAGAACCAAGGGGCTTCCCAGATCGGTGGCGATTCATAGGTTTCTTGTATTTCTTTGGCAAAAGAGGCATTAACAATACTTAAGGTATCTCCTCGATTAGGATCCAAGCCAACCGCATCACTCACCAATTGACGGTAACTTGACAACTCTTCAGCCGTTAGCGGAATACTTTCTGATTCCCCGGCATCATTCATCACATGTTTATCATCAATGACCACGGCCACTGAAAGCCTGCGAATCGCGCCCACTGAATTTTTAATATGACTCACAGTCCGATCTAATTCATAGTTCTTCGTTCTTTTTTCCGATGAGTTTTTAAGGACAGAATCCCCTTCAGGCCGATAACCCTCTTCAGGTGCAATACCTGCACCAGGTGGCTGATTGGTTAAAGCGCCGGGAATGCCCTTTGGTCCAGCTGAACGATTGGTTTCTTTTATCTCTTGCTCAGATCGAATTGCAGAAGGATCCGGTTCATAATTTTCTCGTGTTTGTTCTTGCTGAGTAAAATCCAACTCAGCAGTCACTTGAGCTCTTACTTTATGCCCCCCACCCGCAACAGGCGTCAACAAAGTCACAATACGTTGTGACAAGGTATTCTCAACCTGACGGGTATAACCCAATTGTTTTAAACTGACATTCATAACCCCAGACTGAAAATCACTGGTCAGTAGGTTTCCTTGTTGATCAACGACCGTAACCCCAGTCGGTTTCATATTGGGGATACTGGACGAAACTAAATAGACAATGGCACTCACCTGTTCTTCACTCAATGAACGCCCGGGATAAAGCTTAACGGCAACAGATGCAGTCGGGTCTTCTTGTTTACGAACAAAAAACAGAACGCTTAGGCATTCCTAAGATCACTCTCGCAGACTTAACGGAGTTAATACTTGAAACAGACTTCGCCAATTCGCCTTCTATTGCACGTTGGTAGCGGGTGGTTTCTTTGAATTGAGAAATACCAAAGCCTTGATCAACGTCAAGCAACTGATAACCGGTGGGCGCTTGCTTGGGAACCCCCTGAGCAGCCAATTTTAAGCGCAAACTATGTACTTGATCATTTGGAACGAGAATAGCACCAGAGCCTTGATCTAGCTTATAGGCAATTTTCTCTTGATCGAGTGTTTGCACCACCTCCGACATATCCTTGGCATCCATATTGCCAAACAAAAGTGAATATTGTGGGGTTTGAGACCATAGAATAATCCCGACTGCAAGCGCAACACTCGCGGCTAAGGTAATCACCAAACTCACTTGCTTGGCAACAGAAAGAGACGTTAGATTTTTTAAGAGAGGCGAGCCTTCCACATTTTTTGCATCTAAGCTGGGATCAAGAGTGGGTTGATCAGGCATTGAAAATAACGTCTCTCAATTAGTGAATTGATTTAAATTTAAATGGGCATGTTTTTAATTTCTTTATAAGCATCAACCAATTTATTTCTAACTTGAGTCATTGCTTGAAAAGATAAGCTGGCTTTTTGCGCTTGAACCATTACTTCAGCTAAATCAACATCCTCACCTTTTTCAAAGGCCGTCTTCATCGCTGAAGATTTATTTTGTTCAGTGGCAACCGCATTCACCGATTGTGATAACAAATCGGCAAAATTATCCGCACTCTCAGCACCTTTTTCCACCTTAGAGACAGGTGGTGTCTGAGAGGCTGCTTCTGCTGCCAAACTGCGCATTTGCAACATTAAGCTTTGAGTATCAACGGTATTATTCATTTTTAGAAGCCACTCCGCATAAAAAGATCCACATAGCATTATTTAGGTGAATCGAAAACAACTAGGATTATGACACAAAAAGCAATTGTCATGCCATAAAACAGTGTCAAAAAAACGTGCTAATCCCCTGAAAATGAAACAACCCTATGCTTTGAGCTAGTTTAACAAAGCCTTAACTAAATTCATACCACTTCGAGGCCTTGCTCTTTAAATTTTGCCAGCTTATAGCGTAACGTACGTGGACTGATATTTAAAGCCTCAGCTGTTTTTTGCCTATGACCATTATTGGCCTTTAAGGTCTCTAAAATAATCTGAACCTCACGTTCCTTTAAATCCATCGAAGCCGATGGGGGTTCAACATCTCTAACAGGTGCCGTTTCAGATATTTTTACTGATTCAAGCCCTGAATATTCAGAGGTTATAGAGTCTGTTAAATCGGCAAAGGTTTCATCTAAAAAAATATCCTGTAACTGAATAGCGTCTCCTGACATCATGACTAACGCTCGTTGAATAACATTATCAAGCTCACGAATATTGCCGGGCCATGGATACTGAATTAAGGCCCTCATAGCGGGTGCGGAAATCATCGGTTCCACTCGACGGCCACCACAATGGCGTTGCAGCAAACGTTCTGTAATAGCCGCTATATCTTTCGGCCGGTCTCTCAAAGGTGGAAGTCGCATTGGAAAAACGTTCAATCGATAAAACAAATCTTCTCTAAAACTGCCCTTAGAAATTGCCGATTTCATATCGACATTTGAGGCACTCAGCACCCTAACATCCAGCTTAATAATTCTTGAGCTACCAATTCGCTCCACTTCTCTTTCTTGGAGAACGCGCAATAATTTTGCTTGCAACTCAGGCTTCATTTCACCAATTTCATCTAGGAATATAGTTCCGTTTTGAGCCAGTTCGAATTTTCCTGGCATGGCTTTAAGCGCCCCTGTAAAAGCGCCTTTTTCATAGCCAAACAACGTCGCTTCCAGCATATTTTCTGGAATTGCTGCACAGTTAATCGCAATAAAAGGCTCTTTGTTTCGTGTTGAATGATTGTGAATAAATCGCGCCAAAACCTCCTTCCCTGTACCACTTTCACCCGTAATCATAACTGAGGTATCACTTTCAGCGACCTTTTGTGCTAAAGCCTTTAACTGAATCGTTGTCGGGTCTGCAACCACAAAATCCTCATCTGAAGATGCATCACGATAAAAATACGATTTTGCCTTTTCAACCAGCACATCGGCCTCAAAGGGTTTGAGAATATAATCGACCGCTCCGGCTTTCATCGCCTCCACGGCTTGTTCAACTGTCCCATAAGCCGTCATTAACACAATCGGCAAGTAGGGTTTAATCGCCCGAATCCGAGTCATTAAATCATAACCATTCATCCCATCCATGCGAATATCGGTAAAAATCATCGCAATTTCGTCATCTAATGCCACCAAAGCATCTTCTGCAGAACTGACAGCAACCACCTCAAACCCATTTAACTCCAGAGTATCGACTAACGCTTCTTGCAATTCGCTGTCATCTTCTACAACTAAAATTTTTGCAATGCTCATGCTTTCTCCTCAGTCAATAACAAAGGTAAACGCAACCCAAATTCGGCACCATTCCCTTCCACTGATTTTACCCAAACTTCTCCGTCATGCGCTTCAGCAACGGCTCTAACCACGGCTAATCCTAACCCTGTGCCTTGAGCTCGACTGGTATAAAAAGGCTCAAAAACCTTTTCATTCATATCTGCTTTTAACCCTGGACCACTATCTCGCACTGACAATTCTACATGTTGTCCACACGGTTCAGCCTTTATATAAATTTTTGCCTCTTTTTGAACAATTTCTATTGCATTATTTACCAGATTCTCTAGCGCCGTTAACAGACCATCTTCATCCCCTAAAACGGCCAGGCCTGGTTGTTTTTGTTCAAAAACAACATCACTTCCTGTCTGTAAAATTTTTGGTTCAATCGCTTGTTTAAGGCGCTTCAAAAGGCCTTCCACTGAAACTTTTTGCGTCTTGGCTTTCCCTCCCCTTGCATATTGCAACATATCATTTACCAAAGATTCCAAATGGCGAAGACTGTTCAAGGTTTTTCCAATAAATTTTTCTCGCTTAATACCATCCAGCTGAGGTGAAGAGAGTTGAGAGACATACAATAAAGCGGAGGCTAAAGGGGTACGTATTTGGTGAGCAAGAGATGCCGCCATCTCACCCATTGAACTCAGTCGTTGATGACGGCTTATATGCCGTTGCAAATCCCGCGCATCAGTCACATCTTGAATCAATAAAATTTTACCAGTCATGTTTTCACCATCATAAGCCAAGTTTAGTGGCGACTCAGATAGCTGATAAACGGTTTGATTATGCGTTATTAATTCTCCTGCATCATTTTTAATCAAAAAAACATTACGCATCACCACATCCCAATGACGATTAAGCGCATCTTTTCCTAGAATTTTTTGGGCAGCGGGGTTCATATCCACCAAAACCCCCTCAGCATTTAAAACAATGACGCCAGCAGGTAATAAGTTTAGCAGCTGCTCGAGCCGCTCCCCAACATGAATTTTTTCACGATTACTTTCTGCTAATTGAGCCTGTAAATCTTCAACTTGATTTTGTAAGGTTTCATAGGCTTGGGTCAATTGAAAGGAAGTCTGATTAAACAACTCAAATGCAGCTTCAAGTTCTGCTAGACGCGCTTTTTCAACCGTGCTTTCGTTAGTAGACACCATGAGACCTTAAAATTAGTTTAAATTAAACTTACGAATCTTTTCGACCAAAGTCGTTCGATTCGTTTGTAATAGTTTTGCGGCTTGAGAAACATTTCCATCTGTTTGGGAAAGCGCCCTTTGAATCAATTGAACCTCCATTTCCACCAAGTAAGATTTTAGGTCGAGGCCATCATTTAAATCCGGCGGGCTGGATAAAGCTTGAGAAGGTTGCGGCGAATCCAAAACAATTTCGCTTGCCGGGGACGCATCTTGACGAATCGAATCGGCGACACTTTTGTTATTCGAATTTGCTGATTGAGACGACGCATCTGATGGTTCATGCTGAACCCATGAACGCTCTTCTGACACTTCAACTTGATATCTTGGCGGTAAATCGTCATACCCAACGGTCAATCCAGGAAAGAGAATTGACAGCCTTTCCGATAAGTTCCCCAATTCGCGGACATTTCCTGGCCAAGGATAATGCTGCAAAGCCGCTAAAGCTTGTTGCGTTAAATTTGGAATTTTTCGTCCGGAATCTTTGATTTTTTTAACATAAATTCAAATAATTCTGGAATATCTTCTCGTCTTTCTCTAAGCGCCGGCATTTCAATGGGAAAGACATTCAAGCGATAAAATAAATCTTCACGAAAAGTCCCTTCTGAAATATGATCTTCCAAATTACGGTGTGTCGCAGCAACCACACGAACGTCACATTCGAAGCTTTTATTGCCCCCAACCCGCTCATAAATACGTTCTTGCAAAACGCGAAGCAACTTAACCTGCATCGGCAATGGCATATCCCCAATTTCATCCAAAAAGATCGTGCCTTTCTCTGCCATTTCAAACCGCCCTTTTCGAGCCGTAATCGCCCCGGTAAAAGCCCCTTTTTCATGACCAAACAGCTCCGATTCAAGTAACTCACCGGGAATAGCACCACAATTAATTGGTATAAAAGCGCGTTCTGAACGGGGTGAAACAGAATGAAGCGCCTGTGCGACCACTTCTTTTCCCGTACCAGACTCGCCTAAAATTAGAACAGATGCATCGGTTGATGCAACTTGTTGGATCAGTTTTTTGACTTGTTGCATTGCTGAACCACTGCCAACGAGATTCGCTAAAAACATTTCTTGCATGAGGTCGCCATCACTGTTATCGACTGAATAGAGTCTTTATAACGACTTTTTGCAGAGATGTCAAAATATTGGCTATTTTTACGTGTTTCAATACATTAAAGATGCCCAAAGACAGGATGAATGCTAAAGGAGGGACGAATTATTTAGGAGGGGAAACGTAGGCTTTTAATTGTTTAATACGATTAAACTCAGCTTGACTTTCTTTCAACAAGGCATGCTGCTTATCACGAACCAAAGCCTGAATGTTGTCATTATCGTGAAGCAGCTCAACTAGAGTTTCATCCAGTTCATGTCCAAAGGTTTCAATAGCGTCGGCAAGATGTTTCTGAAACAGCGAGTTCAAGGCTAAATACTCCTGCCAGGATTCCCTCTCAATTGCTATAAGCAAGTTTTTGGATTCTGACAAGAGTGTTATTTTTGTGAACATTAAGGAGGGCAATTAACGTGGCCCCATTTTATCAATTTGATCTTTACTTAGCTTTTTATAAGCAGAAGGTAAGGATTTCCATGCTTCATATAAACCCGTCAAATGCTGATCTACCTCATCCAGTATCACTGTATCATTTTTAAAAGAGGCTTTTACGAGTTGGCGATAGCAATAATCATACAATCCATAGAGATTGTCCGCTACTTCGCCCCCTTTTTTGAGGTCAACCCCCTCTCTCAAATTCAGCACGATTGAGAGTAATTTATTCATGTGCTCCGATTTTTTTTCAAAGTTTTTTTGATCCATGAAAATTCGGATGAGTTTAATATGCTTCAGAGCGCCCTCATAAAGCATTTCGATCAACTTATGCGGGGTGGCCTCAGAAACAGACGTTTCAACGTAATTATTGGCATACTGCTTCGCGAATTGTTGTTTTTGAAGTAAGCTCACGATTCTTCCCTTATTTAAATATAATTTTGATGGTTTCTTTTACTAAAAACTAAAATTAGACCACCTCAATTAATTATTGTTATTATTACTAAATTGTGCGGTCAATTGGCTACGGGTTGCTACAGCATTCGACATGATCGATTGTAACATTGAGAACTGGAGTCGATACTTCAATTCTAGCTTATTAAACCGCTCATCTAAAGCTTCATTTTTCGTTTTGTATTCTTCAATTTTGGTATCTAAAGCATCGCTACGCCGTGCGATTAATCCGGTATCTTTGTCAAAATAACCATTCACCGTTTCTTCTAAACGACTGGCAAATCCTTTAGAAAAACTAAGATCGCCACGAGCGCCAATGGCTCCGCCCAAAATTTCAAAACTTAACCCTCTAACCTCTGCATCATTCCCCCCAATCACAGCAAAGTCACT